>WNFY01001602.1_pt1 | contig 21466 bp, 22 predicted proteins | sample 5400091 | NCBI WGS metagenome assembly WNFY01 (sample SAMN13153364, study PRJNA577476) | soil metagenome | isolation source: 60 cm soil or saprolite under grassland replicate 1 | place: USA:California | collected 2016-06-15
GCGATCGCCGTCATGGCGGAAAAGGAAAAGCTGCTGCCGGTGCGCATGCAGGTGGTCAACAAGCCGGGCGGGCTCGGGGCGGTGGCGGCCGCCTACCTCGCGGAGAAAAGAGGCGACCCGAACACGATCGGCCTGTTCACCGGGGTGTGGCTGCAAACGCCCCTCGTCAGCGCGGAGGCGAGAATCACGCTCCTCGATCTGACGCCGATCGCGCGCCTGGTGCTGGAGCCCGCGGTCATAGCGGTGAAGGCCGATGCGCCGTACAAGACGTTCGCCGATTTCATCGACGCCGCGAACAAGAACCCCGGGCAGCTCAAGCAGTCGGGCGGCTCCAACACCAGCCGCGACAACGTCGTGCGCCAGCTCCTGCAGAAATCCACCGGCGCGCGCTGGGCCTTCATCTCCTTCCCCGGAGGCGGCGAGCGCATCGCGGCGCTCCTGGGCGGACACGTCGATATCATGGTGATCGAGCCGGAGGAGGCGGGCGAGCACATCCGCGCCGGCAACATGCGCGTGCTCGCGCAGATCAGCGAGCATCGCCTTCCCGCATTCCCCAACGTGCCGACCTTGAAGGAAGCCGGGTTCGACGTGCCGGTCGTCCCGCAGGTCCGCGGCGTGGTTGCGCCGCCGGGAATCCCGAAGGAGAACGTCGAGTTCTGGGAGGACTTTTCCCGCAGGTTGACGCGCACGCCGTCCTGGCGGAAGTACATCGCCGACAACCAGTTCGAGGACGGCTATCAGAACGCCGCGGAGCTCGCGAAGTTCTACGTCGAGTTCACCGACCGGATGCGCGGAATCCTGAAGGACGCCGGCGTCAAGACGGTGCGCTGATGCGGCGCAGGCGCCGAGCCCAAGGAGGACTCCAAATGATCACCTTCGCTCGCAGGAACGCTGTCGCGGCCGGGGTCGTCGCCGCGCTTGCGATCGCGGCGCCATCCAGCAGCGTCTTCGCCAACCAGCATCCTCATCCCCATAAGGGAAGCCTCGAATACCTCGATCGCAACAGCTACGCGAAAAACATGCGGGTGCTCGGGGTGTTCCAGCTGGGCGAAGAGCGCGGCCACAAGCTGCAGATGATGGCGATCGGCCCGCGCCGGTTGATTCTGCAGAACGGCGACGTGATCGACGTCAGCGACCCGCGCGCGCCGAAGCTCGTGAAGCATGGCGCGTTCCGCGGCTCGCAATTGCAGGTCGCCTACAACAGGAAGCTCGGCAAATGGATACTGATCACCGGGGCATCCTCGCCGATCACCTCGACCACGGCGACTGCGCCCAACGGCAAGTACGACGATCCGAGCCTGATCGAAAAGACCAAGCAGGGGCCGGGTCTGCGCGGCATACGTATCTGGGATGCGACCGACCCGGCGAACATCGTTTTGCTCTCGGAATTCTCCACCGACGGCGGCGATCCCAAGCGAAAGATACAGACCGGCTCCGGGACGCACCGCAATTACTACGACGGCGGCGACTACGCCTACCTCGACACCGCGCCCGACGACAGCTTCGTCAACATGGAAAGCCCGATACGCTGGCATACCAACGGCATCATGGTGGTGGATGTGTCCGACCCCGCCAGTCCGAAGCACATCGCGATGTGGTGGGTGCCCGGGCAACGCACGGGCGAAGAGGCGCAATACAAGGCCTGGCGCGAACACGGCGACAGGGCCTCCTTCACGAGCCTGCACGGCCCGATGTACGTCCTGAAGAAAATCGAGGACGGCGGCAAGCTCGGCTTCAGCGCCTACGGCTCCTTCGGCATGCTGATCCACGACCTCTCGGACATCCGCAATCCGAAGCTCCTCGGCCGCTTCACGCCCGACTACAAGTACACGCGCGGCACGGCGATCGCCTTCCACACAATCGACGTCGCGCGGCTCGACCGCGGCTTCGTGATCACCAATCCTGAAACGCTCAACCCCGATTGCAACGAGACGTATGTTCCATCATGGATCGTCGACGTGCGCGATCCCGCCGCGCCGAAGCCGATCGCGCGCCTGCCGGTGCCGACTCCGTCGCTCGAGGCGCCCTACAAGACCTTTTGCGACAAGCGCGGGCGCTTCGGCCCGCATAACCCGCCCCACATCAAGGCGCCGGGCAGGCCCCACCCCAACTTCACCTGCTACGCGCACTTCAATGCGGGGTTGCAGTGCTACGACATCCGAGACCCGAAGAACCCGCGCATCGTGGCGTACTTCATCCCGCCGCAAGGCGGAGAGCTCGACAAATGGAACAGCTACAACCGTACGGTCGACAATGTGCTCGTCGAGTGGGACCGGAGAATCATCTGGGTCGCGAGCGACACCGGGCTCTACGCGCTCGAGGCGCCCGCTCTAGGCAGACCGATCGCCGGATCGATGCCGGTCAAGGAATGGTCGCTGCCGGGGCTCAACGCCGGGCATCCCTAGGGTTACGCAGGCACCTCGCTGTACGTGGCGGCCAAGCCCGATATGGTATTGTTCGTCAATTGAACCCCCCGAGCGGGTTCCTGTCATGTCGTTACCGGCCATGAGTGTCCTTGTACGCCTTGGCGCTATCGTCGCGCTGGGCCTCGGATTGCTTGGGCCCATAACCCTACGCGCAGAAAGCATCGTAGCGGCCGCCCCGGCAGGGTCTTCGCCTGCCCTCCTCGTCTGTGAGGATGCTTCGGGAATGGGCGAGTGCTGTCCGCATGCGGGAGATGTCGCTGCGCATACCGCTCCGCCATGCGAGAACGCGAGCCTCTGCGCGGCGAAATCCAGCCGCACGCACCTGGCGGCGGGTCAAGGGGCCTACACCGGGTTTTTCCTGCCGTTTCGGCTGACCGCTTTCAATCCTCGGAACGATTCTCCGGCGAGAACGGACCAACGACTACAAGTTTACCGACCCAGGCTGTCCGTTCTCTTCTGCAGCTTTAAAACCTAGAAATACCTCCCGCGCAGCCCGCGGCACGCGCTGCGCCCTCTTTCCCGTTGATGACGGAACAAGGCGTCTGAGGGTCTCCCTCGACGCACGCAATCCACCGGTCTCGTCCTGGATTGCGAGCCGAATAGCGGAATCACGATCCTGGACTACTTTGATGCGATGAGAACGACGTACCCGATTCGATTCAAACGCCGGCGCACGGCGGTCGCCAGTTGGGCGGTGTGCCTGTTGCTGCTTTTCGCTGGGCGGGTCAACGCCGGGGCCGACAACGCGGTGCAAGTGAGCGATGCATGGGTGCGTGAGACCGTGCCCGGACAAAGCGTCGGCGCCGCTTATATGCGCATACACAGCACACAGCGCGTGGAGCTGGTGCGAGTGCACAGCGGCGCCGCCCGATCGGCGGAAATCCATCAGATGTCGATGGAGAACGGGTTGATGAAGATGCGCGAGCTAAAAAGCGTCGGGATCGACGCCGGACGGGAAGTCGCCCTCGAGCCGGGTGGGATCCACGTCATGCTTGTCGACATGAAGCGGCCGTTAAGACCCGGCGAGGAAGTGACGCTCAAGCTGCACTTCCGTCGGCTCGACGGCAGCGCCTTCGCGATGACGGTTCGGGCGCCCGTGAAATCTCTGGCCGCGGAGGCGGCGCATGGGCATTGACGTCGGCCGGCGCCAGGTACTCCTGCGAATACCGGTCGCGTTCGGGTTCGCGGCGATCGCCGCAGCCTGCACTAAAGCGAAATTCGAGTATACGGACATCACCGGCGTGGAGATCGGGGGCGACTTTCAACTGACCGACCACAACGGTCATCCTCGGTCGCTTTCGGATTTCCGCGGGAAGGTGGTGGCGGTGTTCTTCGGATTCACGCATTGCCCCGACGTGTGCCCGACTACGCTTGCCGAGCTTGCGCAAACCGTCAAGCGACTCGGCGCGAGAGGCGACGAAGTCCAGATCCTGTTCATCACCGTCGATCCGGCAAGGGATACGCAAAAGGTGCTGGCACAATATGTTACGGCCTTCGATCCGCGGTTTTTGGGTCTGTACGGCGATCCCGCGACGACAGCCAAGGCCGCCGCGGCGTACAAGGTGTTCTTCGCACCGCAGCCGCCGAATGCGTCGGGCAATTACACGGTGGACCATTCGGCGGCTATCTTTGTGATCGATCGCCGGGGCCGTCCGCGCCTCGTCATGGGAGCGGGAAGAACAGTGAGCGGCATGGTCCACGACATCGAACTGTTGTTGCAGGGCTAGTCATATCTGAGCGAGACACAGGAGATCGATATGGACCAAGCGAGCGCGACCGTAGAAGCGTCCGCCCGGAAGGTTTCCCGGGCCGAGTGGTGGATGCCGACCAGGCGTTGGGTGTTGATCGGTCTCGCGATCGGCGGCGCGATCGCCGGCCTTGCATCGGGATGGGACTGGGTTGTGGCGGCCGGATTGGCGCCGCTTGTCGTTTCTGTTCTTCCCTGTATCGCCATGTGCGCGCTCGGAATGTGCGCCATGCGCGGACAAAAGTCCTGTCAGGGCGAGGGTGCAACCCCTCGAAACGGAAACGCCGGGCAGTCCGCGCAGGCGACCGAGCCACCGCGCCCGGAGATTCCATCATGAGCGCGCCCGTATACGTTCGCTGGCGCGATGTAGCGTGGGCCGAATGTTCTCGGCGGCTTTATTTGATGCTGCTCCGCGCCGGTTTGTGCTTCGCGCTGTTTGTTGCAATCGACGCAGGCGCCGATGAGGCCGCGGTGAAAAGACATTTCGAGCGCCGATTTCCCGGAGCGGCGGTGACCAGCGTTGCCCCGGCGCCTTTGCCCGGACTGTACGAGGTGTTCGTCGAAGGGCAATTGGTCTACACCGACGCCGAGGTCAACTATCTGCTGAAAGGCGAGCTAATCGACGCCGCGGATCGACGCAAGCTCACTGAGGAGCGCCTGGGCAAGCTGAAAGGCATCCCCTTCGAGCAGCTTCCGCTCGCTCAGGCCGTCAAGATCGTGAAGGGCGACGGCAAGCGGCGCGTGGCGATCTTCGAGGATCCCGATTGCCCGTTCTGCAAGCGCCTGGAGCAGGAGCTGGTGCGCATCGACAACATGACGATGTACGTGCTGCTGTACCCGCTCGAGAGCATTCACCCGGGCGCCACCGAAAAATCCGTCCGCATCTGGTGCTCGGCCGACCGGGGAAAGGCGTGGAGCGAGGCCGTCCTGAGGGGCGTGAGCCCGTCGGGGACCACGAGCTGCAAGCATCCGATCGAGTCGCTCAAGAAGTTCGCCGAGGCCCGCGGCATTTTCGCCACACCGACGCTCGTGTTCGAGGACGGAACCCGCGTTGCGGGCGCCATTCCCGCCGCCGAAATCGAGAAGCGGCTCGCTGAAAAGCGCTGATCGTCTTGCGCGACGGTCCGAAAGCAGCGAACGAATCTGAGGAGGTCAGGCATGAGTAGGAAGAAGGCTTTGCCGCGGACATCGGCCGCCGCGTTGCTGTTTGCGCTGGCTTCGGCTTTCGCGAACGCGCAGTCGGGCGTGACCCTGGTGCACGTGCACGGCCTCTCGTACAGCCCGGAGGGGAAGCGGCTGTTCATTCCAAGCCACGTGGGACTCGCGATCTACAGCGAGGGACGCTGGAGCAAGGCCCCGGGGCCTGAGCACGACTTCATGGGTTTCTCGGCTGCGCGCGAAGCCATCTACAGCAGCGGCCATCCGGCTCCGGGCTCATCGCTTCGCAACCCGTTCGGATTGCTGAAGAGCAAGGACGGAGGCAAGACCTGGGAGCATCTGGGGCTGACGGGCGAAGCCGATTTTCACGTCATGGCGGCGAGCTATGCCGCGGCGACGATCTATGTTTTCAGCCCGGTCCCGAACTCGCGCATGCCGCAGCCGGGGATCTACTACACGGCCGACGACGGAAAGACCTGGGCGCCGGCGAGCGGCAAGGGCCTCTCGGGCCGGATCGCCGCGCTCGCGGCGCACCCGAGCCGGGGCGCGATCGTGGCGGCGGCGACCGACGCGGGCTTGTTCGTCTCGGAGGACCATGGCGATCGCCTCGCGGCCGTCGCGGCCGGCTCGCAGGCGACCTCCGTGCAGTTCGATCTGGACGGCGCACACCTCTGGTTCGGCGGCTACGGAAGCGCGGCGACACTGACAAAAATGGACCTCAAATCCCGCAAGCGCGAATCCGTGCCGATTCCCGCGATGACCCAGGACGCCGTCGCATACATCGCCCAAAACCCGGCGAAGAGGAAGGAGTACGCCATCGCGACGTTTACCCGCGACGTCTACCTGTCGAACGACGGCGGCAAAACCTGGAAGCAGATCGCCGCGCGCGGCGAGACGCGCTGACGATGGGCCACGCGATGAAAGCGATTTCCGGCATCGCGCTCGCGGCGTTGCTTTTCGCGGAGGCGGCGTCTTCCCAGGAGCTGCTCGATCCGGACGAGGCGTTCAGGTTTTCCGCGCGCGCGCTCGACGCCTCCACGATCGAGGTGTCGTATCGCATCGCGCCCGGTTATTACCTCTACCGCAAGAACTTCAAGTTCGAGCTGGGCGCGCCCGCCGGCGCCTCGCTCGGCGAGCCGCGGTTTCCGGCCGGCCACGTGAAGCAAGACCCGATATTCGGCGAGGTCGAGATCTATCGGGGCGAGGTGAAGATCCGGCTTCCAGTGAGGCTCCCGCCCGGTGCGAAAGCGGTCACGCTCGTCGCCGGCTCCCAGGGTTGCTCGGACATCGGCGTCTGCTATGTGCCCCAGTCGCAGAAGCTCGAAGTCGCGATGACCGAGGTCCGGGGCGGTTCCTTGCCTTCGCTTTTGGAACGTTCAAAGACCCCGGCCGATTTTTCCGCGCCGTGGCTGGATTACAAGAAGGAGAATCGTCCATGAAGAAGAGCAACCTCCTTGGGTCTGCCCTGGTTGTGTGTCTTGCATCGGGCAACTCCGCCATTGCGGCCGGCGATGCGGCGCGCGGCGCGAAAGCATTTCAAGCGTGCGCGGCCTGTCACTCGGTTGCGCCCGGCGAGCACATGACCGGACCGAGCCTCGCGCACATCTGGGAGAAGAAGGCCGGCGCGATCTCGGACTTTCTCCGGTACTCCGAGGCCATGAAGCGGGCAAACGTCGTATGGAACGAAAGCACGCTCGATAAGTGGCTCGCGAATCCGGATGCTTTCATCCCGGGGACGAGCATGACTTTTGCGGGCGTGCGCGACGCCAAGGACCGCCAGGACGTGATCGCTTATCTCAAAGCGGTCTCGGAAGGGAAGCCGCCTGCTGCGGGCGGCAAGGGGCAGGGGATGGGCATGTCGATGCGCAAGCCCGATCTCAAGAAAGCGCCGCCCGAGGGACAGGTGACCGCAATCGCCCACTGCCGCGACACGTATACGATACGGACGGCCGACGGCAAAGTGGCCAAGGTGTGGGAATTCAATCTGCGCTTCAAGACCGATTCCGGCAAGGAGGGCCCCAGTCCCGGCAAGCCGGTCATCGTCGGCGCCGGCATGCAGGGCGACCGGGCCTCGATTGTGTTCGCCTCGCCGGGCGAGATCAGCGGCTTCATCAAGCAGGACTGTCGGTGATCGAGCCGGTCACATGCCGCCCATCATGCCGAAGTGCATGAACCCCATTCCCAACGCCGCCGCGACCGCCAGCGCGCCGATGACGGCGAGCACGAGAAGGACGATGTTGCCAGCGCGGCCTGTGCTCTCGCCGCTTCCGGCAAGCAAACGCACTGCGGCGACGATCAGCGCAACCAGAACGATGACGATCAGCAAGGCGCCCAGCCATCCGAGGCCCATCGCCCCTCCCATCATCGATCCCATTGCGCCGCTCATCATTCCGGGCTTAGACCGGGAGCGGCGTCGCTTGTTCGCGTGCGTGTGATGCAAGAGCAGCCATGATTGCCCCTGCGCGACTGGACGAGGCGAAAGCACCGCTCTCGCGGCTGTCGCCGCTCGCGCCGCTCGCCGCATTCGCGGGCGTCGCGGCGGTGTTGGCGGTCGGCTTGACGCTCAATCCGCGCGAGGTTCCGTCCCCCCTCATCGGCAGGCCGGTGCCGAAGTTCGATCTGCCGCCGGTGAAAGGGCGCACGCTCGGCCTCGCAAGCCGCGATCTGGGAGGCGAGGTGTCGCTCGTGAACGTGTTCGCGTCCTGGTGCGTCGCCTGCCGCGAGGAGCATCCTCTCCTGATGGATCTGCATAAGCAGGGCGTCCTCCCGGTGCACGGCCTCAACTACAAGGACAAGCCGGACGACGCGGCAAGCTGGCTCGCGGAAATGGGCGATCCGTATACGCGGACCGGCGCCGATCTGGACGGCCGCGTGGCGATCGACTGGGGCGTCTACGGCGTGCCGGAGACTTTTGTCATCGGTCGCGACGGGCGCATCGCCTACAAGCAAATCGGGCCGATCACCCCGCAGGTCATGCGCGAGAAGCTTATGCCGCTCATCAAGCGGCTGCGGAGATGATGCATGGACGGAGTTGACGCGCTTCGCTCTTCCCGACGCTTGCGGCGCGTCGCGGGGTTGATCGGCGTCGCGCTGCTCGCCGTTTCGGGAATCGCCGCGTACCTGGCGACGCGCGGAGGCGCTCCGGGCGCGGCGCCGCAAGCGAGCGCCGCAAGCTCCGGCGCACCTTCGCCGAAAATCGTCGCGAGCCCGGCCGCGCCGAGGCAGGTGCCGGAGCTTCAGTTCCAGGATGCTCAGGGCCGTCCGCGGGCGCTTTCCGAGTTCCGCGGCAGGACCGTGTTGCTCAACATCTGGGCGACGTGGTGCGTGCCCTGCCGCGAAGAGATGCCGACGCTCGACCGCTTGCAGCGGAAGTTGGGCGGGCCTGCGTTCGAGGTGGTCGCGCTCTCGATCGACAGCAAGGGAATTCCGGCCGTGCGGCAATTCTTCGAGGAAATCGGCGTTCGCTCGCTCGCGGTCTACGTCGATCCCTCTATGCAGGCGACGGAGAAGCTGCGCATCGTCGGCGTTCCGACCACGCTGCTCATAGACCGCGAGGGGCGCGAGCTGTGGCGCAAGAGCGGACCGGCGCAGTGGGACTCGCCCGACGTCATCCAGGACTTACGCACGCGACTGCGCGAGGAGCATGCCGATGGCAAATGATCTGTGGACCCGGCGAAGAGTGTTGAAGGCGATCGCGGCGGCGGCCGGAAGCGCTGCGGCTCCGACGATGCCGCGCAGCACGGCGGCCACCGAACCCGACCTCGAGCTGCGGCTCACCGCCGCGCCCGGAGAAGCGCGCATCCGGGACGGCGCCTTGACGCGCGTGCTCCGCTACACGGGCGAGGTGCTGCGCGGCCGAGCGGACGCGCTGCGCATATCCGACAGCTACCTCGGCCCGGCGCTCGACCTGCGGCGCGGCGAGCGCGTGCGCATCGTTTTCCGCAACCGGACCGGCGAGCCGAGCATCGTGCACTGGCACGGCATGCTCGTCCCCGAGGAAGCGGACGGCCATCCGCGTTTCGCCGTGGACTCGGGCGGCGAGTACCTCTACGAGTTCACGGTGCGCAATCCCGCCGGCACGTACCTCTACCATCCGCACCCGCACGGGCGGACCGCCCCGCAGGTCTACAGCGGGCTAGCCGGCTTGCTCATCGTGCGCGAGCCGGACGAAGCGAAACGCGCTCTGCCTGGCCGGGAGCACGAGCTCGCCATCGTTATCCAAGATCGCCGCAGCGGCAACAGCTTTTCGTACTCGCGAGGGATGATGACGCAGATGTCGGGCCTGCTTGGCGACGTGGTGCTCGCGAACGGCCGCGCGGACGCCGTATTCCGGGTGACGCCGCGCGCCTGGCGGCTGCGCCTTGCGAACGTGTCGAACGCCCGCGTCTACAAGCTCGCCTGGTCCGACGGCCAGCCGCTGCGCGTGATCGGCACCGACAGCGGGCTGCTCCCCGGGAAGCCACTCGAGCGGCCTTACCTCGTGCTCGCGCCCTTCGAGCGCGTGGAGATCCTGGAAGACTTCGGCACGCGCGCTCCGGGCGCCGAGATCGCGCTGGAGAGCCTCGAATTCTCGTCGCTCTCCATGGGCTCGATGATGGGGAATATGATGGGTGGCGGTGGGATGATGGGCGGCGGTGGCATGGGTGGAATGATGCGCGGCATGATGGGCCCGGAGCAGGGCGAGCCTTTGACCGTGGCGCGGTTCGTGATCTCTCGCGATGCGCGCGTAAAACCGAGCGAGGTCGTGCTCCCGGCGTCGCCTCCCGCTCCGGAGAAGCCTGCGGCCGCGCTTTACTCGCGCGTTTCTTTCCGCCGCATGCGGGGCTTCTTCAACGGCCGCGACTTCGACATGGACGCAGTCGCCGACGACGAGCGCCTGCCGCTCGGGCGACCGACGGTGTGGACCTTCGAGAACGACGGCGGCGGGATGCCGATGCCGCATCCTATCCACATTCACGGGGTGCGCTTTCGCATCCTCGAGCGCAGGGGGGATGGTGCGCCTCAGGATCTGCGCGAAGGGCTCATCGGCGACGCCGGCTTCAAGGACACCTTCCTCATCTTCCCCGGCGAGCGAGTCAAGGTGCACGTCGTTCCGACCGAGCCGGGGATGTTCATGTACCACTGCCACAACCTCGAGCACGAGGACGGCGGCATGATGCGCAACTGCCTGTTTCGCGCCTAGCGCGCCGGCTTAAAAACCGGCGATCTCATGTTCGAAGCAAGCACGCTCGGCCTGGCGACCGCGTTCGGCGCGGGCCTCGTTTCGTTCCTGTCGCCCTGCGTGCTGCCGCTCGTGCCCGCGTACGTTTCGTATGTCGCCGGGCAGCCGCCGCAGGGGACCCCATCACGGCTCGACGCCCGGGGCCGCATCGGCGCGGCGGCCCTGAGCGCTTGCTTCGTCCTCGGGTTCGGCACGGTGTTCGTCGCGCTCGGCGCGAGCGCGACGGCGCTGGGCAGCTGGCTGCTCCAGTACCGTTACCAGGCGAACATCGTGGCCGGCGTCCTCGTCGCCCTCTTTGGCTCCTTGATGCTGGGCCTTGCGGGTCCCTTGCATTGGCTCCAGCGCGACTTCCGGTTTCAGCCGCGCCTTGCGGGCGGCCACCCCGCCGCGGCCTACCTGCTCGGCCTCGCATTCGGCTTCGGCTGGACGCCGTGCATCGGCCCCGTGCTCGGCGCGATCCTCACCGTGAGCGCGGTGCAAAGCTCGGTGTCCGGCGGTGTCGCGTTGCTCGCGGTCTACGCCGCCGGCCTCGGGGTGCCGTTCCTGCTGTCGGCGGTCTTCATGCGCGAGCTGGTCGATCGGTTCAGGCTGCTGCGCCGCGCCGGCGCGATGCTCCAAGCCGGCGCCGGCGTCGTGATGATCGCGATGGGCGCGGTGATGGCGACGGGCCAGCTCACCGCGTTCAGCTATTGGCTGCTGCAGGTCTTCCCGGCTTTGGGGCGCATCGGGTGAATCGGTCGCGCGCGTGAACCTCTACGAACGCTGGATCCTGCCGCGGTTGCTGGACCTCGCCATGCGCAACAAGGAGGTGACCCGCTTTCGCGCGCGCCTCGTCCCCGAAGCCCGCGGCGCGACGCTGGAGGTGGGTATCGGCTCCGGCCTCAATCTGCCTTTCTACGGGAAGGAAGTGGCACGGCTCCGCGCCGTCGAGCCGTCCGAGGATGCGGGTTTCCCGTCCAAGCCGAAACCATGAGCGAGCCGATCCTCCAATCCGTTCTGACTTGTCCGCGGTGCGGCTACGCCAAGCCGGAAACGATGCCCACCGACGCTTGTCAGTTCTACTACGAGTGCGCTCAGTGCGGGGCGTTGCTTAAGCCTAATCCCGGCGACTGCTGCGTTTTCTGCTCGTTCGGCTCGGTTAAGTGCCCGCCGATGCAGGCGCAGCGCTCGTGCCGCACTTAGCCCGGAAGCGCGCCGCGCTGGCCTGTAAGATCTTGTCGACTCACGCGACCAACGCGAAACCGACCTTAGGAGGGCATTGCATGCTTCGCTTATCCCTACGCAGATTGCTCAGAGCCCTGGGCGCGCTTCCACTCATCGCGCTGTCGGCATGCACGCCGTCCGATGCCGCAACGCCGCTGCCCAATGCGGTCGCCGATACTCCTCTTGCGACCGTGAAGGGCACGGAAACCGCCGTGCTGGCGGGCGGCTGTTTCTGGGGTGTGCAGGCCGTGTTCCAGCATGTGAAGGGCGTTACGCGCGTCATCTCGGGCTACTCGGGCGGCGCCAAGGAAACCGCCGAATACTACAAGGTGAGCTCCGGCACCACCGGGCACGCCGAATCGGTGCAGATCACCTATGACCCTTCCCAAATTACCTATGGCCAGCTTCTGAAGGTATATTTTTCCGTCGCCCACGATCCCACGGAATTGAACCGGCAGGGCCCGGACGTGGGAACGCAGTACCGGTCGGCAGTCTTTTATTCCAACGACGGGCAGAAACGCGTCGCGAGCGCGTACATCGCCCAGCTCGAGGCCGCCAAGGTCTTCTCCCGGCCCATCGTCACGCAAATGGTCGCCTTGAAGGCGTTTTATTCCGCCGAGGCCTACCACCAGGACTACGTCGTGCATCATCCGTACCAGCCTTACATCGTGATCAACGACCTGCCGAAGATCGCCAATCTGCAGCGGCAGTTTCCCAATCTCTATACGGGCAAGTAGGGCTCGGGTGTACACTGGCACCTCGCGCAGCAAGAGCGGTACGTGGCGACCAAGCCCGATATGGTATTGTTCGTCGATTGAACCCCCCGAGCGGGTTCCTGTCTGAGGACAGATGATTCGGATCCTTAAGCGAAGAGCGATAAAGAACGTCGCCTTGTTCATGGCAGGCTTCCTGCTTTTCGCCCAGGCGGTGGTCGCGGCCCAGGCGTGCACGCTGACTAAGCCGATGGCGGTCCATCTGCTCAACAGCGACGACCCGGCGAATGACTGTGAAGGCGTGCTTCTCGGTAAGCGCCTTTGTCTCGCGCATTGCCTGCATGCCGACCGTGCGAGCCAAGCCGTCGATCTCCATTTTCTCGCCGTAGCGCCACCCGTAACGGAGGTCGTTTCCCCCGTGCCTTCGTGGCAGGACGTACGCGCGCCGGTATCGTTCTCCACCGTATCTGCCGTTGGACCTCCGCTGCAGATTCTCTTCTGCAGCTACCAGACTTAAACCCTCTCTCCCCATAGCGCGGAGCGCTCGGCGGCCAGCCGGGCGCCGCGCTTTCGCCTAGCCCCGCGTCTGTCGGCGACGCGAGAAACCCACTCGCATCCCGGACCTGCGGGGTCTCGCGCGCCTCGAAGTCCGTTGGCATACCGGCGCACGTAGAAGCGTGGAACGCTGCAAGGCGATGGCCATTGTCAGTTGTCACAAATGTTGGACCCGCGGAGTTGATATGACGTTTTTCAAGGATTACGGCAGTACGCAAATTTTGCGTTGGACGGTCGGCTCTCTAGCGTTGGCAATCTGCGCGAGCGCGTGGAGCCAGACCCTACCGTCGCTGACACTGGCGGAAACGCTGAAGCTTGCTGCAGGCCAGTCGCGCCAGCTCGCCGCGCAGGATGCCGCCGTCGCCGCGGCAAGACAAATGTCGGTTTCCGCGGGCCAGCTTCCCGATCCGGTGCTGCGCCTCGGCGTGGACAATCTGCCGGTCAACGGGCCGGATCGTTTCAGCACCACGGCCGATTTCATGACCATGCGCCGCGTCGGCGTCATGCAGGAGCTCACGCGCGGGGAAAAGCGACGCCTGAAAAGCGAGCGCAGCGGGCAAGAGGCCGAGCGCGAACTGGCGAACCGGCGCAACGTCCTCGCGAACGTGCAGCGCGATGCGGCGCTCGCGTGGCTGGACCGCTACTACGTCGAGAGAATGCGCACGGTGCTCGGCACGCTCGCCGAGGAAACGCGGGCCTCGATCGAGGCCGCCGAAGCCGCCTATCGCGGCGGTCGCGGCACGCGAAGCGACGTCCTGGCCGCCCGCGCGATGCTCGTGATGCTCGACGATCGCCGCGCTATGCTCGAGCGGCAGCTGCGCGCGGCGAAAATCGCGCTCGCGCGCTGGATCGGCCCGGAGGCGGAGCGGGCGCTGCAAGGACCGCCGCCGGATTTCGGAATCTTGAGCCTGGACATTGCCAGGCTCGACGAGGAGCTGCAGCATCACCCGGTTCTCGGCGCCTTGGCGCAGCAGGTGGCGCTCGCGGAGACCGAGGTGCGCCTTGCACGAACGGCCACCCAGCCGGACTGGAGCGTCGAGCTTGCCTACCAGCAGCGCGGGCCGGCGTTCTCCAACATGGTCTCGATCGGGGTGAGCATTCCCCTGCCGATCGCCCCGGCCGAGCGCCAGGACCGCGACGTCGCGGCGAAGCTCGCGATGGCGGAGCAGGCGCGTGCCCAGTTCGACGACGCGCTGCGCATGCACACCGCCGAAGTGCGCGCCATGATCGCCGAATGGGAAACCGGGCGCGACCGCCTGCGCCGCATCGAGACCGAGCTCATGCCGCTTGCGGCGCAGCGAAGCGACGCTGCGCTTGCCGCCTATCGCGGGAACACGGGCACCTTAAGCGCGGTGCTCGAAGCGCGCCGCAACGAAAGCGACACGCGCGTGCAGGCGCTTCAGCTCGCCGCGGACACCGCGCGCGTGTGGGCGCAGCTCAATTTCCTTGTCCCCAAACATGAATCGTCCAATACCAGTGTCGACGCTGGCAGGAGATCGAAATGAACCGAATGAACCGCAGGATATTTGCCGTCGTCAGCTTGCTCGTCCTGGGCGCGCTCGGGATCGCCAGCTACACCGCCTATTCGCTCGGTACGCGCGCCGGCGCGCAAACGGCCGCGTCCGCGCCGGAATCCTCCGCCGCCGCGCAAGGCGACAAGATCGACCCGAAGACGGGGCGCCGCGTGCTGTATTGGCACGATCCCATGGTGCCGGGACAGAAGTTCGACAAGCCCGGCAAATCGCCCTTCATGAACATGCAGCTCGTTCCGGTGTACGCGGACGAAGCCAGCGACGGGGGAGCGGTCGCGATCAGCCCGCGGGTCGTGCAGAGCCTCGGCATTCGCACAGCCGAGGTCGTGAAGGGCGCGCTCGCACACAACGTCCAGGCTGTGGGCAACGTCGCGTACAACGAGCGGGAACTGGTGCTGGTGCAAGCGCGCGTGGGCGGATTCGTCGAGAAGCTGCACGTGCGCGCGCCGCTCGATCGAGTGCGCAAGGGGCAGCCGCTGGTCGAGATTCTTTCCCCCGACTGGATCGCGGCGCAGGAAGAGTATCTCGCGCTGCGCAAGCTTCAGGCACCCGACGCCGAATCTTTGCGCGACGCCGCGCGCCAGCGCATGCGCCTCGTGGGCATGAGCGAGGAGGCGATCCGGGCTTTCGAAAACACGGGCAAGGTGCAGACGCACGCCGTTTTGTACGCGCCGATAAGCGGCGTCGTGGCGGAGCTCGGCGCGCGAGAGGGCATGACGGTGATGGCGGGGGCGGCGCTGTTTCGCTTGAACAGCCTCGCCAGCGTCTGGATCAACGCCGAAGTACCTGAGGTCCAGGCTGCGGCGCTGAAACCCGGGCAGCCGGTCGAGGCGCGCGCCGCCGCTTATCCCGGGGTGGTCTGGAAAGGACGCATCCAGGCCTTGCTGCCCCAGGTGAATCAGACGACGCGCACGGTGACGGCGCGCATTGAGCTCGCTACCCCAAGGGGCCGGCTCGTGCCGGGAATGTTCGTGACGGTCGACCTTGCGTCGGTGGCGAAACCCGAAGCGCTGCTCGTTCCTTCCGAGGCGGTGATCCACACGGGCACGCGCAGCGTGGTCGTCACGGCGCTCGGCGAAGGCAAGTTCCGGCCCGTGGAGGTCGAATCCGGCGTCGAGGTGAACGGCCAGACCGAGATCCGCAAAGGCCTTGAACTCGGCCAGAAGGTCGTCGTCTCCGGGCAATTCCTCATCGATTCCGAAGCGAACCTGAAAGCAACCGGGACGCGCATGGAAGGCGCAGAAGCTTCCAAGGCGGCGGCACCGCAAACGCATCAGGCCGCGGGCGAAATCGTAAGCCTCGGCGACGGCGAGGTTCTCATCCGCCACGGCGACATTCCGACCGCGGGCATGGGTGCGATGACCATGCCGTTTCGCGCGCCGGGCGGCGTGGTTCCACTAGGCCTGAAAAAAGGCGATCGGATTCGGTTCGAGTTCAGCATCGGGCAAGACGGTCAGTTCCAGATCAAGAGTCTCGCGCCGGCGGATGCGAGCGTCCCGAGTCACGGAGCCCACAAATGATCGCCGCGCTGATCCGCTGGTCGATCGCCAACCGTTTCCTCGTGCTGCTCGCAACCTTTGCGCTCAGCGCGTGGGGAATCTGGGCGGCGTCGCGGACGCCGCTCGACGCGATTCCCGATCTCTCCGACGTGCAGGTGATCATCCGCACCACCTATCCGGGACAGGCGCCGCAGATCGTCGAGAACCAGATCACCTATCCGCTCACCACGACGATGCTGTCGGTCCCGGGCGCGAAGACCGTGCGCGGCTATTCGTTCTTCGGTGACTCGTTCGTGTACATCCTCTTCGAGGACGGCACCGATCCCTACTGGGCGCGCTCGCGCGTGCTCGAATACCTGAACCAGGTGCAATCGCGGCTCCCCGCCCAGGCGAAGACCTCGCTCGGACCCGACGCGACCGGCGTCGGCTGGGTCTACGAGTACGCGCTCGTCGATCGCAGCGGCCGCATGGACCTGTCGCAGTTGCGTGCGCTGCAGGACTGGTTCCTCAAGTACGAGCTGAAGGCCGTGCCGAACGTCTCGGAAGTCGCGAGCGTCGGCGGTATGGTGAAGCAATACCAGATCGTGCTCGACCCCGCGCGGCTGCGGGCGTTCAATATCCCTCACGCGAAAGTGATCGAGGCGGTGCAGCGCGCCAACCAGGAGACCGGCGGCTCGGTGCTCGAATTGGGCGAAGCGGAGTACATGGTGCGCGCGAGCGGTTATCTGAAATCGCTCGACGATTTCCACAAGATTCGGCTTTCGGCGAGCGATGCGGGGGTTCCGGTGCGCCTCGGCGACGTCGCGCGCTTGCAGGTCGGGCCGGAAATGCGCCGCGGCATCGCGGAGCTCGACGGCGAGGGCGAGGTCGCGGGCGGCGTCATCGTGATGCGGTGGGGCAAGAACGCGCTGGAAACGATCGACGCGGTCAAGGCGAAGATCGCGTCGCTCAAATCGAGCCTGCCGCCCGGCGTCGAGATTGTGCCCACTTACGACCGCTCAAGCCTCATCCAGCGCGCCGTGGCGAACCTCGGGCAGAAACTCGTCGAGGAATTCGTTGTGGTGGCGCTGGTGTGTGTGCTATTTCTTTTCCATCTGCGCTCGGCCTTCGTCGCGATCGTCTCGCTGCCGCTCGGCATTCTCGCGGCGTTCATCGTCATGGTCTACCAGGGGGTAAACGCCAACATCATGTCGCTCGGCGGCATCGCCATCGCGATCGGCGCGATGGTGGACGCCGCGGTGGTGATGATCGAAAACGCGCACAAGCGCTTGGAGGCCTGGCATCACGCGCACCCGGGCGCGACGCTCGCGGGCGAGGAACGCTGGGGCGTGATCGGCGAGGCCGCGGCGCAGGTCGGGCCGGCGCTTTTCATTTCGCTCCTGATCATCACCTTCTCTTTCGTTCCGGTGTTCACGCTCGAAGCTCAGGAAGGAAGGCTCTTCTCGCCGCTCGCTTTCACCAAGACCTACGCGATGGCCGCGGCCGCGGGACTCGCGATCACGCTCGTCCCGGTGCTGATGGGCTACTTTATCCGCGGGCGCATTCCGGCCGAGGAAAAGAATCCGCTCAACCGTTTTCTCATCACACTCTACCGCCCGCTGCTCGAAGGCGCGCTGCGGCGTCCGAAAACGGTTTTGCTCGCCGCACTCGCGATCCTCGCCGCGACGCTCTGGCCCATGAACCGGCTCGGCGGCGAGTTCATGCCGCCGCTCGACGAAGGGGACCTTCTCTACATGCCTTCGGCGCTGCCCGGGCTTTCGGCGGGCAAGGCCGCGGAGCTCCTGCAGCAGACCGACCGGCTCATCAAGACCGTGCCCGAAGTCGCGAGCGTGTTCGGCAAGGCGGGGCGTGCTGAGACGGCGACGGATCCCGCGCCGCTCGAGATGTTCGAGACCACGATCCAGTTGAAGCCGCGCGAGCAGTGGCGGCCGGGAATGACGCCGGAAAAGCTCGTCGATGAGCTCGACCGCATCGTGAAAGTGCCGGGGCTCTCGAACATCTGGGTGCCGCCGATCCGCAACCGCATCGACATGCTCGCGACCGGCATCAAAAGCCCGGTGGGGGTGAAGGTCGCGGGCACGAATCTGCGCGAGATCGACCGCGTCGCCGCCGAGATCGAGCGCGTCGTGAAGGAGGTGCCGGGCGTGAGCTCCGCGCTCGCCGAGCGGCTGGGCGGCGGGCGCTACATCGACATCGACATCGACCGCGACGCCGCGGCGCGCTACGGCCTGAACGTCGCCGACGTGCACAGCGTGGTGACGGCGGCGATCGGCGGCGACAACATCGGCGAGACAGTCGAAGGACTGCAGCGCTTTCCCATCAACGTGCGCTACCCGCGCGAGATGCGCGACTCGGTGGAAAAGATCCGCGAGCTTCCTCTGCTCACCGAGCGCGGCGCGCAGATCCGTCTCGGCGACGTGGCCGAGGTGCGGATCACCGACGGCCCACCGATGCTGAAAACCGAGAATGCGCGGCTCTCGGGCTGGGTGTACGTCGACATCCGCGGGCGCGACTTGAGCTCCGCGGTGCGCGACATGCAGCGCGCGGTGGCGGAGAAAGTGAAGCTCCCTGCCGGCACCTCGATCTCCTGGTCGGGCCAGTTCGAATTCCTCGAGCGCGCCACTGCACGACTCAAGATCGTGGTGCCGGCAACTCTCGCGATCATCTTCGTGCTGCTCTATTTCGCGTTCCGGCGCGTCGCGGAGGCCTTGCTGATCATGGGCACGCTGCCCTTCGCGCTCGTCGGCGGGTTCTGGCTGGTGTTCCTGCTCGGCTACAACATGTCGATCGCCTCGGCCGTGGGATTCATCGCGCTTGCGGGCGTGGCGGCGGAGATCGGCGTGGTCATGCTCGTCTACGTCAACCAGGCCGTCGCCGCGCGCGAAGCGGCGGGCGGGCTCCGCGACGAGCGCGGATTTGCCCAGGCCATCGTCGAAGGCGCGGCGCTTCGCGTGCGGCCGGTCGCTATGACCGTCGCCGTCATCATCGCCGGGCTGCTGCCGATCATGTTCGGCTCGGGCACAGGCTCCGAAGTCATGCGGCGCATCGCCGCGCCCATGGTGGGCGGAATGATCACCGCGCCGCTGCTTTCGATGTTTGTCGTTCCCGTCGCGTACTTATTGTTGCGCCGGCCCCGCGTCGCATCCACGGCGCAGGCGGGCGCGCCGAGAAACCAACTCCAGGGAGGAGCCTCGACATGAGCTGTAATGAATCTTGTAGCAAGCCTTGCCGCGGGGCTTCCGAATACTGCGATCTCATACGTTTTTCGTTGACTTAAATCTCGATGAAAGGAAGCACTGACATGAAAAAAGCATACTGTTTCGCCCCCGTAGTCGTCCTGGCCCTGTCCGTTACGGCAATTCCGGTAAGCCATGCCCAAACCGGCGGCATGGGCGGGATGGGCAGCATGGGCGCCGACAAGAAATCGGAGGCCAAGTCGCACAAGGGCGTTGGCACGGTGAAGAAGATCGATCCCGCCGCCGGCACGGTGACGATCGCGCACGGCCCGATCAAGAGCATCAACTGGCCGGCGATGAGCATGACCTTTACCGTCAAGGACAAGGCGCTGCTCGGCAAGTTGGCGCCCGAGAAAAAAGTCGAGTTCGAGTTCGTGCAGCAGGGGTCCGACTATGTCATCACATCGGCCAAGTAGTACCTCGCCTTCGGCGCTACTTGCATGACACGCGGCAAGACGGAAGCGGTCTAGATCACGCGGTCGAGCCGGCGGTACTGAATTGCCTCGGCGACGTGCGCAACACCGACCTTCGCTTCGCCAGCGAGGTCGGCGATGGTGCGGGCGAGCTTCAGCACGCGGTGATAGGCGCGCGCGGAGAGGTTCAACCGCGCGATCGCTTGCTTCAGCAGCGCGGTCGCCTTATCTTCGGTGGCGGAAAATTTCTCCACTTCGCGCGGCGTGAGTCGGCTATTCACGTTGCCCTGGCGCTCCAACTGGCGTGCGCGCGCCGCTCCGACTCGGCGGTGCGCCGCTTGCGAACTTTCGCCGCTACTTGCTTGCACGAGTTCATCCTCACGCAACGCGGGCACTTCGATCTGAATATCGATGCGGTCAAGAAGCGGCCCGGAGATTTTTCTACGATAACGGAGCACTTGGTCGGGCGTGCAGTGACATTTTCCCGAGTAGTGCCCTAGGAATCCGCAGGCGCAGGGATTCATCGCGGCGATCAGCTGGAAGCGCGCGGGAAACTCGGCCTGGCGGGCGGCGCGCGAGATGGCGACGCGGCCGGACTCGAGCGGCTCGCGCAGCGCTTCGAGCACTCTGCGGCTGAACTCCGGCAACTCGTCCAGAAACAGCACGCCGTTGTGCGCAAGGGATATTTCGCCGGGGCGCGGGTCGCTTCCTCCGCCGACCAGCGCGACGCTGGACGCCGAGTGGTGCGGCGCGCGGAACGGCCGCTGTTTCCAGTTCTCCAGGCGAAAGCCGCTCGAGCCCAGCGAAGCGAGCGCCGCCGACTCGAGCGCTTCCTCGCCGCTCATCGGCGGCAGCAAGCCCGGGAAGCGGGCCGCGAGCATCGATTTCCCGGTACCGGGCGGCCCGACCATGAGCACGCTGTGGCCGCCCGCAGCCGCGACTTCAAGTGCGCGCTTGGCCTGCGCCTGGCCTTTCACTTCAGCGAGGTCCGGGTAATTCGGCGGGATGAAAATCGGTTGCGCCGCCGGCCGCGGCAGCGACTGACGGCCGGCGAGGTGGGCGCAGACAGCGAGCAGCGACGCCGCCTGGTAGATGCTGGCCCCATCGACGAGCGCTGCTTCGTCGGCGCTCGCGGGCGGCAGGACAAATGCCCGGCCCTCCCGGGCTGCGCGCCAGGTCATCGCGAGCGCGCCGCGCACCGGGCGCAGCTCGCCGCTGAGCGAGAGCTCTCCGGCGAACTCGTATTTCGAGAAGCCGTCGGCCTCGAGCTGGCGCGAGGCGGCGAGGATACCGAGCGCGATCGGCAGATCGAATCGGCCGCTCTCCTTGGGGAGCTCGGCGGGTGCGAGATTGACGGTGATGCGCCGCGCGGGGAATTCAAAGCGGGAGTTCACCAGCGCCGCGCGCACGCGGTCGCGGCTTTCCTTCACTTCGGTGTCCGGAAGACCGACGATGGTGAACGAGGGCAGGCCGTTTCCCAGATGCACCTCGACGGTGACTTCGGGAGCATCGAGCCCCGAGAGCGCACGGCTGTGGAGCACCGCGAGCGACATCGCGGGTTATTTCTGTCCGAGCTTCGCCTCGAGTTCGGCGACGCGGGTTTCCAGCTCGGAAAGCTTTTCCCGGGTGCGGGCGAGCACCTTGGCCTGGATCTCGAGTTCCTCACGCGTCGCCAGGTCCAGCTTGGCGAACGCCGCCGAAAGCAGCGCCCGCAGGTTCTTTTCCACGTCCTTGGCGGGACTTGCGGCGAGGAAATCGCTGAT
>WNFY01005980.1_pt1 | contig 21447 bp, 20 predicted proteins | sample 5400091 | NCBI WGS metagenome assembly WNFY01 (sample SAMN13153364, study PRJNA577476) | soil metagenome | isolation source: 60 cm soil or saprolite under grassland replicate 1 | place: USA:California | collected 2016-06-15
CAAGCGCGGGCTCTCGGTCGTGCTCGTCGACCGCCGCGGCCCGGGCGAGGAGACGTCCTACGGCAACGCCGGTGTCATCGGCGGAGCCGGGGTTTATCCCATGGCGTTTCCCGATGATCTGCGCTCGCTCGTGCGCATCGTGTTGAAGCGCTCGCCGCTCGCGAATTATCACCTCGGATTTTTGCGGAAAATCGCGCCGTGGCTGCTTGCGTTCCGGGCGGCCTCGAAACCCGAGAAGCTCGTCGAGACCGCGCGGATCATGCGACCGCTGCTCGCGCGCGCGCTCGGCGAGCACGAAATTCTGCTGCGCGAGGCGGGGGCCGAGCGCTTTCTGCGCAAGGACGGGTGGATCTCGATCTACCGCAGCGGCCGCGGCTTTGCCGCGCTCGAGCCGGAGCTCGAGCTCGGCGCCACGCTTGGCGTCAGGGCGGTGAAGCTCGATCCCGAGGCGGCGCGCGCGCTCGAGCCGAGCCTCAATCCGGTCTTCCGGCATGCGATGCACTGGCCCGACATCGCCAGCGTCTCGGACCCGCTCGCCGTCACCCGCGCCTATGCGGCGCGGCTCGCCGCCCTGGGCGGCGTCGTCGTGAAGGGCGACGCGCGCTCGCTCCATCGCGCCGATGGAGCCTGGCGGGTGGAGACCGGCGAGGGGCCGGTCGATGCTGGGCAAGCCGTGATCGCGCTCGGCCCGTGGGCGCCGGACGTGCTCGAGCCGCTCGGCATTCGCCTGCCGCTTGCGGTCAAGCGCGGCTATCACCGTCACTTCCGGCCGCGCGGCAACGCCGGATTGACCCGGCCGGTGGTCGATCCTGAGAACGGCTATGCGCTCGCGCCGATGGAGCAGGGCATCCGGCTCACGACCGGCGCCGAGTTCGCCGACCGCGACGCGCCGCCGACCCCGGTGCAGCTCGAGCGGGTGACGCCGGTGGCCAAAAATCTGTTTCCGCTCGGAGAGCCGGTCGAGGCAACGCCGTGGCTCGGCAGCCGGCCATGCTTTGCGGATTCCCGTCCCGTCGTCGGCCGCGCGCCGGGGCAATCCGGTCTATGGCTGTGCTACGGCCATGGCCACTACGGCCTGACGCTCGGACCCATCACCGGGCGGCTCATCGCCGAGATGATGATCGGCACGACGCCCGTGATGGATCCTGTGCCGTTCTCGGCGGAACGCTTCGGCTGATTCTCAAATTCATGCTTTCTCTTGAGGCTCCTCGATCAGCTCGTGCTCGGTCAGCTTTCCGGCCTCCGCATCCTCGATAGAACGCAACAGGTGTCGTGCATTCGCGGGACTCCGCAGCAGGTGTCGAGTCTCCAAATAGCCCGCGATGTGGCGCCACAAAGCGAAGTACGAAATCTGATTCACGGCAAACCTCGCTAGCCTTCCAGCTTACGCCCGCCGAATTTCTCCCGCCAGCTCGGCAGCGCGCCCGGGAAGGGCAGGGGCGTTGCCGCGAACACCGCACGCGCGATCGCTCGGGCCAGCGTATTGGCCGCAAGCGCGCCGAGCTCGGCGATCGCGATAAAGGGATCCGCCACCGGCTTGCGCCCGGTGGCGGCCGCAAACACGATGTCGCCGTCGAGCGGGGTGTGCACCGGATAGATCGCACGCGCCATTCCGGTCTGCGCCATGACGGCGAGCCGCCAGACCTGCGCCTTGCTCAGCGCGGCGTCGGTCGCAATGACGGCGGGCGTGGTGCTCTGGAGGGCCGACGCCTTGGTCGTCGGGATCAGCGCCGTTGGCGGGATTTGCGCCGGCCAACCCAAGCCGCCGAACTCGCCTGCCTGTTCGAGCGGTGCCGCCCAGAACCAGGGCCCGTCCCCGACCACGACGCTGCCCGTCGGATTGACCGCCGCCAGCGCACCCACGACATGGCCGCTGCTCGTCACCGCAGATGCCGAGCCGATCCCGCCCTTGAGATTGACCGTGGTCGCGCCGAGGCCGGCGCCGACGTTGCCGAGCTCGAAATCGTCGCTCGCGGCCCCGGCGGCCGCGTAGCCCAGATCGCGATAGGGCGAGTACCGACCCCAATCCTTGTCGCCGCCGGAGAGGAGATCGAACAGGACCGCGCCCGGCACGATCGGCACCCGCGCCGGACCGATCGCAAACCCGCGGCCCTGCTCGCGCAGCCAAGCTTGAACGCCGGATGCAGCTTCGAGGCCGAACGCCGAGCCGCCGGAGAGCGCGAGGGCGTCGATCTGCTCGACCGTCCTCGCCGGATGCAGCAGGTCGGTCTCATGCGTGCCCGGGCCGCCGCCGCGCACGTCGACCGAAGCGACCGCCGGCGCATCGAAGAGGATCGCGGTCGAGCCCGAGCCGACGCGCGGATCGTGCGCATGGCCGACCCGGACGCCTTCGACATCGGTGATGAGATTGCGCACGCGTGGGACCCTCCGCGCGAAAGCGGAGACGATTTGGCCTCTAAGGTCAACTTAGCAGTTTCGGTCAAGCCCGAGTCGGTGAACGAGATTCCGGCTCCCGCGATCACATCCCGGCGACGGCGAGCGGGCGGGCTTGCTTGAAGGGCCATCGGCGGCGCATTTAGCGCGCCATGGCTTCCGACGTCAGCCTTGTGGCCGCGCTTGCGGCCGGAGCCTTGAGCTTCCTGTCGCCCTGCGTGCTGCCGCTGGTGCCGCCGTATCTCGTGTACCTGGCCGGCACATCGCTCGAGCTTGCGGAAGGCGCCGAGCCGCGAGTTTCGGTCCGACGCGATACCGTGGTCGCCGCCGCATTGTTCGTGCTCGGCTTCTCCACGGTGTTCATCCTGCTCGGCGCCGGAGCGAGCGTCGCGGGCGGGCTCGTCCGCGCCTATTCGAACGAGCTTGCGATCATCGCCGGCATCGCCATCATCGTCATGGGCCTGCATTTCCTCGGACTGACCCGGATCTCCTGGCTGATGCGCGAAAAGCGCGCCGCGATGCCGAAGCCGGTCGGCCTGTGGGGCGCCTATGGGATGGGGCTTGCCTTCGCGTTCGGCTGGACGCCGTGCATCGGCCCGATTCTCGCGGCGATCCTCGCGGTCGCGGCCTCGGAGGCGACGCTGGCCAAGGGCGCCGGCCTGCTCGCGGTCTATTCGCTCGGGCTCGGCATTCCCTTCCTGCTGGCCGCGCTGGCGGTCGAGCCGTTCGCGGCGTTCCTTTCCCGCTTCCGCGCGCATCTTGCCACCGTCGAGAAGGCGATGGGCGGCCTCCTCGTGCTGACCGGCATCGCATTCCTGACCGGCTTCATCACCCAGGCGAGCTATTGGCTGCTCGAGGCGTTCCCGGTGTTGGGAAGGATCGGGTGAGCGTCTTCCCTCGCCCCGCTTGCGGGGAGAGGGTGGCGCGCATCGAGCGAAGCGAGATGCGGGCCGGGTGAGGGGCATGTCGCGAGCGTTATGCGCGCGCCCCTCACCCGCCTCGCTTGCTTGCGCTCGCTCGGCACCCTCTCCCCGCCAGGTGCGGGGAGAGGGAAGGGGTCACGACGGCGGGCCGGAGAGCTCGGTGTAGCTGCCGTCCTTGTTCCACTTGTAGACGACGTAGTCGACGATTTTGATGTCGCCCTTGGCGTCGTAGGAGATCTTGCCGAGCACCGTATCCCAGGTGCCGGCCTTGAGCGCGGCCGCGACCTTCTTGGCGTCGGTCGAGCCGGCCTTCTTGACCGCGTCCGCCCACTCCTGGATCGCCGCATAGGTGTAGAGCGTGTAGCCCTCGGGATCGATGCCCTTGTCCTTGAACTTCTTGACCACCGCGGCGGCGGTAGGCTTCTTGCGTGGGTCGGGCCCGAAGGTGAACAGCATGCCTTCGCCGGCCGGCCCGGTGATCGACCAGAACTCGTTGGTCGCGATCGCGTCGCCCGAGATCATCTGCGCCTTCATGCCCTGGTCGCGCATCTGGCGGAGGATCAGCCCGGCCTCGGTGTGGTAGCCGCCGACGTAGACCACATCGATCGCAGCCGCCTTGAGCTTCGACACCAGCGCATTGAAGTCCTTGTCGCCCTGGGTATAGGCCTCGTAGAGCTTCTCCTTCACGCCGGCCTTGTTGAGCGCCTTCTTGGTCTCGTCGGCCAAGCCCTTGCCGTAGGTCGACTTGTCCTGAAGGATCGCGATGTTCTTGCCCTTGTAGTTCTTGGCCATGAAGTTGCCGGCGACCGAGCCCTGCTGGTCGTCGCGGCCGCAGACCCGGAACGTGTTCCACAGGCCGCGGTCCGTGAAGGCCGGATTGGTCGAGGCAGGGGTGATCTGCAGCACGTTGCCCTCGGCATAGGCCTCGGAGGCCGGGATCGAGGACGACGAGCAATAATGGCCGGCCACGAAGGGCACCCGCATGCCGCCGAATTTTTCGCCGATGGCTCGGGCCTGCTTGGGATCGCAGGCGTCATCGCCGATCTCGATGGCGAGCTTCTTGCCCATCACGCCGCCCGCCGCATTGATGTCGGCCAAGGCCATCTCGGCGCCGTTCTTGAGCTGCTGCCCGAACGAGGCATATTGGCCCGTCATCGGGCCGGCCACGCCGATCTTGATGGTGTCCTGTGCGAACGCTGTGCCCGCAAGCGCCATGCTGGCGGTGAATACGAGGCCGGCAAGCCGCAGATTTTTCATGCTTCTCTCCCTGAATGAGGCGAAGGACTTGAGAGCCTAGCCCATTTTCTCCGGTTTTCCGGCGATGTCATCCTATTTTCTCGGTATCCTGGCGCGCTTCCTCGCCGGCCTCGGCGCGCTCGCGCCACGTCACCGGGCTGGTGCGCTCGTAGAGCCATGGATATTGCCGAGCCATTTGGCCTGCGCGCGTCACTCGCCAGGCGAGGCCCCCGACCAGGATCACGTAGAGCGTATCGGCCAGGTACGACAGTGGCGAGAGCAGTTCCGCGTCGAACAAAGCGAAATGGAAGAAGCGGATCGCCGCGCCGAGCAGCGCCATGTAGCCCACGACGTGCCACGCCGGCCGCCAGGTGCCGGCGATGGCGCGGCCGGAGAGCCATGCCGCCCCGCCCCCGAGAATCCCGGTTACGAACAGGATCTCGGACCAGGATTCGAGTGCATAGAGCTCGCCCATTCCCGCATCCTCAGGCACGCCCGCCTTCGAGATAGGCAGAGCGGACTTCCGGGCGCGCCAACAGCTCGCGGCCGGTGCCGGTCAGCGTGATCAGCCCGTTGACCATGACGTAGCCGCGGTTCGCGAGCTTGAGCGCATGGAATGCGTTCTGCTCGACCAGGAACACGGTGAGCTTTTCGCGGCGGTTGAGCTGGCGAATGGCGTCGAAGATCTGCTTGACCAGAACCGGGGCGAGGCCGAGCGAGGGCTCGTCCAGCAGCAGCAGGCGCGGGCGCGCCATCAGCGCGCGGGCGATGGCGAGCATCTGCTGCTCGCCGCCCGAAAGCGTGCCGCCGCGCTGATGGAGGCGCTCTTTGAGGCGCGGGAACAGCGCAAACACGCGCTCGAGATCCTCGGCAAAATGCCCGGGATCCGCGGTCGTGGCGCCCATTTGCAGATTCTCGAGCACGCTCATGCGCGCAAAAATGCGGCGCCCCTCCGGCGCCTGCGCGATGCGCAAATGCGCGATCTCGTGGGTGGGCAGATCGGTGATGTCGCGGCCCGCGAACAAGATCCGGCCCTCGCGAGCCCGCGGATTGCCGAAGATCGTCATCATCAGCGTGGACTTGCCGGCGCCGTTGGCGCCGATCAGCGCCACGATCTCGCTGTCGTAGACGTCGATGTCGACGCCCTTGAGGGCGATAATGCTGCCGTAATAGGCCTTGATCCCGCGCAGCCCGAGCAGCGGCGCGGAAGTTCGCGCCGCGTTCGCCGCGAGTGCCGAAGCCTCGCTCACAGGCCGACCTCCGCTTCCACCTGCTCGACCTCTTCATCCTCGACGCCCAGATAGGCGGCGATCACCTTGGAATCGTTGCGCACTTCTTCGGGCGAGCCGTCTGCGATCCTGACCCCGTAATCGAGCACGATCACGTGGTCGGAAATGCTCATGACGACCGACATGTCGTGCTCGATCAGCAGCACGGAGACCTTGTGCTCGGCGCGGATGAACAGCAGCAGCTCGTTGAGCTCGGCGCTCTCGCGCGCGTTGAGCCCCGCCGCCGGCTCGTCGAGGCAGAGCAGCACCGGCTCGGTGCACATGGCGCGGGCGACTTCGAGCCGGCGTTGCTGGCCGTAGGGCAGGTCGCCCGCGGGATCGTCGGCGCGCCCCCTGAGTCCGATGCGGTCGAGCCAATAGCTCGCCTTGTCGATCGCGGCGCTTTCCGCCCGCGCGTAGGCGGGAATGCCGAACAAGCCGAGAAAAGTGAACCCCGAAGCTTTCATCAACGGCTGGTGCTGGGCGACGAGCAGATTCTCGAGCACGGTCATTCCCGGGAACAGCCGGATGTTCTGAAACGTGCGCGCGACCTTGGCGCGTTTGGAGATGCGAAAATCGAGCTGGCGCTCCAGCAGGAACGTCGCGCCGTCGGCATGCACGAGCCGCATCATGCCGGCGCTCGGCCGATAAAAGCCGGTGATGCAGTTGAAGACCGTGGTCTTCCCCGCGCCGTTGGGCCCGATCAGCGCGGTGATCTCGCCGCGCCTTGCCGAAAAACTCAGGTCCGCGATCGCGAGCAGCCCGCCGAACCGCATCGACAGATGCGCGACTTCCAGGATCGGATCAGCCGCGGCGTTCATCCGTGTCCCTCCCGGGCCAGGCCGACGTCCAGGATCTTGCGGCGCGCGAGGAACACCGAGGGATTTCGCGTCGCGATCAATCCTCGTGGCCGCCACACCATGATCGCCACCATGGCGAGCCCGAACACCAGCATGCGGTACTGGGCGAACTCGCGGAACAGCTCGAAGCCGCCCAGCATCGCCACCGCCGCGATCACGACGCCGAGCTGCGATCCCATGCCGCCGAGCACGACGATGGCCAACACCAGGGCGGATTCCGCGAACGTGAAGGATTCCGGGCTGATGAAGCCCTGGCGCGTCGCGAAGAACGAGCCGGCGAAGCCGCCGAACATCGCCCCCATTGCGAACGCCGTGAGCTTCACGTTGGTGGTGTTGATGCCGAGCGAGCGGCAGGCGATCTCGTCCTCGCGCAACGCTTCCCAGGCCCGGCCGATCGGCAGCCGGCGCAGGCGGATCGTCACCCAATTGGTCAGCAGCGCGAGCGCCAGGATCACGTAGAACAGGAACACGATGCGGTGTGTCGGCGAAAATTCGAGCCCGAAGGTCGCCGCAAAGCCGTTGTCCTCGGCATTGAACGGAATGCCGAAGAACGAGGGCCGCGGAATCCCCGGCACGCCGTTGGGGCCGCCGGTGACGCTCTGCCAGTTGATCAGCACCAGGCGAATGATCTCGCCGAACGCCAGCGTCACGATCGCGAGATAATCGCCGCGCAGCCGCAGCACCGGAAAGCCCAGCAGGATCCCCCAGAAGCAGGCGAGGATCCCGGACACCGGCAGGCACATCCAGAACGACAGGCCGAAATTGGTGGCGATCAGGGCATACGAATAGGCGCCCACCGCGTAGAACGCCACGTAGCCGAGATCGAGCAGTCCGGCGAGCCCGACCACGATGTTCAGCCCCCAGCCGAGCATCACGTAGGTCAAAATCTGAATGCTGAGATCGAGAATATAGCGGTCGTTGTAGAAGAGGATCGGCACCAGGAGCGCGAAGCCGAGCAGTGCCGGCGCGAACAGGCGGCCGATGCGCTCGAGAATTGCGGTCGCGCCCTCGGGCAGGCGCGCAGCGATCTGGACCCGACCCGCGCCGAACAAGACGCCGCGCAAGAACCCGCCGACGAATGCGATCCCGACCAGGATGCCGAGCGTCTCGAACCGGGCGGTGAGCTCGAGGCCGCCGGACGGGCCCTGGTCGGTGCGGATGCCGATCAACAGCGAAAACAGCCCGAACGCGGTGGCCGCGGCGATGACCGCGTTCTTGAGCGCGGCTCGAAGATCGACAACGGGCTTGACGCGAATGATCCGGCTCCCCTTCAGACTTTCTCGATTTCCGGCCGGCCGAGAATGCCGGTCGGCAGGAAGATGAGCACGATCACCAGGACCGAGAAGGCGGCGACGTCCTTGTACTCGATCGAGAAATAGGCCGACCAGAACGTCTCGATGAGCCCGATGAGCAGGCCGCCGATCATCGCGCCGGGCAGCGAGCCGATGCCGCCGAGCACCGCCGCCGTGAAGGCTTTCACCCCGGCGACGAAGCCGATGTAGAAATCGATCACGCCGTAATAGAGCAGGTCCATGATGCCGGCGACGGCGGCGAGCGCCGCCCCAATCACGAAGGTAAGCGAGATGGTGCGATCGATGTCGACCCCGACGAGCGACGCCATTTTCAGGTCCTGCTCGCAGGCGCGCATGTCGCGGCCGAGCCGCGTTTTCGCCACCAGCCAGGAAAACACCAGCATCAGCACCAGCGTGATGACCACGATCGCGATCTGGACGTTGGAGAGGCCGACCGCGAAGCCGTTGCGATCGAGCAGGGTGTAGCCGCCCTGGATCAGCGGCGGCAGCGGCTTGACGCGCGCGCCCTGCACGATCTGCACGTAGTTCTGCAGCACGATCGACATTCCGATCGCGGAGATCAGCGGCGCGAGCCGGAACGAATGCCGCAGCGGCCGATAGGCCATGCGCTCCACGGTCCAGCCGTAGAGCGCGGTCAGCGCCATCGCGATCAGCAGCACGAGAAACAACGCGAGCGGCACCGCGGTGACGCCGAGAGCGACCAGCAGCAGGAACGCGATGAGCGCCAGGAACGCGCCGACCATGAACACGTCGCCGTGGGCGAAATTGATCATGCCGATGATGCCGTAGACCATCGTGTAGCCGATGGCGATCAGGCCGTAGATCGAGCCGAGGGTGAGGCCGTTGATGAGCTGCTGGAGAAAATATTCCATGCGCGAAATCCTGCCCGCGAGCATTGCGCCCGGCACGGCTCGCGCGCGGCGCGCCGCGAGCGGAACCGCCAAAGCGGTCGGTCACGGCCGCGGTGCGAGCCGCCGAACCGTGGCATTTCCGGGCTCAGAGAAGCAAATTTTTCAGGGGCGCAACAGCGGCTCGGGTCGGGCGACCCTTGCTTGTCCCCAGGCACGGCAAGCGCATTTCCATCGCGCTTGTCCGGGCCTATGCTCGGTGCCATGCCGTCCGCGCCTGCGCTGCCGTTGTTTCATCTCTACGGCGATCCGCCGGACGATCACGCATTCGATTTCATTCACGTCGAGACCATCGGCTCGCGCTCCGCGCTGCACGACTGGACCATCCTGGCGCATCGGCACCGCAACCTGTTCCAGATCCTGCTGATCGAACGCGGCGGCGGCGAGATGGTGCACGAGACCGCGACCCGGCCGTTCGACGCCCCCGCCGCGATCCTGGTGGCGCCGACCGTCGCCCACGGCTTCCGGTTCCGGCCGCGGGAAACCGAAGGCTGGGTGGTCAGCTTCACCGAGGACGTGGCGCAGGCGCTCGGCGGGCAATCGGGCGCGGCGCTGGAACGACTGACGGGGCTCGCGCGCGATCCCGTCGTGCCGCTCGGGGCCGCCGCGGAGACCCGGCGGCTCGCCGCGCTTTGCGCCGATCTGCACGAAGAGCATTGCCTCGCCCGCGAGGGCTTCCGCCTCGCCATGCGCGGGCTGTTGGCGCTGATCGCCATCGAGGTGGTGCGGCTCGCGGCGAGCCGCGCGCGATCGGGGACGGTGACGCTCGCTCCCGTGGACGCGACCGTCGACGCGCTGCGGCGCCTCATCGAGGCGCATTTCCGCCGCGAGCGGCATGTCGGCTTCTATGCCGAGCGCCTGGCGATGACACCGGACCGGCTCAACGATCACCTCAAGCGCGCCGCCGGTATCACCGCCGGGCATCTGATCCGGCAGCGCCTGCTCACCGAGGCCAAGCGTCAGCTGGTGTTCACCAACCAGGCGATTCACGAGATCGCCTACGATCTCGCGTTCGCCGATCCCTCGCATTTCACCCGCTTCTTTCGCAACAACACGGGCACGACGCCGCAGGCGTTCCGCGAGGAGCGCGGCGGGTGAAGTCTCCCTCCGTTCGATCTGATGGACAGATCGAGCGGCATATTCGAAACCCTCTCCCGCAAGGGGAGAGGGGAAAGCGCGTTTGCGGCCTGACTTAACAAGATAGAGCCTCTGAGCAACCAGGCGTCACTTCCCGGTCAGGAACTTCAGCACCGTCTCGCTGTATTCCTGCGGGCGCTCGACATTGGCGATGTGCGCGGCGTCGATGATCGCCAGCCGCGCGCCCGGAATGCGGCTCTGCATGAACTCGGCGACCTCGACGGTGGTGGCCGGATCGTGGCGTCCGGCGATGATCAGCGTCGGGGCCCGGATGCGCGGGAGCGACTCGCGCTGGTCCATGTCGCGAATGCCCTCGCAGCAGGCGGCGTAGCCCTTGGGCGGCGTTCTCAGCACCATCTCGCGCATGCGCGCCATGATCTGCGGATTGCGCTCGCGAAACTCCTTGGTGAACCAGCGCTCCAGAATGCCGTCGACCATCGCCGGCATGCCGGGGCCGAGCGCGGTCTTGATCCGCTCGTTCCACAGATCGCGCGCCGCGCCCATGTAGGCGGAGGTGTTGGACAGGATCAGCTTGTCGATGCGCTCCGGCGCATTGGCGCCGAGCCACATGCCGACCATGCCGCCCATCGACAGCCCGCACCAGTTCACTCGCCTGATCCCGAGCCCGTCCAGGATCGCCAGCGCGTCCTTGCCGAGCCGCTCCATCGTGTAGGGACCCTCGGGAACGCCGGACTTGCCGTGGCCGCGGCGGTCATAGCGCACGAGGCGGAACTGTTTGGTGAAAGCTCCGACCTGATCGTCCCACATATGCAGATCGGTGCCGAGCGAGTTCGACAGCATCAGGACCGGAGCCTTCTCCGGTCCGTCCACCGCGACGTGGAGCGGGCAACCGTCGGCCTGGATCGTCGGCATGGAATTCCTCCGATATCACGAGATCGTTGCCGCAACAATTCGCGTGCTATGATCGAGGATCCGAGCAGGGAGGCGATGCCAATGGCCATGGTCATGGACGGCGAGGTTCAGCTGCCCGCGGCGCGCGAGGTGGTCTGGGCCAAGCTCAACGATGCCGAAGTGCTGAAAGCCTGCATCCCGGGCTGCGAATCCCTGGAGAAATTGTCCGATACCGAATTTCAGGCGGTGGCGGTCACGAAGATCGGGCCGGTCAAGGCCAGGTTCAAAGGCAAGATCCGGCTGAGCGATCTCGATCCGCCGAACGGATATCGCATCTCCGGGGAAGGCGACGGCGGCGTGGCGGGTTTTGCCAAGGGCGGCGCCACGGTGGCGCTGACGCCGAAGGACGGCGGCGGCACGCAGCTTGCCTACCACGTCGATGCGCAGATCGGCGGCAAGCTCGCCCAATTGGGGCAGCGCCTCGTCAACGGCGCGGCCAAGAAGATGGCGGATCAGTTCTTCGCAAATTTCGCCCAGGCGGTGTCATAAAGCCCGCCGGCGGCGAGTTCCGAGCCCGGCCGGGCCGGCCAATTCCCTTGACCGCACGCGTGCTCGGGGTTCAGACTTGGCGGGTCAAAGTTCAAATTCCAGGCGAAAACGGCACGAATTGGTCACAAACGCCGCGGCAGATGCCCGTCGGCGTCAGAATAAGGGGCCATCGGCCCGCATTTCGAGGAGGAAACTCATGCCCGCCGTCTCGATGACGGTGAACGGCAAGCCCGTCACCGCCGACATCGATCCGCGCACGCTGCTCGTCCAATTCCTGCGCGAGGAGCTGCGCCTCACCGGCACCCATGTGGGTTGCGACACCTCCCAATGCGGCGCCTGCGTCGTCCATGTCGACGGTCGCGCGATCAAATCCTGCACGGCGTTCGCCTGGCAGCTCGAAGGCGCCAAGGTGACCACGATCGAGGGCCTCGCCAACGGCGAGCAGCTGCACCCGATGCAGGAGGCCTTCCGCGAAAATCACGGCCTGCAGTGCGGCTTCTGCACGCCGGGCATGATCATGGCGGCGGTCGATATCGTGAACCGCAAAGGCCACGATCTCGACGAGCAAACCATTCGCTGGGAGCTCGAAGGCAATCTGTGCCGCTGCACCGGTTATCACAACATCGTCAAGGCGATCGCGGCCGGCGCCCGCGCGATGGGCTCGGGCGCAGGCGTGACGCAGAAGGCCGCCGAGTAGCGGTCCGTTTCGGCTCGGGAGGAAAGCATGAGCGCGACCGGCATCGGCGCGACGGTGCGCCGCAAAGAAGACCTGAGATTCATCACCGGCAAGGGCCACTACACCGCCGACGTCAACCGACCCGGCCAGACCCTTGCCTGTTTCGTCCGCTCGCCCCATGCGCATGCCCGCATCAAGGGCATCGACGCCGGCGCGGCGAGCAAGATGCCGGGCGTGCTGGCGGTGCTCACCGGCGCGGATCTCGCGGGCGACAAGCTCGGCAACCTGATCTGCGGTTGGATGATCCATTCCAAGGACGGCACCGCGATGAAGATGGCGCCGCATCCGGCGCTGGCGCAAACCAAGGCATGCCACGTGGGCGACCCCGTTGCCGTGGTCATCGCCGAAACCTTGGCGCAGGCCAAGGACGCCGCCGAGAAGGTCGACGTCGATTACGAAGTGCTGCCGGCGGCGGCCGATCCGGCGCAGGCGCAAGCGGCGGGAGCGGCGCAGATCCACGAGGTCGCGCCCAAGAACACCATCTACCAATGGCATCTCGGCGATAAGGGCAAGACCGACGCGGCGTTCCAATCGGCCGCGCATGTGACCAAGCTCGAGATCGTCAACAACCGGCTGGTGCCCAACGCGATCGAGCCGCGGGCCGCGATCGGCGAATACGATTCCGGCACCGGCCACTTCACGCTGTGGAACACCAGCCAGAATCCGCATGTCGCGCGGCTGGTCATCGCGGCGTTCATCGGCATGGCGCCGGAGCACAAGCTGCGCGTCATCGCGCCGGACGTCGGCGGCGGCTTCGGCTCGAAGATCTTCATCTATCCGGAGGAAGTCGTGGCGCTGTGGGCGTCCAAACGCGTCGGCCGCCCGGTGAAATGGGTGGCCGAGCGCTCGGAATCCTTCCTGTCCGACGCGCACGGCCGCGATCACGTCACCCACGCGGAAATGGCGTTCGATCGCGACGGCAAGATCGTCGGCCTGCGGGCCAGGACGATCGCCAATCTCGGCGCCTATATGTCGACCTTCTCGTCCTCGGTCCCGACCTATCTCTACGCGACGCTACTCTCGGGCCAATACAACATCCCGAACATCTATTGCGAGGTCGACGCGGTCTACACCAATACGGTTCCGGTCGACGCCTACCGCGGCGCCGGCCGGCCCGAGGCGACCTTCGTGGTCGAGCGGCTGGTCGAGGCTGCGGCGCGCGAGATGAGCGTCGATCCGGCCGAGCTGCGCAAGCGCAATTTCATCAGCCAGTTCCCGCATCAGACGCCGGTGATCCTCACCTACGATGCCGGCGATTACAATGCGTCGCTCAAAAAGGCGCTCGAGCTCGCCGACTACAAGGGGTTCGCCAAGCGCAAGCGGGAATCCGCGCGCGACGGCAAGCTGCGCGGCATCGGTCTGTCGGCCTACATCGAGGCGTGCGGCATCGCGCCGAGCCAGGCGGTCGGCTCGCTCGGCGCCGGCGTGGGTTTGTGGGAATCCGCCGAAGTGCGTGTCAATCCCACCGGCTCGGTCGAGGTCCTGACCGGATCGCACAGCCATGGCCAGGGGCACGAGACCACCTTCGCCCAGCTCGTCTCCGAGCGTCTCGGCATTGCCATCGACAACATCAGCATCGTCCACGGCGACACCGACATCGTGCAGTTCGGCATGGGCACCTACGGGTCGCGCTCGGGCGCGGTCGGCATGTCCGCCATCGTCAAGGCGCTCGACAAGGTCGAGGCCAAGGCCAAGAAGGTCGCCTCGCACCTGCTCGAGGCCGCCGAAGGCGACATCGTGTTCAAGGACGGAAAGTTCACCGTCGCCGGGACCGACCGCTCGGTCGCCTGGGGCGACGTCGCGCTCAATGCCTATACGGCGCACAAGTTCTCGGGCCAGGAGCTGGAACCGGGGCTGAAAGAGACCTCGTTCTACGACCCGACCAATTTCACGTTCCCGGCGGGCTGCCACGTCTGCGAGGTCGAGGTCGATCCCGATACCGGCCACACCGAGATCGTGAATTGGACCGCGGTCGACGATTTCGGCGTCATCGTCAATCCGATGATCGTCGAGGGCCAGGTTCACGGCGGCATCGCCCAGGGCGTCGGTCAGGCCCTGCTCGAAAGCGCGGTATACGACAAGGACGGCCAGCTCGTGACCGGCTCGTACATGGATTATTGCATGCCGCGCGCGCACGACGTGCCGTCGTTCAAGGTCGATGTGACGGTGACGAAATGCCCGTCGAACCCGCTCGGCATCAAGGGCTGCGGCGAAGCCGGCGCCATCGCCGCGCCGGCCGCGGTCATCAACGCCATCACCGACGCGATCGGCAGCGAGCAGATCGCCATGCCGGCGACGCCGCAAGCGGTCTGGACCGCGATCCAGCGCAGCAACGCGTCCCGCAAGGCGGCGGAATAGGGAGGCCTACATGTATGCATTCACGTTCCACCGGCCATCGAGCGTGCGGCAGGCCGCGAACCTGCTCGCCAAGAGCGAGGACGCGAAACTGCTCGCCGGCGGCCAGACCCTGATCCCGACCATGAAGCAGCGGCTGGCGAGCCCGGCCAGCCTGGTCGATCTCTCGCTGATCGAGGGACTGTCCGGCATCGAGCTCAGGGGCCGGTCGATCGTGATCGGCGCCATGACGCGGCACGCCGAGGTCGCCGATTCGCCCGTCGTGCACGAGAACTTGCCGGCGCTCGCCGAGCTCGCCGGCGAGATCGGCGACCCGCACGTGCGCAACATGGGAACGATCGGCGGCTCGCTCGCCAACAACGACCCGAACGCCGATTATCCGGCGGCCGCGCTGGGGCTCGGCGCCACCATCGTGACCAACAAGCGTCGCATCCCGGCGGACGAGTTCTTCACCGGGATGTTCGAGACCGCGCTCGAGAGCGGCGAGATCATCACCAAGGTGATGTTCCCGCTGCCCAAGAAGGCGGCCTACATGAAATTTCCCAATCCGGCTTCGCGCTATGCGCTCGTCGGCGTGTTCGTGTCGAAACGCGGCCGCGAGATCCGCGTCGCGGTGACCGGCGCGGCCGGCAACGGCGTGTTCCGCCTGACTTCGTTCGAAGAAGCGCTGCAGCGCCGGTTCGGGCCGAAGTCGCTCGACGGCCTGTCGGTGCCCGCGACCGGGCTCAACAGCGACATTCACGGCAGCGCCGAGTATCGCGCGCATCTGGTCGGCGTGCTCGCGCGCCGCGCGGTCGCCCAGGCGGCCGGCTGAGGCCGGCGTCCGTCCGGGGTTGGGCCGCAACCCTTTCGACCCTATATTGCCGTTGATGCCGGCCGGCGGGCGGTCCCTGCCGGCCGATTGGTGCTTGTCGCGAACTCGCGATCGCGGATGAGGTCTTGTCCGACAGGACGGCTTCGCACAAACCAGGCTCCGGCACGTGAAAGCAACGAAAGCAGGCAATCTTCCGGGCTCGATCGACGAGACCTTGTCGCTGCTCGCCAGGGCCGACTATCTCGCCGACCGCTCGCTCGCGACCGTGCTGTTCCTGGCGCTGCGCATGGGGCGGCCGCTGTTTCTCGAGGGCGAAGCCGGCGTCGGCAAGACCGAGGTCGGCAAGGTTTTGGCCACGACGCTCGGGCGCAAATTGATCCGCCTGCAATGCTACGAGGGCTTGGACATCGCCGCCGCGGTCTACGAATGGAACTACGGCGCACAGATGATCGCGATAAGGCTCGCCGAAGCCGAGGGCATCAAGGACCGCGAGCATCTGGCGCAGGACGTGTTCTCGGAGAAATTTTTGATCAAGCGGCCGCTGCTCCAGGCGCTCGAGCCCGACGTCGCCGGCGCTCCGGTGCTGCTCATCGACGAGCTCGACCGCACCGATGAGGCCTTCGAAGCCTTCCTGCTCGAAGTGTTGTCGGATTTCCAGGTGACGATCCCGGAGCTCGGCACCGTGAAGGCCGCGCATCCGCCGATCGTGGTCGTCACCTCGAACCGCACCCGGGAGATCCACGACGCGCTCAAACGGCGCTGCCTCTATCATTGGCTCGGTTATCCCAATGCCGAGCGCGAGTTGAACATCGTGCGCGCCAAGGTGCCGGGCATCGCCGAGCGCCTGTCGCGGGAAATCGTGCATTTCGTGCAGAATCTCCGCAAGGAGGATCTGTTCAAGGCGCCGGGCGTGGCCGAGACGCTCGATTGGGCTGCGGCGCTGAGCGAGCTCGACGCCGTCGCGCTCGATCCGGCCACCGTGTCGGACACGCTCGGCGTGCTGCTCAAATATCAGGACGACATCGCGCGGCTCGAAGGCACCAAGGCCAAGGAGCTGCTCGACGAAGTGCGGGCGCAGCTGCGCGCCGCGGAGTGAACTGCAAATCCGCCGACGATGATGGATCAATCCGGTTCCCCTCACCCCGGCCCTCTCCCCAAGGGGGAGAGGGAGGCCGGCCGGCTGGCGCAGAACATCGTCTATTTCGCCCGGGCGCTGCGCGCCGCCGGCATCCCGGTCGGGCCGAAGACCATCATCGACGCGCTCGACGCGCTCAGAGCCGCCGGGGTGGGCACCCGCGAGGATTTTTATTGGACGCTGCATGCGGTGTTCGTGAAGCGCCACGAGCACTCGATCCTGTTCGATCAGGCGTTCCGCCTGTTCTTTCGCAAGCGCGCCTATCTCGAGCGGCTGATGGCCATGATGATGAGCCAGGTGCCGGCGCCCGCGACCGAGGCGCCCAAGCCCGCGTCCCAGCGCGTCCAGGAAGCCTTGTTCGCCGGCCTCGAGGACAAGCGCGTGCGCCAAAACCCCGAAATCGAGGTCGACGCGCGGCTGACGATGTCGGAGAACGAGATCCTGCAGAAGAAAGACTTCGCCCAGATGACGACCGCGGAGATCGCCGCCGCCAAGGACGCGATCGCCCGGCTCGTGCTGCCGCTCGACGAGCTGCGGACGCGGCGGCTCGCGCCGCATCGCCATGGCCACATCATCGACATCCGGCGCACGTTGCGCTCGAGCCTCAAGGCCGGCGGCGCCTTCATCGACCTGAAATATCTCGGGCCCAAGACCAAGATGCCGCCCATCGTGGCGCTGCTCGACATCTCCGGCTCAATGAGCCAGTACACCCGGCTCTTTCTGCACTTCCTGCACGCCGTCACCGACGCGCGCAAACGGGTGACGACGTTCCTGTTCGGAACCCGGCTGACCAACGTGACGCGCGCGCTCAAATCGCGCGACCCCGACGAAGCACTCGCGGCCTGCTCCTCGGCGGTGCCCGACTGGTCGGGTGGGACGCGCATCGCCACCTCGCTCCACAGCTTCAACAAGAAATGGGCGCGCCGCGTGCTCACCCAGGGCGCGATCGTGCTGCTGATCACCGACGGGCTCGAGCGCGATCCGGACGACAAGCTCGCGTTCGAGATCGATCGCCTGCACCGGTCCAGCCGCCGCCTGATCTGGCTCAATCCGCTGCTGCGCTTCGACCGGTTCGAGGCCAAGGCCAAGGGCATCCGGGCGATGCTGCCGCACGTCGACGAGTTCCGGCCGATCCACGATCTCGAGGCCATCGCCGATCTCTGCCGTGCGCTTTCCGCCGATGCGGCGCGGCCGATTCCGCCGCGGCAATGGTTGCGGCAGGTCGCTTGAGCGGCAATTCTCCGGCATTGCCGGACCGCGGCGCTCCAACCATATTCCGGTACAGTCGATCAATGGAGGAAGTCATGCTGGCGCGCGACGAGGAGATCCTGAAAGCCGCCGAGGAATGGCGTCGCAGCGGACGCGAGGTCGCGCTCGCGACCGTCATGGAGACCTGGGGCTCGGCGCCGCGTCCGGTCGGCGCCAATCTCGTCATCGACGAGGAGGGGAATTTTCTCGGCTCGGTGTCCGGCGGCTGCGTCGAGGGCGCGGTGGTCGCCGAAGCGCTCGATGTGATCGAAACCGGCAAACCGAAGGTGCTGGAGTTCGGCGTCGCCGACGAGACCGCCTGGAACGTCGGCCTCTCCTGCGGCGGCACCATCCGCGTCCTGGTGGAGAAAATCGACTAGTCATTCCGGGGCCGGCCCCCGGATCGGGTCCGGGGCAGGCTTCGGACGGAACCAGGAGCCCATGAACACGACGCGCGCGGATCCCGGATCGCCTCGCTGCGCTCGGCTTCCGGGATGACGGCTCAGGGAAAACGATGCGTCTCGAAATCCTCTCCGCGCTGAATGCCGAACGCGCCGCACGCCGCGCCGCGATCGTCGTCACCGATGTGGAAAGCGGCGCGCAGCGATTGGTGAAGGCCGCCGATGTCGCGGCCGATCCGCTCGAAGACGTGCTGAAAGAGCGGCTGCGCTCCGGCAAGAGCGGCGTGGCGGAGACGAGCGAAGGCCGGGTGTTTCTCACGGTCCACGTGCCGCCGCCGCATCTCGTCATCACCGGCGCCGTGCACATCAGCCAGGCGCTAGCGCCGATGGCGAAGCTCGTGGGCTACGACGTGGCGATCGTCGACCCGCGCACCGCGTTCGCGACCAAGGAGCGCTTTCCCGACGTGCCGATGCTGGCCGAATGGCCGGACACGGCGCTGCCGCAGTTGGCAGTCGACCGCTACACCGCCTTCGTCGCGCTCACCCACGATCCCAAGATCGACGATCCCGCGCTCATCTTCGCGCTCGCGCGCGATTGCTTCTACGTCGGCGCGCTCGGCTCGAAGAAAACGCATGCGCGCCGCATCGCCCGGCTCGAGGCACAGGGCGTGAGCAAGGAGGCGCTCGCCCGCATCCGCGCCCCGATCGGGCTTGCCATCGGCGCGGTGTCGCCCGCCGAGATCGCGGTCGCGATCCTGGGCGAGATCACCGCGAGCTTGCGGCGGCCGGCGGTGAAAGTGTCATGAAATTCGGCCCGATGAGTCTGGCCGAGGCGCTCGGCGCGATCGCGGTCCATTCCATCCGCAAGGGCGAGCTGGTGCTCAAGAAGGGAACGCGGATCGGCGAGGCCGAGACGGCGGCGCTGCAGGCCGCCGGGATCGAGGAGATCGTGGTCGCGCGCATCGAGCCGGGCGATGTCGCGGAGGACGAGGCCGCGGCCGATATCGCCGCCGCGGTCGCCGGCGATCTGGTCCGGGTCGACCGCGCCTTCACCGGACGCGCCAATCTGTTCGCCGAAGCGGCCGGCGTGCTGCTGGTCGACCGCGCCGCGATCGATCGCCTCAACCGCGTCGATCCGGCGATCACGCTTGCGACGCTTGCGGCGTTCGCGCCGGTCGTGCCCGGCAAGATGATCGCGACGGTGAAGATCATCCCGTTCGCGGTCGAGGCGCGATCGCGCGACCGCGCCGTCGCCCTCGCCAATGCGGCAAAGCCGCTGGTGCGGGTGGCGCCCTACCGGGTGAAGAAGATCGGCGTGGTGTCGACCCTGCTGCCGGGCCTCGCCGACAAGGTGATCGAGAAGACGCTGAAGATTCTCGGCGATCGCATTGCGCCCGCGGGCGCCGCGATCGTCGCCGAGCGGCGCGTGCCGCATGAGAGCCGCGCGCTCGCCCAGGCGCTCGACGAGGTGCTGCGCGCCGGCGCCGAGCTCGTGATCGTGTTCGGCGCCTCGGCGATCGCCGACCGCCGCGACGTCATTCCGGCCGCGGTCGAACAAATCGGCGGCAGCATCGGGCATTTCGGCATGCCGGTCGATCCCGGCAATCTGCTGCTGATCGCGCAGGCTAAGGGCCGGCCGGTGCTCGGCGCGCCCGGCTGCGCGCGCTCGCCCAAGGAGAACGGCTTCGACTGGGTGCTGATGCGGCTTTTGGCCGGGCTCGAAGTAAAGGGCGAGGACATCGCCGGCATGGGGGTCGGCGGGCTCCTGATGGAAATCGTGACGCGGCCGCAGCCGCGCGAGGTGCCGCCGCCCGTAGCCGCTCCCGCGCGGTCCGCGGCCCGGCGCGTCGGCGCGATCGTGCTCGCCGCCGGACGCTCGACCCGCATGGGCGGGCCCAACAAGCTACTCGAAACAATTTCCGGCAAGCCGCTGGTGCGCATCGCCGCCGAGGAGGCGCTTCGCTCGCGCGCCGACCCGGTCGTGGTGGTGACCGGGCACGAGCGCGCCAAGGTCGAGGCGGCGCTCGCGGGCCTTGACCTGCGGCTCGTGCACAATCCGGATTACGCGCAGGGGCTCTCGACCTCGGTCAAGGCCGGGCTCGCGGCGCTGCCGCCGGAGGCGGAGGCCGCGATCGTGTGCCTGGGCGATATGCCGCAGGTGACGAGCGCGCTGATCGACCGCCTGATCGCCGCATACGATCCGGAACAGAACGCGCTCGTCGTACTCCCGACGTTTGCGGGCAAGCGCGGCAACCCCGTGCTGTGGTCGCGCCGCTTGTTCCCGGACCTGATGGCGCTCGAAGGCGACGTCGGGGCGCGGCATCTCATCGGCGCCTACCAGGAGGTCGTAACCGAGGTACCGGTCGAGAACGCCGCCGCCATGGTCGACATCGACACGCCGGACGGGCTGCGCGCCGCCAAGGCGGAAATGGAGCGGGCGTAAGGAGCTAACGTACTCCCAACGTTGGTGTGCTATGTTGATGCCATGACGAAAGATCAGGTAAAGAAAATCCTCGATCGGGTGCTGACCTGGCCGCCCGAGCGGCAGGCGGACCTCGCGCACGTAGCCGAGCTCATGGAAGCGCAGGACAAGAGCGCGTTGCAGCTCAGCGACGAGCAGCTCGCCGAAGTGCGGCGCCGCCGTGCGGAGAAGAATCCCAAGAGCATCACGCTCGCCGAGTTCAACGAGCGGCTGCGGCGTCGTTACGGGATATGAAGGTCATCATCCGCCAAGCGGCGGAAGACGATCTGGATCGCCTCCCAGATATGGGCGAACGCGCAGGCCGTGTCATTGCGGTGATGCTGATGATCACCCCCGCTTCGGCTCGGTGGGGGCCGTGGTGTCGGCGGCGAGCGAGCGGCGCAATGCTTCGGGATCGACCGCGATCTTCAAGCCGGCACGCTCCTGCTGCAGCAGCATGGCCGAGCGCGAGTCGCGCTCGCCCCAGCCGCGGTTGAGCGCCTCGGTCATTTCCTCGAGCGCGAGATTGCACACCCGCATCGGCACCCCGAGCTCGCGGCCGAGCGCGGTCGCGAGCGACACGTCCTTGTGCGCGAGGCGGAGCGCGAACGCCGGCGGGTCGTAGACGCCCGGCAGGAATTGATCGATCAGCGCATCGAAGGTGCGTCGCCGCCCGACCGCGCCCTGGCGGATCGCCTCGAACAGGGTGAGAGGATCGACCCCGGCCTTGACCCCCATGGAGAAGGTCTCGGCCAAGGCGACGTTGAGCGCATAGCCCGCACAATTGTGCACGAGCTTCGCCACGGTGGCGTGGCCGATCAGCCCGATGTAGCGCGCCTGATCGCCGATCGCGTCGA
>WNFY01001607.1_pt1 | contig 21432 bp, 28 predicted proteins | sample 5400091 | NCBI WGS metagenome assembly WNFY01 (sample SAMN13153364, study PRJNA577476) | soil metagenome | isolation source: 60 cm soil or saprolite under grassland replicate 1 | place: USA:California | collected 2016-06-15
AGACCTCGACTATTCGCACTGGGACCGCAATGGCCGCCAGCTTAGGGACGTACCGGGTCGGCCATTGCACGACGGGAACCTCATCGACATCCGGAGTGCGTCGGTGGATACCTCGCCCTGGGACGCCGCCCGGGCCATGCACAACGCGGCGACGAGCGACAACCCAGCATCCTTCTACAACGGTATCTGTGCCGGGAAGCGCGACGGTGATCCCAGTACCGCTAGCGCTCATGCACTTCCGCACCACTACCATCCGGGCGACGCTCCAAACAAGGCTGGGGTCGCCAATGCCCTGTCCCGGCTGGAAACCACTCAGGGCCTCACCAACACCAGCGCGGCCAGGTCGCATCTCCAGGGCCACATGAAGGCCATCAATCCGGACTACGAGCCAGCGAGCGGCAGGGCGGATGACGTTACAGACGAGGATCTCCAGAAGTTCCTGGAGTCTCTGAGGTAATCATGCCGTACATCGTTGCGAAGGGACACGGGTGCCCAGCGAGTAAGCCGTGGGCTGTTCTCAGCAATCCCGGGACGAATAGCGAGCATCGTCTCGGCTGTCACGAAACGAAAGAGGAGGCTATTCTCCATCTGGCAGCGGTGAGCGAGAATGCGCCAGCCGATAAGTACGACATCGACCTAACCGACGAAGAGATCACCCAATTCAGCAATTCAGCCAGGCTTGAGAGGAGAGCCGAATGAGTACAGTGACGATTCCTACCAGGCCTGAGGAGCTGGAGGAATTTCTTGGGGACGTGAACAATGTCCGGGCGATGATGAAGGAGCCTGGCAAGTTCAAGGAATTCATCAAGGCATACGCAGAGATGACCGTCCAGAAGGATGACGACATCAAGCAGCAGATCAAGGAGCAGGTCCAGATCGGCCTGGCCGATTTCATGCGCGAGAATGGCATGGGTGGCAGTCGGCTGAACTTCTCTAACTCGCATCTTGAGTCATACACCAAGTTCGACGCCAGGACTGTCAGCCATGGAAAGGGTGCCGCGTACAACGCTAACTCGTTCGGTGCCCGGCTGGAGCACGAGCTAAAGAACGCGAGCGGTGGGGACGGCTCGTGCCTGTGGGAAAGCACTAGCGAGTTCTTCCAGGGGATCTGGCCCCGGTTCGAGACCCTAAAGAATTCCCAGGTACTCGGTAGGAAGCGTACCGAGACCCTCCGGATCCAGAACTCGTTCGGAAGCGAGGTTCCGGCCGACGGTGGGTTTCTTATTCCGGAGGTCCTTAGGTCGCAGATTCTCCAGGTGGCTCTAGAGGATGCTGTCGTTCGGCCGCGAGCCCAGGTCATTCCGATGGACAGCCTGCGGGTGCCGATCCCAATGATCGACTCGACGTCCAACGTGTCGTCGGTGTTTGGCGGCGTGGTCTGTTACTGGACAGAGGAAGCGGCACAGCTGGTTGAGTCGCAGGCCTCATTCGGCCGTGTCGTGCTCGACGCGAAGAAGCTTACCGGGTACGCGGAAGTGCCGAATGAGCTCCTGGCTGACGCTCCGGCGTTCGGCTCGTTCTTCGACACCATCTTCCCGCGCGCGATTGCCTGGTTCGAGGATATCGCCTTCATGACGGGGACTGGCGTCGGTGAGCCGCTTGGGTTCGTCAACTGCCCGGCAAGCGTCGCTGCTGCGGCCGAGACCGGACAGGCGAGCGGCACGATCGTCTGGGAGAACGTCATTAAGATGTACTCCCGGATGCTGCCGACCGCGCTGGGACGGGCGGTGTGGATCGCGAGTATCGATACCTTCCCGGAACTGGCAACGATGGCGCTCAGCGTCGGTACGGGTGGTGGCCCGGTGTGGATGGGGAACTACACCAATCCGGGTACTGCGACTCCGCCTGTCTCTATTCTCGGACGGCCGGTGTTCTTCACGGAGAAGACTCCAGTTCTCGGGACGACTGGCGACCTCTCGTTTGTCGACATGGGCTACTACCTCATTGGTGACCGGCAGCTCATGCAGTCGATGTCTAGCGAGCACTACAAGTTCCAGAACGACAAGACCGCGTTCCGGGTCATCGAGCGGCTGGACGGCCGTCCGTGGATCCAGTCTGCGATTACTCCGCGAAACAACAGCTCGAACACCCTTTCCCCGTTCGTCCAGCTGGCAACTCGCTAGCAGTATTCTGGGCAGTAACGCCCCCAGAGGATAGGAGAAGACAATGGCCGGAATGGATGGCCTGGGACGGCTCTTCAATGTCGTTCCGATCGCAGCCGGAGCAGGCCTAAAGCTCAAGGACTGCTCGGCAGTCACGTTCGTGTGTACCGGTGCTGATACGTTCTCGCTCACCATCGCGACGTCGTTTGCCGGAACGTACCGTGCAGGCAGTTTCTTCACGCCTGCCTGGGCTCCGATCACCCGTCTCTACAAGTCCACGAGCACCGGTGGCACGGCAGCGTGGACAAGGACCAATATCACAGCAGCGGATAACACCGGAGCGCAGACCAACGTGACGGCGTTCACTCTGTACGGGTCGCAGCTCCCGGATCCGTACAACTACGTCAAGTGCTCCGTGGGCGCCTCGGGTCTCGTTGCGGCGATCTTCCATGACCTGACTGTCCAGCGCAAGCCGGAGAACCTCGCCATCCTGAGTGCGGCCTAGGAGGAGCCATGAGCTCGACCGCTAAGGGCTTCGCCGTCCGGGACGTCACCGTTCCGCACGGCTGGCAGCCTTTTGGGCAGGCGAACTACAACGTTGGGAAGGTCCTGCCGGCAACCGCGACAGGAAACCTGTTCGTGGTTACCGGCGCTATCCAGGCGAGTCTTGTCGGCGTCGTATCGGTCGTCGGCTCGGCTTCGTCTGTCAAGATCTCGCTCGGCTACACCGGGAACAGCTCAGGCCTTGCGTCTCCGCTTGCGGCAGGCGTTACGACCCAGGCTGTTGGCAGCATCTTCAAGCTGCCGCGCGTCCTGGGGAATGCTCTGCCGGCACCGGTCACGGGCACTGGCTCGGCTGCGAGCTGCTCGGCATTCGTGGTCTCGAATACGACGATCACGATCACGACCGACGCGACGAACACCATGGCGATCACCTGGATCCTGATGTGGGCTCCGGTCGCTCCAGCCGGGCAGCCTGTCTCCGGTGTTACCGTGACCAATAGCTAGGACAGCGAGACAGTAATGTCTATTCTCTACCAGAACCGGGTAAAGCGGGTAGCTGCGCTACTGCCTGCAGCCGCAACCGCATCCATCTTCACGATCGGCGGCGGCCCGGTTCTGGTAGAGGCATTCTTTGGCCTCGTGGTCGCTGCGACGCCGGCTACTGCCAATGCGCTCACTGTCAGGAACACCCCGACGTCGGGTACACCACTTAACCTGAGTACGTCGGTGTCGGTCGCAAGCCTTGAGGCAGGCAGCCATGTCTCGCTCACCGACGCGGCCGGAGGAGCCCTGATTGTCGGGAACGCGGGCACAGCGCCGCGTCCGCTCCATCCGGGATTCGTCCTGAATCCCGGTGCGCTCCAGCTCACTACGACCGGCACGGCTGTGACAGGGACCTGGGAATGGTATCTCGTCTATATGCCGTTCGTCGGCGCCGCGTTCGTCGTGGCTGCCTAGGAGGAGACGATGCCAAAGATCAATGCCCAGACCGGACCGACTCTGGACTCTACCCAGACGACAGCAGCGCAGAACGACGGAGCCGTGTACGACTCCTCAAGCAAGAAGTGGGACTTTACGAAACGATCCTGGAAGTGAGACGGATGGCGACTATCACGACCACCGGAGCCTGGGTTCCGACGTTCCCGAATCCGGGGGATCCTCCGAGTGCCGTAGTCGAAGTTGCACCACAGACGTACGAGAGCATGCCGTCGTTATGCCACATGCAACTTCTTCTGGATATCACGAGGAGGAACCATCAGCTGGAACCAGCTTCTCGATATCCGAAAGCAGGCCCGAGAAGAATGGCGGGACACTCCCGGAAACGGAATCGTTCCTCCCGTTGCCTGTCCCCGGTGTGGAGAGCCTCTCGTCGACGCCCCCGTCGACGTCGGAGGCCTCTTCTGCCGAAACGACGGATGGCGATATCCGCGTGACTTCATCGCGCCTGCTGAGCCAGCAGAGCTCTTCGGAGGCAGGCACACCGACTGATTCCAAAAGGAGCAGGCGAAAGAATTCCTAGCGCCGGAGGATTCCTGGTGCCAGGTACATAACTGAATACTCATCCCTTCCCTCAGGGAACGGTCAAGAAAGCAAGGACACAGGATGGCAGTGATCTACCGGCCGTGCTACTGCACGCGTGAGGAAGTACGTCGCGCCACGGAGCTAAAGCAGGCGGCGTACGCGAACGACCGGATTGATCGTGCCGTCCTGGCTGCCACCGAGTCAGTCGAGGGCCTGGCGCAGCGGAGGTTCTACCCGGAAGATGCGACCCGAAAGTTTGACTGGCCTAACTACCAGCTTGCTCCGCCCTGGAAGCTTTACCTAGATCAGCATGAGCTCGCGGCACAGCCGACCCTTGTCCAGACAGGCTCTCTCGTTACTATTCCCTCGACGCAGTACATCCTGCACCCCATCAATGAGGGACCTCCCTATACTCGTCTTGAGCTTAAGCAGGATTCTTCGGCTGTTTTCGGTTACAGCCAGACACCTCAGCTTGATATTGCGATTACCGGGACGTTCGGCTACTGGGCCAGGACGCGTCCCGCTGGCACCCTCGTGTCTGGTATAACGAGTAGCCAGACGACGATAACGGTCAGTAGTGGCGCGCTCAGTGGCGTCGGAGACGTGCTAATCTGCGGAACCGAGCGGATGGTCGTGACGGACGCCCGGTATGTCGATACGGCAATCTCGTACTCTGGTCTTTCCTCGGCGAGTGCCTCGGACAGGACGGTTGCTGTTCCGGACGGCTCCCTGTTCGGGATCAGCGAGGTTCTGCGGGTAGATTCCGAGTGGATCCTGGTCGAGGACGTTCTCGGCAACGTTCTTACCGTGCGGCGTGGCTGGGACGGCTCTCAGCTGGCCGCTCACGCGAATTCGACGCTGTGGGCTAGACGGCTCCTCTCGGTCCTTCGCGGCCAGCTAGGGACCATCTCCGCCACGCATAGCGGCGGTGATGCGCTGTCGGTCTCCGAGGTACCCGGGCTAATCCGGGAACTTGCTATTGCCGAGGCATCGGTCTTCCTCGCGCAGGAGCGCGGCGGGTATGCCAGCGGCCGTGGGCCGAGCGCTGGGCCGGGTCTTGCGGATCTGCGAACGCACGTCGAGTCTTCCAGGTTTGTCCGTCATGTCCGGAGCCGGGTGGTCTTATGGACAATGTGTCTGGTCCGCTGTTTGATGGCAGGGCGAGCCGTGTTGTTGCTGCTTTCTGCGAGGATGTCGAGAGGAGGCTCTCGGAGGAGGCAGCGGCGCAGATCCGGATGTTCCTGCCGACCCAGTATAAGTATCTCGGAGCGTCCGGAGGGAATCCGCAGGACAACCCGGCTCCGGTCAATGCTGGCTTCTACGAAAGCCAGATTCACGCCGAGGCATCAGCGGAAGGGCATATCGTAACGGATTCCGGCGTCATCTATGGCCCCTGGCTGGAAGGCGTATCAGAGAGGAACAGGACGACACGTTTCCGGGGATACGGGGCATTCCGGAAGATCAGCCAGGAAATAGACCGACAGTCCGGAGAGATAGCCGGAGCAAGACTTCCACCGCACATAAGAGCCATGAATGGAGCGTGAAATACATGTACAAGTGCGCGCAGTGCGTCGCCGAGTTCATCCAGTGGGCGAACAGCGAGAGTAAGGACGAGAAGCCGGAAGTAAACGACGCGATTACGCTCGCGCCAGCCTGGCAGATGCAGCAGATCGGCATGCAGCAGGTCTGGGGCATTGTCGCGCTCCCAACGTGCATGCGGCATCTCGATGTCCAGAAGAGGTCCTCGCTCGACCGTGCCGTCCTTGGCGGCAGGCTTCTCGGAGGTGTCGCCTGATGGCCACGAGCCAGCAGCGTGCCGAGAAGCCGAGGAAGTTTCTGGATGCCAGTCTCGTGCCGCTCGAGAAAGCCCTACTGGCGCGTGCCGATGACCTCACGGAACAGGCCAGCAATGAATTCGATCCGTTCGCTCCTGTAAAGCAGATGCTTGCGGGTGAGTTCCGGATGCTCGCTGGGGAGCTGCACCACTGGTGAACTTCAACGACGAGGCTATCGATGACGTCTTCAGCAAGGTCGTTAGCTACGCGATGCTGACCGGCCGATTTGATTACGTCAATCAGCATGAGCCGGTCAGCTCTCCACACCAGGGTGTCCAGTGCTCGGTGTGGATTCAGCGGATTCATCCTATTGCATCGTCCGGACTTAGCTCGACGAGCGGAGTGGTCCAGCTTAGCGCCCGGATCTACATGAACTTTGTGGCCGAGCCACGCGACGTTATTGATCCAAAGATCACGGCAGCGATATGCGATCTTATGGGAACGTTGTCTGCCGACTTTGACTTTGGCGGGGAGGCTGGAGTACGAGCAGTTGACCTGCTTGGGATGTCAGGGATCTCCCTCGAGGCCCAGGCTGGCTACCTAGAGATCGATCGCCAGATGTTCCGGGTCATGACGCTGACAATTCCTGTCATCATCGACGACATGTTTATCCAGAGGAGTAGCCGTGGTTAAGGGACCGGTAATGCTTGGGTACGTCTCGGACGGCTGGGGCCGTATTGAGTTCCTCGACTCTATGCTGAATGCCGTGTCTGGTCCAGAGGCCGATCCGGCTATCGGTGGCGTGATTAGCTCGTCGGCAGGACCTCTCCTGGCGCTTGCCCGAAACCTGCTTGTGAAGCAGTTTCTCGACCACGACCTGGAATGGCTGTGCAGTATCGATACTGATATCGTGTTCGCGTCGGATGCTGTCGGTCGGCTCCTCGAGTCAGCCGACAGCGTTGAGCGGCCGATCATGAGCGCGCTGTACCACGTATTCCACAACGGCCAGAAGATCCCGGCCGTTTACCTGAACACGTCGGAAGGTAGCAAGCTAGATATCCAGCCGGTACGGGACATTCGGGAGGATTGTGTCGTCCGGGTTTTCAGCGTCGGAGCGGGATGCCTGCTTGTTCATCGTTCCGTGTTCGAGACGATCTACAAGAATGCAGGCGAAGACAACTGCTGGTTCCGCGAGGGGGTTATGGACAAGCGAGACTTTGGTGAGGACATGTCCTTCTGCATCCGTGCAGCTATCTCTGGCTTTACGGTTCACGTCAACACAGGCGTCCAGGTCGGGCATGTCAAGTCGGCGATGCTCGGAAGGGTGAGGTGATGACAAAGACAACTGCATGGGCGTTCGGAAAGATGCTGGTCGAGGCTGGCGTCATTTCCCGGGAGCGTCTTAACAATACATGCCGGATCGTTATCGACGCAAACAGCGATGGCGAGCTGTTCATTTACATACAAGAATTCGGGAACAGGGAAGCCCTGGAGAAGCTGGCTCCGATGCTGAAGGGGATGATACCCGATGCCGAAGCAGACGGGTCTCGGTGATAACTTCTATGTCGGCGGATACGATCTGTCAGGAGACGTAGCTTCCGTTGACCAGATTAGCGCGCCAATGACGCCAATCGACGTCACATCGCTGACTTTTAAGGCTCCACAACGCCTGGGTGGACGGCGGGACGGGAACATTAGCTTCACGACATTCCTGGATATTAACGTGCCCACGGTGTCGACTCCGGCTGTTCCGGCCAGCGGTACGCCGTATATCAACGCATTCCCCTACCCGGTGCATATTACCATCACCGGTGGCACGATGACCAACGTCGTGATTAATGGCGTCTCGGTCGGCTCGGGCGCGGGCACATATACCCTTCCGGTGAATGGCTCGATTACGCTGACATACACCGTAGCTCCAACCTGGAGTTTCTTTGTCTGGGGCACAGAGCACAATGCTCTGGCCAGTATTCCGTCAGCCGATGTTGCCGTTAGCTACTTCCAGGGGACAACGATTGGTAATCCGGCCGCGTCGATGGTCTCGAAGCAGACTAACTATGACCCGACTCGCTCGGCCGATGCGAGCATTACCCTGAAGGTAGACGCCCAGGCGAATAGTTTTGGCGTGGAATGGGGCCGGCAGCTCACGGGTGGGCTCCGGACGGACAACGGCCCGGTGACCGGGCCGTTCTATGACCATGGTGTCCCGCCCGGCGCCTGGGGCTGCCAGGCCTATCTCCATCTCGTCGAGCTGGTCGGCACGAATGTCCAGGTCACCATTACGCACTGTGCGACTTCAGGTGGCTCCTACACAACCCTAATCGACTTTGGCAGCCTGACGGCCATTGGCGACAAGCGGATCGCTACGGCCAATACGGTGACCGTTAACCAGTTCCTCAAGGTCGTGTCAGCCGGCACGTTCACCCAGGCGGTGTTCGGTGTTAACTTCGTCCGGAATCCGGCGGCGGGAGTTGCATTTTAATGCCGACGCTAATGCAGCAGCGACAGTTCGTCTGCCGTCCAGAGCCATACATGGAGCCGCAGGCGTACAAGACGTACTCATACAGCACGCCTGCACGGACACATTTCCGTCCGGCAAGCTGCGAAGAGTACCTGTGCCAGGATTTTCGGTATGGATTTATGACGACTCTGGATCTGTCGACTGATGTCGGGCAGAGATATGCCGATTTTATCCGGAAGGACAAGAGCCGGAGTCCGACCGAGATCCGTACGGGGCTGTACGAGGCCAGGTTTGTATTTCCTCCCGGCACTCCGTGCTGGCGCTGGAAGGAACACCGGATTCCTGTGGAGAAGCCGCCAATTCTTGTCGTCCGGAGAGGAGACTGGCGTGGAAGCCTTGGACTGATTCGGCGACATTCACGGGTGGAATTCTGGGCGGAAGATTTTGCAGAGCATCAGGACGGTCTAGCAAAGATATTCAACCGAGGATAAGAAGGAAGGAAGAATGCCAAAGCTAACAGGCCTCTCCGGCACCCTTAAGGTGACGGACGCCGGAGCTACGTACCGCGACATCGGCGCGGACATTACCAACTACAACTTCTCGACGCCGCGTGGTCTCGAGGACGTCACGGGAATGAACAAGTTCGCGAATGAGCGACTGCTGCTTCTGACGGACTTTACCGTCACGTTCAACGGGATCATGGACAACGACGCAAACATGAGCCACTCTGTGTTCTCGACGGTGACCGGCACGTCGGTCACCCGCTCGGTCTCGATCGCGCCGACGCCCACCACGACCACGCCGATCATCACGGTTAACTGCCTCATCACCGATTACCAGATCACCCGCGCGGCGAACGCTGAGCTTACCTGGCAGGTTCCGGCCTCGCTTGCCGACGGCGCTGTGCCGACGTGGGCCTAGGAGAGATATGGGATACCGGCGTGAGCTTAAGCGCTACGTCCTGAAATTCGAGGACGAGGAATTTAGCGGATTCGAATGCGTCTGTGGATCTTTGTCCGTCGATGAGTTTCTCGAGCTCAATGCCCTGGCAGGCGAGATGATGTCCAGTAATCCGGATGTCGAGGAAGTCGGGCGGCTGTTCAATCTTCTCTCCGAGAAGATTGTGCGCTGGAATCTCGAGGATGACGAGGGCAAGCCCATTGCGCATGGGCCGGAAGATCTGCGGGCGCAAGATATCGACTTCATTGTAGCTATCTTGATGGCCTGGCTGGATGGAATGTCCGTGGTACCCGGCCCTTTGCCGAACGACTCGAGCTCTGGAGGGACTTCCCTGGATGCTATGACAACAGAACTGGCGAATATGTCACGGAGCCGACCGAGCTAGCCGAGGCAAAGCTTATTCTCGGGCTCTGCGACAGATTTCACTGCATACCGGATGTGGCCCGGGGCATGAGCGCTGATGTCCTGCGGCTCCTAAAGATCGAGGAACTCGGCGTGTCGCACGAGCAGCCGGAAGGAGGTGAAGAATTTGGCTAATGACGTTGTGATTCACGTCCGGGCGAGGGACGAGGCGACAGCTCGGTTTAGGAAAGTTGAGGAAGAAGGCCGACAGACCGCTAGAAGGACCAACAACAGCCTGAGTGGCATCGGCAAGGGCATTGGAACGGGTCTTGGTGGCCTTATCGGGAACATCACGAGCGTTGGTGATGCGCAGGTTGCTGCCTCGGGGAAATCGAATCTCTTTGCCCGGGCTCTCGCTGGAGTTAACCTGGCGACCGGAATTCTTGAGCCTGCACTCGCGGGAATAGTTGCGGGTGGAACGGCCATCGGGTCGGTATTCCTGAGTGCTGGGATTGGGCTCGGCATCTATGGAGTGGTCGCGGGAACGACGATAACAAAGGCAGCGGAGGCCTCTAAGAAAGCGGCGACGGCGAGCGACGCTTATACTGCTGCTGTCGCCGCCGCGAACTTTCGGTATAAGCAGCAGATGGAAGTCGCCACGACTAAAGCGCAGCGGCAGGCGGCCGAGAATACCCGGGCATCCGCGCTCCAGTCGGCCCTGACGGCCAAAGTAAAAGGCACCACGGCTGCCTACCAGGGCCTCACAGCACCGCAGCTTGAAATGGCCGACGCGATTACCCGGACGAAGGACCGATGGGATAAGTTTACTGCGGCCGCTGCCCCGACGGTTATCCGGCCGATAATGGCTGCCCTGGATCTTATGCCGCGTGGGCTGAAGATTATGCAGCCGTTCCTGGCGCCTGTCAGCAAGGCCCTGTCTAGTGTGGTCGCGTCGATTAAGGCGGGTATCGCCCCGGGCTCGGCGTTCTCCGGAATTATGGCGGACTTTGCAAAGAGCAGTGGGACGACTCTCGCCTCGGGCCTGCGGATAGCTGGAAACCTGCTTATGGGCATTCTTGGGATTTTTCACTCCTTTCTGCCGGAAGGAGGGAAGATGATTGCCCTGGCCGAGAAGGGCAGCGTAAAGTTCCGGGAATGGGGCCTTACTCTCTCGCATCACACCGGGTTCCAGGCTCTGATGACAATGTTCCGGGAAGAGACCCCCAAGGCGATGGAGATTCTCCGGAATCTTGGAGGAACTCTGCTGAATGTTGGTAAGGCGATGACAGGCCTGTCGGTATTCTCGAATAGCCATATGCTGCTCAACTTGCTACTACCGCTGTCCAGTATCCTCAATGAGCTGTCAAGAAACCAGGCACTCGTCCGTATGCTTCTCTATCTCCTTGCGATTCACTCGGCAACGGGCAAGCTTAAGCCAGCATTTGAATCGGTGTTTGGAGCGAGCGGAATTATCCAGGGCGTACGGAAACTCGTCCCGGAGATCGGCAGGGTCACGAAGTCGATGCTCGGGCTCGACGCTGCGATGAACGCGAACGTTGTTGGACTGGTCGTTCTCGCTATCGCCGCGCTGGCAGCCGGAATGGTCTATGCCTGGAAGAAATCGGCTGGCTTCCGGGATTTCCTCAAGCAGCTAGGTGTCGCTTTTCTTGATGTTGGTATTATTTTTGCCAATGTCGCGAAGTGGATTGTTGGTAGATACCTGAGTATGATCGGTGTGGTCGTCCACGGGGCGGCGACCGCATTCGGCTGGATCCCTGGCATTGGCAGCAAGCTAAAGACGGCGGATGTCGCATTCCAGGGATTTCAGCGGAATGTCAGCGGCGCATTCGACGGCATTATCGGAAAGATGGAAGAATGGAAGAAGAAGCTTCAGGATAGCACGCATCAATCTGAAAAGGCTCGGCAGAATATTGTTGCGGACTTCAGTAAGCAGGCAGACGCAGCCAGGAGCGCGAGTACCGACCTCAAGAAGTACAGCACTAGTATTCGGGACAATGGCGCCTATTCGTCAGACGCACAGAAGAAGCGCCAGCAGCTCGTTACCGACATGATCCACGCTGGCGTTAATGCAAAGACGGCCAAGACCGACGTTGACAAGTACACCTGGGCGATCCAGGTAAACGGCCAGAATTCTAATGCAGCCCGGCAGGCTCGCACGCGCCTGAACGATGATATTGAGACGGCGTTTAAGCGCTCGCGGCAGGGCAAGACGGACGTGAACCGTTTCACTGATGCCGTTCTTCATCACAGCCGGAATAGCGACGCGGTACGTGGAGCGCGCCAGCGACTCATCAATGACCTCGTCAACGCTGGCCTTGACTCTAAGACGGCAAAGAAGCTCGTTGACCAGATGCAGACGTCCATCAACCGGATGCACGGCAAGAAGGTCGATGTTACCGTTCGCGGCCATGGCTCCGGAGGAGTGAAGATCCTTCCGACTCCCACCGGATTCCCGGGTGCGAAGGACCTGTCGGTATACTTCAAGCCGCTAGCTCGTGGCGGACGACTTCCCGGATTTGGTGGCGGAGACCGGCACGCGGCCCTGCTCGAGTCGGGTGAGGCTGTTGTTGATAAGCACCGAACGAGGAAGTTTGCTCCTCTACTTAAGGCGATGGGTGTGCCGGGCATGGCGGACGGTGGGCTTGTTGGTGCTCCGTCTCTTGTTGGCCGGGCGGCGAGCGCGGATGCCGGAGCGGGCGTAAGACTAGATGTTAGCTCCTACATAAAGTACCTCAAGAGCCTGATGACCGGAACGGGTGCTGGGGTCCTTGCCTTTGCGGAGTCTTTTCGCAATAGAACTCCGTATGTCTGGGGTGGCTCTACTCCGGCAGGCTGGGACTGCTCGGGGTTCGTGTCGTATGTATACAATCACTTCAAGCTGCTGAATGGCCGGATGGATGCGGCCGGGCTCCAGCGCTGGGGACGTCCATCCGGTCCGATTCCAGGTGGTATGGCGTTCTACGGGAACCCAGCGCATCACGTTGGCTTCGTCGTGAATGGCTCGACGCTGCTGTCTGCACTTGGACGTAAGTGGGGTACGATTCATTCGTCCCTGAAAATGCATGACAATAGCGGATATGGCGTCCCGCCGAGTGGCTTCGGTATGGCCGGCGGAGGAGCCGGTGGTCCTATCGGCGGAAGCAAGCTGAAGGAGCTCGCTTATTCGCTGCTCGCCCAGTATGGATGGGCTCGGCAGTGGGCTTCATTCAACGCCCTAGAGGACTCCGAGGCAGGCTGGCGGATGACAGCTCGCAACCCTTCATCCGGTGCTTATGGCCTGGCTCAGTTCATTAACGGACCGTCCGAGTACTACCAGTACGGTGGGAATCCAAACACGGGCCTGGGCCAGCTCACAGCCATGATGAACTACATCGGGCAGCGGTACCCGTCGGGGCCAAACCAGGCCTGGGCTTTCCACTTGCGCAATAACTGGTATGGGGCAGGTGGTCCGGCGAGCGGCTGGGGCATCGCCGGAGAGCACGGCCGGGAGCTCATACGGTTCCCGCATGGCAGCTACGTCTACCCGCACGGACAGACCGAGCGCATGCTCAAGGGCGCTAGTACTGGTCCTGGTGATATCAGCGTCACGATAGTCATTGAGAACAAGGGTGTGATTGGGTCGAGAGCTGAACTGGATAACTGGCTGAGTGACTCCGTTGATAGGCTCGCACGAAACGGACGGCTGACGTACGCAATTCGGAGGAGCGTTAGTGCCTGATGGCAGTGGATAGCTGGCCGACGATTGTTACCGAGGCTGGTCTCGTCACGACATCGCCGGTGCAGCCTGGTGATGTGCTTATTCTCAATGACGTTTCCCTCGGAATGCTGGACACCGGAACGCTTGGCGGGGACACTGAATGGTCGGATCTGAGTAACTACATTAGGTCATGCTCGATTACTCATCCAGCCAATAGGCAGCAGGGGCCACTTTATACATATCCGCCAAGTACAATGGCGGCGAATCTCCGGAACGAAGACGGCCGGTTTGATCCCGATAACCTGGCTGGTCCTTATGTTGCTGCGGGAGAGACCGAGCTCACGGCAATGGTGCCTGTGCGCAGTCGTGTACTGTGGGCTGGGACCGAATATCCGCTCTACTATGGATACACGGATTCCTGGGGTGACGACGGACAGGACTACGGCCCAACGTATGCCGAGGCCGAGCTCACAGCAACAGACGCGCAGAAGATTCTTAATGGCATCAATCTGCCGACGATTGGAGCAGTTGGGGCGGGCGAGAAGACAGGTGCAAGGATTTCCAGAATCCTGGATCTTGCTGGCTGGCACACAGGAACGAGATACCGGACAATTGCCACCGGAGACAGTACCGTCCAGGCATACGTGGGTGGCGACAATGCCTGGAACTCTATGCAGCTTACGACTGACTCAGAGATCGGTGAGCTGTATATGGGTTACTCCGGGGAGGCCGTCTTCCGCAATAGGCAGGCGATTCTGTCGGAGGCAAGATCGAATACTGTCCAGGCCGTCTTTGGTGACTCTCCTGGCACCTCGCATTCGGCAGGGATAGAGCTGGACTACGTATCGGTATCGCGAGCGAAAGACGACACAACAATCGCCAATGATGTCCAGGCTACCCGGGAAGGTGGCTCGCTCCAGCAGGTACAGGATCTCACGTCATATGCGAAGTACAAGTTCTTCCGGACATACTCGCGGAGCGATCTTATTCTCCAGGACGACACGACTTCACTTAACTGGGCGCGATGGGTTCTCTACATCGCCAAAGACGATGAGAATCGTATGGAGCAGATCATCATCAATCCGCTAAAGGATCCAGATAATCTCTGGCCGCAGGTCCTCGGACGTAAGCGTGGTGACCGGATCCAGGTCTGGCGCAGGCCTCCCGGAGTAGCGGCCTTCTCCAGGGATTGTTTCATCCGTGGTATCCAGCATCAGTTCAATGCTGAGCGCTGGCGAACGACATGGACCCTGCAGGACGCAACTCGCTACAGCTCGTTCCTGGTCCTTGACAACGTAACGCTTGGCCAGCTTAACAGTAATGCCCTGGCCTACTAGGAGGACGCGATGCTTCTGAGCTCAGAGAATGGGCGACCCGATCACGAGCCACCCGTTACCCGAGACGAACTTAAATACTGGGCATGGGAACGCGCCGAGCACGAGCGAGAGCCATTGCCCACGGTGGGTGGGTACGTCCTGTTCCGGCCGCGCGACTGGCAGGCGCCTGTTCCTGCGGTCGTTGCCGAGGTCCAGGATATAACTCGGGTGAACGACGGACATGGTGCTTACGGCAGACAGCACGACAAAGAAGACGGACGTGTGGATCCGCATGTGTGGCGCTGGGACGAAAACCAGCAGAGCTGGGTGCTACGGGATGATCCGTGGCCCTGGGTCATCGTAGAACTAGAGGATGGCCGGCAGCTCAAGAGCAAGGAAGCGCGAGTCCGTGGCAGCGCTGGGTGGCTGCGGCCGGGCTCGCGCTTTGCTCCGAGGGAGGACTAGTGGCGCCTCCAGTCTGGGTATCGGGCCAGGTACTCACTGCCTCTGATGTCGATACGTGGTTCGTTCCTCTCGTCGGGTACAAGACCGCAGACCTGTCTAGGGCGAGCACCACCACTCCAACGAATGATCCGGACCTGATTGTATCGCTGGCTGCGAGCGCGGTGTACAAGATTCAGTTTGCGGCGATGTATGCCTGCGCCTCCACTGGTATCGACCTTAAGTTTGATTTCGGCATTCCCGCAGGCTCCTCTGGGGAATATGTCCACTGGTACTGGTCGGGGGCTACGACGTTCGCGGGACCAGGGAACTCCGCCGATCCCTGGACTCAGGTACGGGTGGGATATGCGGCTGCATCAGGAGACATGGGTCTTACTGGCCACGGAATTATTTTTACGGCTGGCACGGCATCCACCTTCGGGTTCCAGTGGTCACAGAACGTGTCTAACGCGACATCGATTACTGTGCGAAAAGGAAGTTTCCTCGTTGCCCAGAGGATAGGATAACCGATGACCTCACTTGCTGATGTTCGCCGGGGTGATGTATTCCTTGTCGGCGTTAAGTGTACCGATGCAGACCTGCTGCTGGGTCTTACCGTAGCGCTGTACGGGCCGCACCGGGACAAGATGGCCGATGGGCAGATAGCTCCAGGCGGACAGATCACCGGAGCGCTCGTCACGACGCCAGATCAGATTCCTGTCCAGCTCGTTACTGGCCTAGTTCCGGTCTCGGTTGGAGACATACTGCAGAATGGCGTTTCGGGAGAGACGCTGGTCTGTATGTGGTCTCACATAAACCTCGATGGCTCGGTTCTGTGGTCTTCCGCAGCCAGTCACGCTGTTGTCTATCCAGTAGCTGGCTGGATAGTCATCGGGCACGTCGATCTTTAGGAGACTAATGGATTCACTGATAAGCCGAACCGGGCGGCGAGGCGTCTTTCTTTCGTTCCTGTCGATCCTGGATATCGGATACGGCTATGGTCTAATAACTGGTATCCCAGTTACGAATCTCCTGCTGTCCTGGGATATCTGGGGCTGGATCTGGATCGGGTTTGGCATCTTTATCTCGACTGGCATTCTGGCCCGGATGGACCTGTGGCAATACGGTGCGGCGACTCTTCTTAAGACAGCGTGGGGTCTTGCCAATCTTGATTCCTGGGTCCTCCATGGGGGTCGTGGCTGGGTCGCTGCTATCGTGTGGCTTAGTTTTGCCGCTACGGTGATTGTGATATCCGGCTGGCCTGAGCCACGAAAGATTACCACGATCTCGGCGCGCGATGTGATTGCCCGGGCAGAAGACGCTAAGAATGGAGAAAGCGGGTGAGCACGACTGGTATCCTCATCGGCATCATCTCGGTGATCGTGGCTCTCTCTGCATTCTATTTCTCCGCACAATCTGCCCGGGCGACTGCACGCGCCGGGATTCACGCCGTCGACGCCGACGCCTATAAGCGAGCGTCCGAGATCTACGAGAACACCATCTCCAATCTTCGCTCTGATATCACGAGCCTCCGAGAGGACATCGGGCTCTGTCGTGCCGAGATCCGGTTGCTCCGTAGTTCCAATGACCGGATGTCGACCGAGCTCAGGCGTCTCGGCAAGACCATAGAAGACAACCATTCGTCCTAGGAGGACACTATGCCAATGCCCCGTCCAGGAACGGACTTCGACGAGACCGAGCACCCGGCCGTACCGGAGAGTCATCCCCTGATCGCTGCTTCTGAGGCTGTCGGGACTACGACGCTGTGGGGGTTTGACTATGCCTGGGAATCTGACACGCCAGCCCAGCTCGTAAGACTGCTTCAGGCTAATAGTGCTGACTTCGTCGCTCGGTATGTGACCGACCCTGGGGGCAAGGGAATGCTCTGGGCCGAGGCACAGGCAATGATCGCTGTCGGGATTATGCTCTTTCCAGTCTGGGAAGTCACCGGTACTGACTTCGTCAATGGCTACGGAGCTGGACTGGCGGACGGCAAGGCCGCTGCCACTGCGATGCGGCACCTGGGCGCACCGGGCGGCTCGCTACTGTGGTTTGCTATCGACACCGGCACGACTGACTTCGGGTCTACGAACGCCTACCTGCGCGGCTGCAAGGTCGGCTCAGCTGAGTACATCGCCCAGCTCTATGGCTCCTACGATGTGGTGGAGGCTGCCGCAGCGGCAGGGCTCGGCAGCTGGCATTGGCAGACTTATGCCTGGTCAGCCGGGAAGCTTAGCTCGCATGCGCTGTTGTATCAGTACCAGAATGGCGTAACGATTGGCGGAATCTCGATGGACCGCGATCGGACGCTGAAGGCAGTAAGCGGCCCATGGGCGCACACAGAGACAGTGCTGCCGCTACCTGCACCAGAACCCACACCCACACCTATACCCACGCCAATCCAGAGGAGGAAAGGCATGCTAATTTTCGAAGTATCCCGCCAGCTATGTACCGACCAGGGAGTCAGGTGGCCAGGAGTTTTCCTGCTTTCCGGCCAGGCACTTCATCACATCACGGCAAGCGCTACCGACTCAGCTGGGAAATTCACCAGCAATGTCGTCGCGTACCTTATGGCTCTAGGCCAGCCTGCGCTCGCTGTCATCACGCCTGCTGAGTTCGAGGCTCTCGGCGGTACCCTCGTCAAGATCGTCTAGGAGGAATGTGCCATGGGAAGGTACCACGTAAAGATCCAGTCCGCAACGGCCGTGGCGGTCGATACCGCTATGCTGTTCCTGATGTGCCCGGCTGGTTCTGGGTACAACCTCAAGAGGGTAGATGCCTCTCTCGCCACCGTCGGCTCGGCCTCTGCTCCTCCGGACCAGAACTGTGTCCTGGGTATCGCGCCGGCCACCGCTGGTCCGACGGGCGCTCCGTCGCTCACTGGCACGGTGACGCTACTCAACCAGAACTATCCGCCCGCACTGGCTATCGCCGCGACGAGCTATGCAACGACGGCCCCGACGTTCGGTGCGTCGGCCAGCGATCCATACCAGATCTCCTGCTCGTCTCGGGGTGGCGGCGTCCTGAACTGGGAGCAGCCGGATGAATGGCAGGTGATCAAGGGGGTAACCCAGGGACTCGTGTTCGTCAACCGTATCAACGCCCTGACAACTCCGCTCGCCTGGATTATCGACGTCGAGTGGGAAGAATAGATGGCCACGCTCTATCGCTGGCCGGCCGGAGAGCAATCTTCCGTTGCGGGGGCAGCCGTCACTGCTGCTGCCCTGACGGCAGGTACACCCGATCCGCCGCCGGTCATTCCAGGTAGCGTTCTTCAGGATGGCGCTCATGTCTTCCTGCGCGCTACTATCGAGGTAACAAGCACAAGCGCTACTCCGACGCTCGTAGCCGGATTCTACGCGGGTGCGGTTGGTGGTGCTATCGGGAGCGCGGCAGTTCTTGCTGTTACCGCCGCACTAGCTATCAACGTGGCTGCCACTGCCTGGGCCCTTCACCTGGCCTACGACGGGACGATCCGTACCCTGTCAAAGAGCGTCGGAGTCATCAATGGCTTCGGGATCTCGCACTCATGGATCAACGTCGGGATTACCGGAACGCCTGTCATCGGAATCATGCCGCAGACAGCTGCACTCCGGACTGTCTCGACCCTCAACACGCGAGACGCTATGCAGCTCGACGTGGGCCTTACCCTGTCCAGCGTTACTGGCGCGCCGAGCGTCGTCGTCACGAACTTCTGGGGCGAGGTTACAGGATAACAAGGAGACAGACATGAAAAGGTTCATCGCTCTCGCTGGGGCAGTCGTGAGCATACTCGCCGGATTGCTAACTGCGAACGTCCCGTCGGCGCAGGCTACTGCTGCGCCTAGCATCAGCGTCTCGGGCGGAAGGTTCGTCGATGGCTCGGGCGCCGCAATCCAGTTGCACGGAGTGAACCGGTCCGGAGCTGAATACGCCTGCGCAGAAGGCTGGGGCATCTTCGACGGCGAGACCGACACCGATGCCGCTGTGGCCGCCATGCTGGCCTGGAACATCAACGCGGTGCGAATCCCGCTCAATGAAGATTGCTGGCTCGGAATCAACGGTGTTGCTGCGGCGTATTCCGGCCGGAATTACCAGAATGCGATAATCAGTTATATTAACCGGCTGAACGCGGCCGGGATTGTCGCCATTCCTAATCTGCATTTCTCCGCGCCAGGCACGACCTTGGCTACGGACCAGATGCCGATGGCCGACGCGGACCACGCCCCGGCGTTCTGGACCAGTGCGGCCCAGGCATTCAACAACCAGCCGACCAGTCTGGGTCAGGATGACCCGGTCACTCAGCCGCACTCGATCGTGTTCGACCTGTTTAACGAGCCGTCCCCTCCTGGAGGGGACAGCAACGCAAACTGGCAGTGTATCATGCAGGGCAGCGGCACATGCGGCGGAAGCTCGTATGCTGTTGCCAGCATGCAGTCTATGCTCGATGCTGTCCGGGCTACCGGAGCCATCCAGCCGGTCCTGACGGCCGGGCCGGATTACGCGGGAGACCTGGACAAGTGGCTGGCCAACCCGGTTGCTGACTCGCTGAATCAGGTCGCCGCATCAGTACACATCTACGGATTGCCACTTGATTCGCCGTTGCGGACGACGTACAGCACGGAGATCCCCCCGGTAGCGGCGCAGGTGCCAGTGGTCGTGGGCGAATTCGGCGACACGAACTGCACGGACGGATTCACCACCCCGTTCCTGGACTGGGCCTGGCCCGGTAACACGAACGGGACGAACGTGTCCACGATCGCGTGGGCCTTCAACACTGCCAGCTGCGCGAACGACCCGTCGCTGATCAGTGGAAGCTACACGAACCCGACGCCGACTGCCTACGGGATCGGCGTGAAGAACAAGTACCTGCTGCTGCCCGTGTTCGGTAGCGGCGCCAGCCAGGCCCCGGCCGTCACAACCGGTGCGGCGACCGGGATCACGAGTTCCGGCGCGACGCTGAACGGAACGGTCAACCCGGAGGGCCAGGCGTCTACCTACCAGTTCGAGTACGGCACGACGACCGGGTACGGGTCGGTGTCCCCGGCCACCCCGGGCAGCGCAGGCTCCGGGTCGAGCCCGGTGCCGGAATCGGCGGCGCTGTCCGGCCTGGCCGCGAGCACGACCTACCATTACCGGCTGAATGCCACCAACGCTACCGGGACGACCCATGGGTCAGACCAGCAGTTTACCACCGCAGCGTCCGGCGGCGGCGTCTGCCCGGTCAGCGAGGACGCCAGCATGCCCCCGGTAAGGCACAGCGGGTACGGCGTCGCCTCGGTCACCACGGCCAGCTTCTCGCCTCCGGCCGCCTCCCTGCTGGAAGTCGAGGTGAACGCGCTCCAGGCCAGCATTGGGTCCGGTCTCACCGTGACGGTGACCGACTCGGCCGGTGACACGTTCACCGCCGGGCCGCACCTGTACGGGACGGCCGCACCGAACTCGGTCTGGCTCTTCCAGTCGTACCTGCCCGCCGGGCACACCGGCCTGACGGTCACCGCGAATCAGGCCGGGACCCGCAAGGGCACCCTCCAGCTCGTGGCACGGGTCGTGGACGGAGCGGCCTCCAGCCAGGCCGGGGCGGCCTCCGCGACGGTCAACGGGTCCGCCGCATCGGTGAACCAGCGCGGCACGATCACCACGACGACGTCCGGGTCACGGGTGTACGCGGCGGCCGGGAACGGCGACTCCGGGTCTACCATGACGGCGCAGGCTGGCACCACCAGCATCGACGTGTGGCGGGACACGGCGCTGTCGGGCAACGACGGGGCCACCGGGCGGGCCACGGCGCTGACCGGGACGCCGGGGGCGGCGACGTTCGGGTGGACCGCGTCCGCAGCTAACCCGTTTGCCTGGGCTGCGCAGGAGGTACTGCCGGCAGCCTGCTAATGAAGGGTGATGGTGACGGTGGCACTAAAGTCCCCGTGGGTCTACACGACCACAGATACCAGCGGAAATGTGTTCAGCGTCACCATCACCTTCGACGACATTACCGGTGTCATTCTTTCTGTCGCTACGAAGAAGGACCCAGGCTGTGCCTACAATAATTTCTACATAGGGACGGGTCCCGACGGTATTCCAGATTCTACCCTGTCTAAGGTCATTCCTGATGAAGGGACGAGCGGCGTCGGTGTGCCAGTCTTTAATGGATTTGGATTCGCTACGATCAGTGATGTTCTTGCTCACCAGGTGACAGCGGGACCGTAATGGCTCTGACCGTAACTGCCACCGCCACTGGCGGCACGGCTGGCATCATCCTCCGGATCAAGGTGCTGGCCGGTGCGGCGCCGGTCCAGAACTCGACAGGGAAAGG
>WNFY01002940.1_pt1 | contig 21432 bp, 19 predicted proteins | sample 5400091 | NCBI WGS metagenome assembly WNFY01 (sample SAMN13153364, study PRJNA577476) | soil metagenome | isolation source: 60 cm soil or saprolite under grassland replicate 1 | place: USA:California | collected 2016-06-15
CTGCGAGAATTGCTTCAAAAAACTTGCCGCCAGCACCGCCAAACTGCTCCGGAATCTCGATCCCCATCAGCCCAAGATGGAAGAATTGCCCGATCAGTTCCCTGTCGAACACGCCCTTCTCGTCCATTTCTTTAGCCAGGGTGCGGACTTTCTCATCCGAAAACTGGCGCACGTTGTCACGAAACAGAATTTCGTCATCGGTAAGCGATGTAAGGGGAAGGGGAGGCGATTGCAGTGCTACTTCGGGCATAGGAAACTCCGGAGAACGCCCTGAAATTCTAGCACCGGGGGCGCGTGGTGAAGACTGGCTTAAGACTGGCTGATGCCGGAATTGCCGCCGTAAACAATTTTCAGCGAATCACTCTTGAGGATCCGCTTGATCTGGGTGCGCGCATGGACTGACCATGGCCCGGTGCCATCAAGCCTCACATAAGCCTGCCAATGCTTGAGTGCCTTGCGTGGCTCTTTCAACTTTTCGTAGGCAAGCGCGAGGTTGTAATGCGCATCGGCGTATGTCGGTGCCAATTGAAGCGCATTGAGATAGGTTTGTATCGCCTCAGCCACCCGGCCGGTTTCGTCGAGCACGTTGCCAAGATCAAAATGCGCCAGCGCATATCGAGGATCAATCCGTAGTGCGTGGCGATAGTGCTCCTCCGCCGCTTTATAGTCCTGCCGGTTGTAATAAAGCGTGCCGAGGTTGATGTGGGCCGCAGCATGTTCCGGATCAAGCTCCAAAACCCGCTCATACGCAGTGATAGCTTGCAACTGGTTGCGCGGATCCTCCTCCAACGCCACTCCACGGGCAAACATTTCAGCCACGTCTATGGGCACGGGCTGGTCCGGCGCTGAGGAGCCTCGCGTCACGGGAACGCTTGCTATCACTTTTTCGCCGGGCGAAAAGTCGAGCATGAACTGACCGGCAATTGGCTCCAGGAGCCTTCCGTCATGACGGAATCCCACCCGGTGATGACCGGCGCTGAATGCGCTGGCTTCGAGCAGAGGATTCTCCATGCCCGCGGCTTGCTTTTGCATCGCCGCCAAAGACTGGCGAATCTCCACCGGACGCACATGACGGGCGCACAGGTCGCGTACTTTTTTGACCTGAAGGAGATCGAAGAAAGTGTAGCTCTCAGCGGAAGCGAGCAAACCGGCCCGCTCCCAAGCAGCAAGTTGCCGGGAGTTGAGGCGCAAAATCCGTACGAGGTCTTCTCGGCTGTATCGGTACACGGCTAATATCAACTAAAACGTATTATCGGAACCTCACGGCGTGATCGCAACAGGAAAATCGTGCCGCGAGGAACCTTTTCCGGCAATATTGCAACGCCTACGGTGCAAAATTTGTGCGCCACTGTGGAAGACTGCCCCGATTTGCCGCGTCCTCATGGCGAATTCAAAGTTTTAATTGCAAGAACATTCACCTGGAGCGACACAAAGATCCAACAGAAAACTGAGATCAAGAATTTCTCCTGTTCTCGGCTCGTCAACGATGCAACTTTATAAAGCAGTGCAGCATCTCAGCGCTCGCTCTACCTCAAACGTTTTAGACCAGTAGCTATGTGAGATAAATCCACGGAGCAGATGCAGGAGTGCGCACCATGTCGTGCCTCAGCGGACGCCGATTCACATTTTGTTTGCCTGTCGTATTAATTGCTTTATCGGCCTGTGTGCCCACCACAGCGCAAGTCGTCGCCTCCACCAACTTCGAAGACGGCCAGACAGACGGCTGGATTCCCCGCGGCGGCGGCACCACCCTAAGCGCGAGTACCAATCAGGCCAACACTGGTAGCTACAGCTTGCTGACGACGGGCCGCACGCAAAGTTTTGGCGGACCAAGCATTGACCTCTCCTCCTCTCTCACAGGAGGTCAGCTCTATATTTTCACCATATATGTTCGCATGGCGGAGGGCGAGGCGAACGATTCCATCAAGATGACCATGCAGAGCGCGATTAACGGCTCGAATACGTTTAATACGATTGCCGGTCCTTCGACCGTGACGAATGGCGCTTGGGTAAAAATGGTGGGCGCGTTCACTCCGGCCAGCAATGCGACCTCGCTACTGCTCTACATCGAGGGCGCCAGCGCGACCAGTTCATATTACGTGGACGACTTTACGGTCGCAGTGAGCAACGGTGGCTGCGCCAATCCGCCCGACAATTCCGGTTTCATGAGCGACTTTGAGAACGGGACGACGCAAGGCTGGGCGGGCCGGGGCACGGCACAGGTGGCGAACACGACTGCCGATGCGCACAGTGGTGCACACAGTTTGTCCGTTACGAATCGCACCGCAAGCTGGAATGGTCCGACGCTCGACATCACAGGAAAGATGTGCAACGGCTCTCAGTATGCCGTGATTTTTTGGGTCAAAATGGCGCCAGGCCAGCCGCAAACAACAATTCGAGTGAGTTTGCAATTGACGCTTGCCGGAAATCAGACTTTCAAGACGCTCATAGCTAATGCGCCGGTGACCTCATCGGCGTGGGTGCGTTTCAAGGTAAAGCCTTACACCTTCTCCGGCGCCTATGACAATTTGCAGATCTACGTCGAGTCTGCCGAAACCGGTCCGACGTTCGCGTCGTTCTACATCGACGACGCGAGTCTGCAGTTCATGCCGCCGCCGGTTATCGAGAATATTCCCTCAATCGCGCAGACGTATGCACCTGATTTCCTGGTTGGCTTTGCGACTTTGCAGCAAGACCTTTTGGGACCGCATGGTCAGCTCGCCGCTCTGCACTATAACAGCGTCACGCCGGGTAATGACCTGAAGTGGGATACGACTGAGCCGACGCAGGGGAACTTTAACTTCACTCCAGGCGACAACATCCTTAGCTTTGCCCAAGCCCATGACATCAAGATGCGCGGACACACGTTTGTCTGGCACAACCAGGTGCCGGCATGGGTCTTCCAGGATGCCAATGGTGTGGACATGTCCACGCAACCGTTCAGCCAGGCCAACAAGCAGTTGTTGTTGTCGCGACTGCAGAACCACATCAACGCTTTGATCAATCACTACCAAGGCAACATTTACGTGTGGGATGTGGTAAACGAGGCGATTGATGAAAGCCAGTCCGACGGCTTCCTCCGCAGCAAGTGGTACACCATCACCACCGATCCGAACAATAATCCCGGATATCCGGAGTACATGGATGACGCGTTCATTTATGCCCGGCAGGCCTTGGATGCGCTCGGAATCGATCGAAACACGGTGAAGTTATGCTACAACGACTTCAACACCACAATCGATACCAAACGTAATTTCATTTTCAATTGGGTAAAGGGCGCGATCAGTCGAGGAGTTCCCATCGATTGTGTCGGGAACCAGTTCCATAACACCATCAATTTCCCGATTGATGATCAAGGCTCAACGGCTTCGAAGCAGAACGTCATTGATACCATCAACCAGTTTTCGAGCCTGACTTCGACCGCCGGTGTTCCGATTGTCAACGAGATCACTGAGTTCGACATCAGCCTCTACCGCTTCGGCCAGTGCGGGCAGACGTTCTACACCGACTACGATGACCTGCTCGCGGGAGATACGGCAGACCTGATCAACGAGGGTTACCGTTATCGCGATTACTTCCAGATTTTCAAGAACCTGAAGAACGAGATCGACAGTGTAACGATCTGGGGCTTGGGTGACGATGACAGCTGGTTGAACCCATCTTCAAATAAAGCGGGATGCACCGGGGTTACAGCCGCAGATGCGCCGCTGCCCTTCGACGCCTACCTGCAGCACAAGTACGCCTACACGGGAATCGTGAATCCACTGGCGTTGCCAGGAGCAAATCTGGTCACCACGATTGCAGCCAGTCCAGGCACGGTGTTGAGTGGACAATCAGTCTCCTACACCATCACGGTCAACAACAACGGCCCGAGTGACGCGGCGAATCTAACCTTGACGGATAGCCTTTCGCCTTCGACCGTATTTCAGTCAGTCGTCGCTCCTTCAGGATGGACATGCACGACGCCCGCTGCAGGCGCGACAGGACAAGTAACCTGCACTGCCAGCGCGCTTACAAACGGCAGTTCCGTGCAGTTCACGTTAAATCTTACGGTTGTGTGTGCGGCTCCGAATGGTACTGTCATTTCGAATACGGCAACGGTGGCTTCCACCACGCTGAATCCGAACCCGACGCCGCAGAACTCAGCATCTGTAGCAATTACTGTTTCTGACCCTCCGCCGGTGATCTCAGGCTTGACGGCCAGCAAGCCTGTGCTCTGGCCGCCGAATGGAATGATGGTCGCGGAGGCGCTCAGCTACTCCGTTACCACGACCTGCGATCCGAATCCGACACTCTCCGCGTCAGTGGTCAGCAACCAGCCGGTAAATGATGATGGCACTGCGCCAGACTGGATCGTGGTTGATGCGCATCACGTTCAGTTGCGTGCGGAGCGGTCGGAAGCGACTCGCGTTTACACAATCACGGTGACGGCGACCGATTCGGCAGGCGCGAGCGGTAGCGGGGCGGTAACCGTGAAAGTGCCGCTGGCCAACCACTGAGATATGAATTCGTGCTAAGCGACATTTAAGTTAGCCGTGTTCTGCTCAGTCACGCTCGTGCCATAGGCTGCACGCGTATCCCGAACTACATCAAATGCCGGGAGCGACGGAAACTGCAAACGTAAGCGTAGCAGCGTTGCCGGATCCAAGCCCGATTCCGAATCACGCCCCGGCTTGCATCTGAATGTTCTAACCGCATGTGGATCCCAATCCCGCCCCCGCGCATGGCCTCATTCCGCCGAAGCCTGAACCCGTACCTATGTAAGTTGTCGACCCGAGGAATGAATCGGAGCAAAGACATTCGAAATACTCTGTTGTTTCTTGCAATCCAGATGTCACCGTCGCCTGACTCGCAAAGTCTAATTACTAGCAACTGGAGGCAAGTTTCGAATGCAGGCTCAGCAAAGGGCAAGATCGCCGTACTTTCCGTAATATTATGTTTCATCGGAACGTTGCCGGGATGCGGTGGCGCAAATATGCAAGCGCCACTATTGAAGGGCAGTGGATTCCAGCAGAGAAACCTTGTCTCAGATACAGCCGGAACCGCCGCGCATACCGACCCTTTTCTGTTGAACTCCTGGGGCGTCGCGTTCGAGCCCGGGCAGTCCTTTTGGATCGCTGACAACAATCGCGGGAGCGCGAAAGTCTTCGACCCGTCCGGCAACCCCGGTGTCCCTTCGGTTGTCGGCATTCCTGCTGTTTCCAACGCCTTGCCTTCTACGCCCACAGGAATCGTGTTTAATCCGGTCCCTCAGGATTTTCTCATTCGCGGCACACCCGCGCAGTTCCTCGTTGCGACCGAAGACGGCACGATTTCTACCTGGGCCGCAATCAATGGAAACTTTCCCGCGAACGCGCTCTTGGCTAGGGATGACTCCGCCAGCGGGGCGGTGTATAAGGGCCTCGCCATCCTTACTCCTCAGTGCTGCCGCGAGTATCTTGCGTTAGCTGACTTCCATGGCGGCTTCATCGCTACCTATGACATCAACTTCAATCTGCTCGGTACGTTGGGATCGTTCAAAGATCCCAATCTTCCCGCAGGATATGCTCCCTTCAACATTCAGCAGATCGGCACGCAAGTATTTGTGACTTATGCGGTGCAGGATGCGAGCGGTGTCAACCCCGTAATTGCTCCCGGTAACGGCATCGTGCAATGACATCCTGATCGGCAACTTCGGCGACGGCACCATCAATGCGTTCGACCCTGCCAACGGAAATTTTGTCGGCCAGCTCAAGGACGCATCAGGAAGCGTAATCACCAACCTCGGACTCTGGGCTCTAGTCTTCCGCTCCGATGGGGTTGGGAATCCCGACAACCTCTATTTCACTGCGGGCTCAAGCGGCGAAGATCACGGCCTGTTCGGCACGATTTCGCCTCAGAATTGAATCTCAGCCCAGGCAAATACGCGCACCGTCCCAAGTCGCCGAATTGCCTAAGCGCGCAATATGGTAAGAGCTGCCGAACGAGCTTGAGCTGGAGAGATTCTTCCTGCGAGTTGGTGCAGTTTCACGTCTTCTGCTTTGGGCTTCCTTCATTGTGGCGCACCCACTTGTTTGACGAATGCTTGGAAGCGTGGATCACTGTGTAGCGCTGCAAAATGAGGATCCTGACCGACCACGGCCAAATCGCCCACCTCTTTCTCGCTGGCCTTTCCCAGCCAGTACAGAGCCTGATCCTTTTGGCCTAAGCCGGAATAGACCGCCGCCAAGTCTAGTGCGGCATGCGCGTGCCCCGGCCAAAGCATCTTTAGTTCACGAATCATTTTTTCCGCATTTCCAATATCTCCTGTAGCGGCGTGGACATATCCGAGAAGCCCACGTATTTCTCCGGGCGCTCCCCCAAGCTGCAACCCCGTCTGGTATTCCCTGATCGCATCTGCATACATCTTTTTGTCCTCATACACCATGCCGAGCACGACATGCGTGACTGCGGAGTTGGGTTCGAGCTCCAATGTTTTCTTCGCTTGATCGATTGCCTTGTCGTACTGGCCGTTCTCCTGCAGAATTTTCGCCAGGTTTGCGCCTACAACCGGCGATAAGGGATCAAGTTCGTGGGCTTTCTGGGCTTCCTCAAGAGCCTGCTGTCTACGCCCCACGAACGCAAGATACATGGAATACCAATGGTGTGCGGGTGCATAATTAGGATTAAGCTCAAGGGCTCGTTTAAACTCCCTCTCGGCGCCGACCCAATCCCGATCGAACCGGTACAACAACTCAGCCAAAGAGTTGTGTGCCTCTGCGAGCTCATTATCAAGACCAAGCGCCTTTTGCACCGACTGCCGGGCAAGGTGGGGGTTGTCGGACAGCTGATAGATGTCCGCGAGGCCTGTGTAGGGGGAAGGGTAGTTTGGATCCTTTTCGATCGCTTGCTGGAAATATGATTGCGCTTTTTCGTTGCTGTTCCTCTTGTTAAAGAAAAAACGGCCCTTCAGATATCCCTCGTAGGCTTCCGGATCGACCGACTTTGCGTTTCTTAGTACCGCCTGTTCGTGCGGGGTTAATTCGATCCGGATCTGGTCGGCGATGGCGCTAGCAACTTGCTTTTGCAGCGACAGCGTGTTGCGCAAATCTCCCTGATAGCTCTGGGCCCAAAGATGCCGGTCGGCCGATGCTTGTATCAGCTGTGCTGTAATCCGAACCTGATCACCCGAACGCAACACTGTACCTTCCACAATGGCGTCGACGTTCAACTCGCGTGCGACAATAGGCAAGGGTTTGCGCGCACCTTTGTAGGGCATCACCGAAGTGCGGGAGATGACTCGCAGAGCGCCTATCTGCGCCAGATCTGTAATTAATTCATCCGTCATGCCGTCAGCAAAATAATCCTGTGCATCGCCAGAGAGATTCTCCAGCGGCAGCACCGCCAGGGACCGAATAGGGCTCGCGGTCGTAACACTCGCGAGCGAATGGTTCCGCCAAAGCATCATCGCGAACGCGACCGTGGCCAGCAATACTACGGCGAAACCAATGATCTTCCAGGAGAGCGGCCCAGGCAGGCGACTGAGCATCCCTTGCTCAGTAACGGTGGCCGCCGAGTGATAGCTAGGGGCTGTTGCAGGCGTTTCCTGCGCCGATTTGGGTCGTCCGGAATCCCGCTCGAGAACAGCAACTTCGGCGATGAAACGGTAGCCGCGCTTGGGTACGGTCTCGATGTATTGCTGCGCTCCAGGAGCTTCGCCCAACACTTTGCGAAGAGCGGAGATGTTGACCGTCAGGTTGGCCTCTTCCACAAAGCTGTCGGGCCACACCTGTCGCATGAGTTCGTCCTTCATCAGGAGCTGGCCATTGCTCCGAATGAGAGCAATGAGAATCTCGAACGACTTCGGAGACAACGAAACCGGTTTGCCGCCGCACAACAAAAGGTGTTCCCGCGGATCGCAGCGGAATTTACCGAACTCGTATAAGACCTTTGTTTCGGCGGACATGACTGTCCTTGGAATTTATTTGGAATTTCTTTATCAGCCGCTGAGGACTGTTCTGATGACACCGCCTACGTTACTTCTGGGCCCCGATCTTCCGACTAGGCGCGATTCTAGTAGAAGCGGGCGCATGCCACAAGAGGTGGCGGTACGGTTTCGGAAATGCCCGGCTGCGTATTTGTTGACAGACAGATGACAGACTTTTTACGAGAAGATCGCACCCATGATCATCGAATCCGCAGGAGCAACGAGGATTCTCGAATCGACACCATCAAAAGGTGAACTTGTTCCCGCACCAGACTGTAGCCCACAGCACTCACGACCCTGATTAGACGATAACAAATGTCTAGCCCGCTAAGACCGACGCGGTATTCGTCTTTGTCGCTGAAGGACGTCGTGTGCCTTTGCGCGGGGCCCTCTGATGACGAGGCTTGGGAAGAGTTCGTCTCGCGGGTCGGAAGGCCCATCAGTCTCACGGTCATGCGCACTGCATCCCGCTGGGGGGAACCGTCTCGGTCGCTGGTAGAGGACCTGGTGCAATCAACCTATCTCAAACTATGGGAAGACGGCTGCCGCCTCCTAAGGAACTTTGCCATACTGCACCCCGACGCGATATTGGGATATTTGAAGAAAACCGCCGCTAACGCCACTCATGACCATTTCAAGCATCGTCACAATCAATCATCCGGTGGCAGCAAACCGCATCTTTCCACCAGCGATGTAGATCCTGAGTTGGGAGATGAGGTTCACGGGAGCCAGGAAAAGATCGCTTTTGAAGTCTTTTTGAATGAGATCGATGAGCACCTGAAGCGAGGCCTTACTGGGCCCGACCAGGAGCGTGACCGCACGATTTTCTGGCTCTACTTCCGGCAAGGGATGAGCACTAAGGAAATCGCCTCTCTGACGACTATCGGACTGAGCGCAAAGGGAGTTGGAAGCGTTATTGACCGGATGAAGCACTCCCTTCGGGAACAAGTCCTTGGGCTGGGTTCCAATTCCGGCAATACTGGCAATACTAAGGATGAAGATAAAGGCAAATTGCCCCGGGAATTCGTAATTGATTTATGTGGATCTTCGGAATATGAGACGTCCGGCCAATAAGCACATCGACAGCGAAGAATTTGCCGCTCTCGTGCCCTGGCCCGCAGAGGCGGGGCTACAGTTGCACTCGCTTTCTCCGGACGCCATTCCCGAGGCCAAGCGCCACTTGGAACAATGCGAGGATTGCGCCGTCAAGCTATCGAAATACCGGAACCTTGTGAACCAACTTTCGCATGCCGGGGCGTCGAAAGCTGCACCCGCCAGAGCTGATTGTCTTAAAGACGAAGATGTCGATTGGCAGGAAGTTGCCGCCGGACTGTGGCCGGAGTTCAAGGCAAAGCAGTTGATCATGCATGCGGCGCTCTGCGACCACTGCGGGCCGCTACTTCGTGCGGCGACCTTAGCAGGCGACGACGCGACTCCTCAGGAAGAAAAGCTGCTGGCGCAACTGAGGGCGCCGTCGCGTCCGCATCTCATGGTCGCACCTGCGCTCCATTCGATGCCACGTTGGCAATTCATGAGCTGGTTGGTTCCGCTGGCAGCGCTGCTGGTGATTGCCGGAGTGGTGAGTACGAGACCGCCAGGATCGCGGGCGACACTCTCGGGGCCAGAGTTTGCCGAATTTGCCGTCAATACTCACCGCCAGTTCGCGCAGGGAAGTCTCGCGCTCGATATTCATTCGGACTCGCAGCAGGCGCTCAATGATTGGTTTAAGACGAGATCGCAATTTGGCGTTGAGCTGCCGGCGTCCCCGGCGGCAGCCGGCGAGGAGCGGCCTTACCATCTGCAGGGCGCGCGGATGGTGCAAGTCAACGGCAAGACCGCAGCCTACATCGCGTACCAAATGCAGACTGGCCCAGTCGGCCTGATGGTGGCGCCCGATTCAGTGGCCGTGGCTTCCGGTGGGGTCCAAGCTGATTTTAATAAGCTGAGTTTCCACTACGGCAGGGTCCAAGGCTATAAGGTGGTTAGCTGGTCGAACCACGGTCTAACTTATGCGCTGGTTTCGCGGGAAGGAAATCGCACCCAGCAGTCCTGCATGGTTTGCCATTCCGCTATGAGAGACCGCGATCTAAGTCAAACGCCGACTCCTTTGCGGGAGCAATAGCCTTTCTATCCAGACAACCCCTGTCCGCGCGGATGTGACCCTGGAGAGACGGCACGAACAGAATCGTCGAGGAGATGCGATCCGCTTGATTGCACTATGCATGGTATTGCGGGGGCAAGGACATTTTGGACCCGGCAGGGGTTCGGAGCGTTGTTGAGCCGATAGCTGCCGCTGCAGTAGCGACAGAGGATATACGATTATGCCGTCTTGGGACCCAAGAGGGAGATCCAACTAACATGTTAGAGGTTCGTCCTGCTTGCGAGAACTGCGGGAAACTCCTTCCCGCCAATTCTGCCGAGGCCATGATTTGCAGCTTCGAATGCACGTTTTGTATCCTCTGCGTTGCGAGTGTACTCGAAGATGTGTGCCCAAACTGCGGCGGCTGTTTTGTACCGCGTCCTATTCGTCCGTCGGTCAATTGGCGCGGTGATGACTACGTTGACAAGTATCCGGCAGCAACACCAGTAAGACTGCGACCCATTGATGTAGAGGCCCACCGAGAGTTTGCGAGACCGATCAAGCGAATTCCACCTCCTGAAAGATAACCTAAGCCGGCATCAACCAAGCCAGAGGCAGGCCCGATCTCGGCCGCAAGTTTCCAATTCCTGGGTCGCTCGATGGTCAGTCGCATTTCCTCCACGCCACCGCCGAACCTTCAATCAAAAAAGCAAACTCCATCGAGATTTCGTGATGTCTGGTGAGGCCGATTACGGTTTTCACGGCGCACCGCGCCAAAAAATCTCAACAAGAAGCAGGAGAATTTCACCGTGCACGCACAAAGGTTTCGCGTAGTTGCCGCTCTAATGTTTTTCGCCGTTGCGCTGTCCAGCATTGGTGCAGCTCAAACCCAAGGGTTGATGAATCCCAACGCGCCCGTTGTGGGACAAAGCAAGTCGCCGCGTGGCAGAGTGATGGCGCCCGGATCCAGCATTGCTCACCCGGGCGACACAGGAGTGCGTGCCCGCACTCACTTGCAGGTTTTCGTACCCGAGCAGGCAGTGACGCCGTTCGCTGGACCGCCGTTTGCTGGTCTGGGTTTTGAGACCCCGGCATCGCTTGCCTGTGTGTACTCGCTTGCGCCCAGGACAAATGCATGCAATCCGAATTTGGTCTTCACGAATCCCACTGGCGGATTCGGTGCAATCGCCTTGGTCGATGCTTTCCACTATCCGACGGCTTTGACGGACCTGCAAACGTTCTCCACTCAGTTCGGCTTGAAGGCCCCCAATTTGACTGTGGTCTTCGCAGCTGGGACCAAACCGGTGCAGGATCCCACCGGAGGCTGGGAACTGGAAGCCGCGCTTGATCTGGAGTGGGCCCATGCCATGGCGCCCGATGCCAGACTCTTTCTGGTAGAGGCGAGATCTAACAGCTTCAGTGATCTTCTGGCCGCCGAGAGGGTCGCCGGCAATCTGGTGGCGAGTGCCGGGGGCGGCGAGGTTTCTAATAGTTGGGGTAGCGCCGAATTCTCCGGTGAAACTTCATTCGACTCTAATTTCACAACTGCAGGAGTAGTTTATTTTGCGTCGTCTGGCGACCAACCGGGCGTAGAGTATCCAGCAGCTTCTCCAAACGTGGTGGCTGCGGGCGGGACGACCACAGCCCGCAATCCTTCCACCGCGAACTTTTTATCTGAGCGAGCCTGGGACCTCGCCGGCAGCGGTTTGAGCGCATTTGAATCGCGTCCAATCTATCAGGATGTCATCCAGTCGATCGTGGGAACTCGCCGGGGAGTTCCAGACTTGTCGTTCGACTCCAATCCGGTTACCGGCGCGTGGGTGTTCGACAGCACTCCGGTGCAGGGGGCGGGAAGCGGATGGTTCATCGTGGGCGGCACCAGTCTCGCTTCGCCCGCGCTGGCGGGAATTGTGAACGCAGCTGGAAACAGGCTCGGCTCCAGCAATGCGGAATTAAACCTGATCTACAACAACCTGGCAATTGGCACGGATTTCAACGACATCAGCAGCGGTTTTTGCGGCCCCACCGCTGGATTCTCGGCGAAGTTAGGCTGGGATCTCTGCACCGGAATCGGGAGCGTTAAGACCAAAGTCGGGAAATAACCCAAGGTGCAGGGGCCATTTTCCCCCGCACGGGTTGTTCTCAGCGGTGTGGGTAACACGTAGTTCGTGGGCAACCCTGATAGATTGCATCAACCCAGCGGGTCTCGGAAGAGGCCCGCTTTTTCTTTACCTCCCGTTCCAAATAAACAATAAGTTTGGCCCTTGAAAAAGCAAAAGCTCACGAGATCTCGTCAAGTCAGGTAAGGGCGATAAGGCGTCCCCACTAAGTCCGGCAGAACAGACACTAACAAGTTGTCAGATGTAAGGCCTTTTTGATCCGCAGCCGAAATGCGGCCAAATGCCTTCGAGCTACTCGTGTGTCTTAACAACAACAACCGTTTTTAACCCTCCGAAATGACTTCGGAGAATGGAGAACAAATAAATGAGCTACAGCGTTAATCAGCAAACGAAAAAGAACGCGCGGGTTCGGAGCTTATTCGCGGCCGCTCTCGTGCTTACATGTGCATTCGGCACAGTCACCCTGGCGGCGGCGCAAGTTACTCCTCCAGCCGTTCCTGACACTATTGCCGTGCCGGAGGGAAACTCTGCATTTTTGGTCGGCCACGCCTTCGGCAGCCAGGGTTATACTTGCCTGCCCACGAGCACTGGCGCCGCTGCCTGGAACCCTACTGCCCGTCCCGAAGCCACCCTCTTTGCGGATTTCTTCGGACACCTCGTGCAGATCATCACGCACTTCCAGAGCATCAATGAAAACCCCAAACCGGGCGTCGTCGTCCCCCTCAGTGGGAACGCGACGTGGCAGGGTTCCTTCGACAGCAGCCGAGTGTGGGCGGTAAAGAGCAAAGGAATCGACCCCAGCTCTGACATCGAGAGTTGCCGCCATACCGGCTCGATTCAATGCCTCCTGTTGCAGTCAGTCGGGAACAAAAAGGGGCCCACTGGCGGCAGCCTGCTTGCTGACACCACCTTCATCCAGCGCCTGAACACCAACGGCGGAGCTGTTCCTACCACCGCCTGCACCGTGGGGCAGACTCAGCTCGTGCCGTACACGGCCGACTACTTCTTCTTCCGGGCGGACAAATAGCGCTGTGGACGAAGATTCGGGTTATGCACGCGAAGTCGCGGAATGTTGATGCTCTTCGCGTGCACGCCCACTGACTTTGGAATTTATTTGGAATTTTCTTGCGAGCACTTAAGGACTGTTTTTGGTGGTACCGAATAAGTTGCACGTGGAGCCGACAAGAATCAATCGGGGTTTTCCAGTGCAAAGCTCAGAACAGAAAGATCAACGTCGCAAAACTTTCGAAACCAAAAAGGAGCACTTTGCAATGACGCAAACCTTATCTCAAGCGAAAAAAAACAATGCCTCTTCACGAATCCTTCCGTTCACCAAGTTGCAACGTGCGATCGCAGCGATCGCCATGCTGGCTTTGGTTCTTGCCACGGCACTGGCGCAGTACCCAGGTGGTGGAGGGGGCGGAACGGGTACTTACCCGGGAGGTTCTCCGAGTTATGGGTCAAAGGGCGCAGTAATCGGTGGAGTCGCAGCGGGTGCAGCCGTAGGCGCCGGGTTGCTGTACTGGAAGCTTCACAGCCGCGCCAAGCTTCAAGGCTGCCTCTCTGATGGCGGAGACAAGCTGGTCACAGAGAAGGACAACCAAACCTACAACCTCACCAACAAGCAAAACCAATCGCTGAAATCCGGTGAGCGCGTTGAACTGCTGGGCAAGAAGGCCAAGGATGCCTCAGGCGAGCCAACGTTCGAAGTCCGCAAGCTGAGTAAGGACCTGGGCCAATGTACCGCAACAACAGCAGAGCAGCGGTAGTGGCGCAGGCGTTCCTCGAGTCTGCCGATGAGAGAGGGCGGGACGATCCGCCTTCCGCAAGGAAGGGAAAACAATCTGGTGCGTAACTTGGCGATGGTCGTTTTCACGGTGGCCCTGGGAGCAAGCTGTGTGGCCCAGGATGGATTGGCCATCCGCACCAACGGCAGGCAAGCGCAGCCGGCAGATGCTGAAAAGATCTATGTCTCGGCGTGCTTGGCAGTCGAACGTGAGTTTCGCATCAGTCGACCAATCAGGCCGCAGGTGACGCTGGTCGTCGGCGCCGACAAAAATGGGGCTTATTGGCACCCCAGAGAAATCAGGCTTACCGAGTGGGATCCGGACTTGTTCGCACAAGGGGTTGTCATTTTCGCTTTTCAAGATCTCTTGCCGGATGAAGAACGGATGGCGGTGGCAAAACGCGCAGTCACTTGGGCGGATTCAACCGTGGATGCCAAGAACGTTGCCAAGTAGATCGCGAGAGCCCTTAAGAAGCTTAATCGGGAGGACTTATGACACTAGAAATTGTTTGGCGGAACCCAGCATCGCGCGCAGCGGTCAAACCGCGGATCGAGCAACTCGTAGCAGATGACTTTGGGGCGGTTTATGCGGTTCGCAGCGCGGATGAGACGACGGTATTTGAAGTGATCCTGCGTACCGCTGCTTAAGCGGTTCAGGATTCTTAAACAAACTGCAGAACTCAGGAGGGAGCGGTTCCATGACGGTTAAAACCTCAGCGATTCGCGAAGACACGATACACAGAATTCCGATTGCGGAACTCATGTCCGGCGCGCCTTCGTTCGAATGGACAATCCCGCAACCTATCAGCAATTTCCCGGCAAGGCATGAGCGCACTAACTTCGAGCCGGACAATTATCAGATTGCATTTGTCTCGTTTCACAATCGTCTGGATCGCGACGGAACTCCGCCGCGAGCAGGCAAGATGGGCCGCCTTTTCCTTCTGCCATTGACCTGGAGAGAATTTGTCACGCGAGTGCGCGGGGGGCTAGCTCAATCGAATACATACGAGGACAACAAGATTTTCCGGTTTGGCGAAGTCAGCATTGATCCTTTGTCGATGGAGGTACGTCGATCTGAGTGCCCAGTAAACCTGACTGCAATGGAGTTCAAGATACTTAACTTCTTCGTGGCCAATCCCAACCGAGTGTTCACGCGGGACCAGCTACTGAATGAAGTGTGGGGCTATGAGAACTATCCCTGTAGCCGGACTGTTGACAACCACGTACTGAAACTACGGCAGAAGCTTGAGTTGGAACCTGCCGAACCCGTTCACTTCCGAACGGTCCACAGGATTGGTTACAAATTCATTCCCTGAAGTGAGCTGGCGTTTGAATACACATTGCGAGGTGTCTGTGGAACTGACAACGACTGACTGTGTGAAATCCCCGATGGGATGCACGTTTGACCAAGACTTGGCACTCGTACACGCCTGCAAAAGCGGAGATGCTGCCGCATTTGAGGAACTCGTAAAGCGATACGACGTCAGGCTCTTCAACATCGCTCAACACATTACCCACAATCGCGAGGACGCGGAAGATGCGGTCCAGGAAGCTTTCCTAAAAGCATTTCGCAAGCTGACTCAATTCCAGGAGAACTCACAATTCTCGACCTGGCTGACTCGGATCACGGTGAATGAGTCCTTGATGAAGCTGCGGAAGCGACGCTCTATTAGAGAAGTATCCATGGACGAGGACCTTCAGAGCGAAGAGCCGATATCTTCATTCGAATTTGCCGATTGGGCCCCGAACCCTGAAGAACTCTACAGAGGATTTGAGCTACGAAACATTCTGAGGAACGAACTGCAAGAGTTGCGGCCAGGGTTAAGGGTGGTCTTTGTTCTACGCGATATTGAGGGGCTTTCGAACGATCAAACGGCAGAAGTGCTTGAGCTGACCCGCGTCGCAGTCAAGGCGCGATTGTGGCGGGCTCGTCTGCAATTGCGCGCCAGGCTGAGTAAGTACTTTGGAGTCGAGATGTCTGGTTCCAGCCAAGTTGAATGACTTTCGTACGAAACACCGTTTGCAACTACACACAACAAAAATAAGGAGAACAAATGAAAAACACGTTACTAGCATTAGTACTGACTGCCGCCGCCGGTTTGACTGGCATGGCCCCGCGCGCAAACGCGGAAGCCGGCGACAGCGTAACCTTTAGCCTGAAAGTCTCGGCCGGCGCCGTAGCTTGCCTCGCAATCAATGCCTCCGGCCGGGTCACTATCAGCGACCTAGGTCCGGTTCAGAACATGCACGTCGAACTGCGCAACTTGCCTCCCAAGGTCGAGTTCGCAACTTTCCTCCTCCAGGTTCCGAAGAGTCCATTTGGTTTGGCGTGGTACCAGGGAGATATCGTCACCAACGCAGACGGAAGAGGCGTCGGGGACTTCACCGGCATCTTCAACAAGGAAACTTTCATCCAGGCCCCGGGCGTTGCCCCTGCACCAGCAGTTTTCTTCGACAACGCGACCAGTAACCCGGCCACTCGTCCCGTCCAGATTTATCACCTGGGAATCTGGTTCGCGGATGCGACCGAGGCAGGCAACGCTGGTTGCCCGAGCACGCCGACCCCGTTTGACGGCGATCACCAAGCCGGCATTCAGGTATTCAATACCAGCAATTTCCCGGATGGTCACGGACCACTGCTCAATCTGCAGTAGCCAGCGGCATCTATCGGGAGAGAAGATTCAGCGCGGGGTGGGAGAATTCGCAAACCCACTCCGCATTTCAGAACGAAAGGGAAGCCGCAAACTGGGAAGATCACTTCATAAATTGGAAACACTATCGCAGCTCAGCGAGTTGTAAGCGAAGCTTGTGTGTCGCACGAAAGAGCGTGTTCTTAACGGTGCCTTCGGTTGTGTTGAGAATTACTGCCACACTTCTCAACTGCATGCCGTGATAGTGCTTTAATTCAAAAATCATGCGTTCGCGAGGCGACAGGGTGCTCAGCGCGCGGACGATATGCTCTCGCACCACGCGACGTGTCAGATTGCGTTCAGGACTTGCGGCGATACTTTGATCGGGTATGGTGTCGAGCAGTTTCTGCTCCTGTCCGTCCTGGGAATATGTCACGATCAATTCGTGGCCTCGGGAGCGCCTCCTGCGAAGATGATCGAGGCAAAGGTTCGTGGCAATGCGGTAGATCCACGTATAAAACGAACACTCGAAACGAAACCGAGCCAAATGTATATAGGCACGTAGCAAAGCTTCTTGATAAATATCCTGGCCATCGTCTTCAGAACCAGTGAGGTGAACGGTGAGGCGAAGGATCGCCCGATCGTATCGCTGGACGAGTTGCTCGAAAGCTGCGGTATTACCCTGTTGCGCTGACCGAATCAGCCGTGCGTCGTCCACGCGAATGGGCCGATTTTCCCCAGGTGTGGATACAGGGGACAGTACGCCAAAAGCATTTGCGTGGTCAGGTGCGCTGCGGATTTGGCTTGTTTCAGGCACGATATCTGTCCGATCAATTAATCTTGCAACCGCCGAACCGGTGCAAGACCATTAGCGCAACATCGTCTTCGCGACGCTGGGCTCCGGAGAAGTTCTCGATTGCAGCCAGCACCGAAAACAGCATGACGCTAGGCTTACAACCTGAAAATGTCCGCGCAGCGTTCAGCAAACCTTGGGCCCCGAATTCAATCCCCATTTCGTTCCTGCACTCAGGAATCCCGTCGGAGTAGGCGAGCAGCGTACTACCGGGGAGCAGTCGGGCGTTACCATTCGCAAATGAGGCTCTGCGAATCGCTCCTAGAACTGGGCCGCCTTCACGAAGTTCTTGGGACTCGCTGTTTTCGCTGAGCAGCAGAGCCGGGGGATGTCCGGCATTGCAATAAGTAAGATTGCCGCTTTCCAGATTGATTCGCCCCAGGAATAGGGTGGTCAAAGGAACGTTGAGACCCGTCAGCAGCACATCGCGATTGATAGCCGATAAAGCAGCCGCAGGATCGCCGAGTGCTGACATTCCTCGGCGAATCATCCCGACCACGTGAGTAAACCACATCCCTGCCATGAGACCTTTGCCCGCGATATCGCCGATCGCGAAAACGAGATCGCCCTCGATCTCCAGCAGGCTGATGAAATCGCCGGAAATATGGCGTACCGGAAAGATCTCGCTGGCAAACTCATAAGAACCCGCGTGAAGGTAACGGGGGCCGCACATTCTTCTCTGTGCTTGAGCGGCCTCGTAGATCGCGCGGCGCAGATCATCGTGCTCGCGCATTAGGCTGGCTAATTGATCTTTGAGCGCGCCATGGCGAGGACGTGTGACGGCTTGCGTAGTCCCAGTATCGACGCTTCTTCTTCTGTTCTGGTACCTACCACGAATTTGTGCAACGCTCGCCACGGCGATCTCCAGACAAGTGCTCAGTCAACTTACAAACTTGTAACCAGTACCGTGTACCGTGAGAATGAAGCGGGGTTCTTCTGGCTTGGGCTCGATTTTTTGCCGTAAATGGACGATGTGCGCGTCAACTGTGCGGGTAGTCGGAAAGCGATCATAGCCCCAGACCTCTTCGAGCAAACGATCGCGGCTGAGGGTTTCTCCCTGATGGCAAAGAAAGTATTTGAGCAGATCGAACTCCTTCGACGAGAAATCCAGCTCTTTCCCGGCGCGAGAGACCTGGCAACTGCGGAGATTCACTTCAACATCACCAAATGAAACCCGCTCGTGGTCTTTGGGCACGGTCCGGGCGCGGCGCAGCACGGCTTTAACCCGGGCAAGCAACTCGCGAATGGAAAACGGCTTGGTCACGTAGTCGTCGGCGCCCAGTTCGAGTCCCACAACTTTGTCTATTTCCTGTCCTCGCGCGGTCAGCATGATGATCGGAATGGACGGCCGCTTGCTTTTCAGCTGTTTGCAAACGTCCAAACCACTCATTCGCGGCATCATCACGTCGAGGATGACCAGGTCGGGAGTCTCGCTGAGTGCGCGCTCTAAGCCGGCGACCCCATCTGGCGCGGTAATGACCTGATATCCCTCGAATTCAAAGTTGTCACGCAGGCCCGCCACCATATTGGGTTCGTCCTCGACAATCAGAATTCTCGCCATATCAGGTCCTCCCAACTTTGTCTTTCTGATCTGAAACTGGACTGCATTCATGGCTGCACTGCGACTCCCTCCACCAAATTTCATGCCGATGCTGCCCTGCCGCTGTTCTCTGCGGGATGCAGCGGAAGGGTAATTGTGAATTTGCTGCCGGCGCCAGGCGCGCTGTCCACCGCAACATCGCCACCGTGTGCCTGGGCAATATGCTGCACTAGCGAAAGACCCAAGCCGCTCCCCTTGGTGTTGTGAACCAGCGGATCACCGACGCGATAAAACTTCTCGAAAATCTTGTGCTGCTCGTTGGACGGTATGCCAATGCCGTGATCAATCACTTCCAGCTTCACGCTTCCGTTTTCGCGATACAACTTGACTGCGATGTACTTACGGTCTTGTGAGTACTTGAGAGCATTGTTCACCAGGTTGACCAATGAGCGCGCCATGGCTTCGCGATCCACCCGCAGCGGTGGCACCTCGCCGATCTTCTCTTCTAACGTGAAGCCGTGCTGCTCGATCTGATACCGATAGGACTCCAGCGTGTTAAATACCAACTCGCGCATGTCGGTTTCTCGGAAGTCATATTCCTTCCGGCCAGCCTCGATACGCGAAAAATCAAGAATGTTATTGATGAGGGCGGTCAGACGTTCACTCTCCTTGCGGATGATGCCGTAGTACTCTTGATGTTTTTCCGCGCTGGTCAGGCGCCCCAGTTCCAAGGTCTCGGCGTACAACCGAATCAACGATAGGGGCGTGCGCAATTCGTGCGAGACGTTGGAGACAAAATCCGACTTCAGACGGGCGAGCGCCATTTCCTTGCTCACGTTGCGATAGGTAAGGAAAATCCCGCCGGCCAGCAGGAACGAGAGTCCGCCCAGCGTCAAGAAACTGGTGTGCATGAAATGCTGCCCCAGGGAAGCCAAAGTAGTGCCACGCAACTTCATGCCGAGGACCAGCTGAGGGAACGCGCCTTCCATGTTGCGCTCCACCTCGGCCTGCCCGCCATCCCAGCCGTTGCCTGTGGCAAGTGGAGTAGAGTCGCTCTTGGGACGGACCATGATCACGGCGTTCTTGTCGGTCTGAGCCTCGGCGACATTACGACTCATAACTTCATCGAGAGTCTGGGGCAAAAATTGATTGCGCAAATATTCCGAGTCGAAGGTTATACCCGCAATAGCCGCCCTGCCCGTCTCCGGATTAAGTCTTACGAACATCGCCGTGGATACATAGACCGGCTTGTCTCCGCGCGGCACCCATTCGCCGTCAAAGTAGTAGGGCGTTCCCTTTTCCGCCATTTTCGCCAATTTCTTCGAAAACTCGGCGTATTCCAGCTTCCACCAACCCTCCATCATTGTTCCCATGTGCTCCGCCTGATCGCGAAAGCCGGGATCGTGTTTGGTACCGTAGGGCTGCGAGCGGATGGTAAAACCTTGCTCGGGATCGTAGAGCATCAGGTGGGCAACATATGGATGGGTGCTGAGGATCCGATCCAGTGTTTCGTTGCAAGCTTCGCCGGGTGTGGGGAATTCACTGCGAACATCGTCTGCCAGTGCGTATGCTTTGTGGTTGATCTGCTTTTCGGAAATAGCCAGGACCTGACTGAAATCACGCTCTATGGCCGCTTCAACCTGCCGATCACGCTGTATGGTTTGCAAATGACGTGCACTCAAGACGACCAGGGTGGCCGCAGGCAACATTACAGCCAGTTGCAAGGTCAGCATCATCCGGGTTCGCGCGTTGGTTGGCCGTTTCGCTTTCATCCTGTACTCCTGATCCGGACATTTACCTGGATCAGCCCGGCACAAACATAGTTTGCCGAAAGAGGGTAGGTGTCAAACAGCCGTAAAAAGGCGTAAAAATTTGTGAACTGGCTTCTGGGTGCAAGCCAACGTTGCGCCATCACATCCTTGGTCGGTGGCCTATAAAGCAAGACAACCTAGTGGTCATCACGAGGGTGATCGTCAAAGAGACGTCGGCACTGCGATGGGTTATCAGCATCCGGCGCTCGATTCGCCGCGACGTCCACGATTAGGGCAATCTACGTCACAAATCGCGTCACAGTGAGTTGCAGGTGGAGTGAGGGAATGTGGAAGCGGTTGAACGATGGAGCCGACGGCCAGAGTTGAACTGGCGACCTGCCGATTACGAATCGGCTGCTCTACCAACTGAGCTACGTCGGCATCCTTTAAAATGAATGGCTTACGCTTGACGCTTTATTTTTCTCTCGTATTTCTCTCGTGTTATCGAAGCTTCGAGCTTCCGCATGCCGCGCTGCACGCCGGGCTCGGTGGCGTGGATGTAGTGTTTCTTGGTCGTTGCTTCGTCGGCGTGACGACATATTCTCTGGATAACTTTAGTAGGAACTCCCATATCGTGCAAGTTCGTTGCCAAGCCGCGGCGGAAAGCGTGCCAGCCGTTCCACTTCATGCCTTTGTTCTTTAACTGCGGTGTGATGTGGTCGCGCTT
>WNFY01001608.1_pt1 | contig 21425 bp, 17 predicted proteins | sample 5400091 | NCBI WGS metagenome assembly WNFY01 (sample SAMN13153364, study PRJNA577476) | soil metagenome | isolation source: 60 cm soil or saprolite under grassland replicate 1 | place: USA:California | collected 2016-06-15
GGCGGCCTCGATCCCCTGCATGACGTCGGCTACGGTATGGAACGATCCAAACACCACGATTCTATCATTTTCGGTTGCCCGCTTCCGTGCGGCGGCATAGGCTTCGAGAGGGTTCCTGAAGCAAAGCACATCGCCTGCCGCACTTGCTCTTGCAAGGGCATCAGCCAGCATGCGCGCGCCAGCGCCGCGCGGCACCGAAAGGTCGGCCGCAAACCAGGCTGAAATCCTGTCTTTCAACGCCCGGCAGACCCCGTCGATGTCCTTGTCCCGCAACATGCCGAACACGGCATAGGTCTCCGGATAAAACCCCATCCCGGCGAGGTTCTCCGCGAGCACGCCCGCGGCCTGCGGATTGTGCGCGACGTCCAGAACGACCGTCGGTCGACCGGGAAGTACCTGGAATCGCGCCGGAAGCTGCACGTGCGCAAAACCGTTGCGGATGTCCTGCATGCCGACCGGAAGGCGCGCACGCATGGCATCGAGCGCGGCAAGTGCCGCGCTGGCATTCGCAAGCTGGCGTTCGCCCCTGAGCGCGGGGGGCGCGAGCCCGCCGCGGCGCACGCCCCGTCCCCAAAACATCCATTGCTGCCCTTCCCTCCGGTAGCCAAAATCCCGGCCGATCAACCGGAGGTCCGCACCCACCGCACCCGCATGGTCGAGAACGCTGCGGGGCGGATCCGGATCTGCGACCACCGCGGGTTTACTCCCACGGAAGATCCCCGCCTTTTCGGACCCGATGCGCTCGCGCGTGTCGCCGAGGTAATCGGTGTGGTCCAGATCAACGGAGGTCAACAATGCGCAGTCTGCATCGAAGGCGTTGACCGCGTCCAGGCGCCCCCCCAGGCCGACCTCCAGGATCACGGCGTCGAGCGCCTCGGCCGCAAAAATCTCCCACGCAGCCAGGGTGCCGAACTCGAAGTACGTGAGAGTGATCTCACCGCGAGCGCGCTCGACCGTCTCGAACGCCGCGCACAGGCGCGCGTCGCTCAGAGGCACGCCGTCGAGGCGAACGCGCTCGTTGTAACGAAGGAGGTGCGGCGATGTGTACAGACCCACCCTGTATCCGGCGGCGAGCAGAATCGCTTCCAGCATCGCGCAGGTCGAGCCCTTGCCGTTGGTGCCGGCGACGGTGAAAAGCGACGCCTGGCTCGACCTTGCGAGCACGTCGCGCACTTTCGCCACGCGCTCCAGCCCGAGCTGGATGGATTTCGGATGGATGCGCTCGATGTAGTCGAGCCACTCAGCGAGGCTGCGGCCGGGCATGAAGCGGGAATCGGGATCAGCTTATCGAGGGAGCTTGCCGCTGCAGAAGCGTAAGAAGATTCGCGAGCTTGTCGCGCATCTGGCGCCGGTCGACGATCATATCGATTGCGCCCTTCTCGAGCAAGAACTCAGCGCGCTGAAAGCCTTCGGGGAGCTTCTCGCGCACGGTCTGCTCGATAACGCGCGGCCCGGCGAAACCGATGAGCGCACGCGGTTCGGCAATCACGACATCACCGATCATGGCGAAGCTTGCCGACACCCCACCCATGGTCGGGTCGGTGAGAACCGTGATGAACGGGAGCTTGCGCGCCGTGAGTTGTGTCAAGGCCGCCGTGGTCTTGGCCATCTGCATGAGCGAAAAAAGCCCTTCCTGCATGCGCGCACCGCCGGTCGCCGTGACGCACACGAGCGGCAATTGCTGGTCGAGGCACGCGTGCACCCCGCGCACGAAGCGTTCCCCCACAGCCGACCCCATCGATCCGCCCATGAACTCGAACTCGAAAGCGGCGACGATGAGGGGCACGTTTTTTATGGCGCCCTGCATCACGACCAACGCTTCGGTTTCGCCGGTGGCCTTCTCCGCTTCCTCGAGCCGTTCTGGATAACGCCTGTCGTCCTTGAATTTCAGGCTGTCGACCGACGCGATCTCGACGCCGATCTCGAAGCGCCCTTCCGGGTCGAGAAGGAGATCGAGCCGTCCCCGTGCCGAAATACGGTTGTGATAGCCGCATTTGGGGCAGACGTTGGCGTTCTTTTCCAGATCGGTTGCATACAGCACCGCCGCGCAAGAGGGACACTTGCTCCACAGACCTTCCGGGACGTTTTTCTTCGCGCCGGTTCCGGTGCGGTTGATCTTGGGGGGAAGCAGCTTTTGGAGCCAGCTCATGCGTCGATCGCCCTGCGAATTTCCTTGAGGAAGGTCGCGCCCTTCTCCACGCAAGTCCCGGGGGAGGCCTGTTCCATTTCTTGGATTATTCGGCTGCCGATCACGACAGCGTCGGCGATCTGGGCCACGGCGCGTGCGGTCTGTCCATCGCGGATGCCGAATCCCACTCCTACCGGAAGCCTCGTCTTGCCGCGAATCGCCGGCAACTTGGCGGCAACATCGTCCAAATCAAGGTGCTTGGCCCCGGTCACGCCGCGCAGCGACACATAGTAGATGTAACCGCTGGCAAGTCTTGCCACCTGCTCGATGCGCGTCTCGGTGGACGTCGGTGCAAGCAAGAAGATCATATCGATGCCGCGTGCGCGGAGCATTGCCGCGAATTCAGCGCTTTCCTCGGGCGGATAATCGATCACCAAGACTCCGTCCACCCCCGCCTGGCGCGCGGCGTCGGCGAAGCGCTCCAATCCCATCGCCTCGATTGGATTGGCATACCCCATCAGGACGATCGGGGTCGACGGGTCCGTGTCCCGGAATTCCGCGACGAACGCAAGTACGTGGTTCAGCCCGATATGGTTTTTCAGCGCTCTTTCGCTTGAACGCTGGATCACGGGCCCGTCGGCCATGGGATCGGAAAAGGGCACGCCCAGCTCGATGACGTCGGCTCCCGCCGCAACCAGCGCGTGCATGAGCGGCACGGTCAATTCGGCTTGTGGGTCTCCGGCCGTAACGTAGGGAATCAGGGCCTTTCGGCGCTCGCGTGCGAGCCGTTCGAAAGCAGACTGGATTCTCGACGCCGCGGCTTTCATAGCGCCGCAGCGCTTCGAACCGGGACCGTGACGGCTCCGACATCCGATTTGCAAAAACGGGCCACGCGCCGCTTCGCCAGCGCGCAGTAATCCGGATTGATCTCGAAGCCGATGAAGCGCCGACCGTGCTTGAGCGCTGCAACCGCTGCGGTGCCGGTACCCATGAACGGATCGAGCACGAGTCCGTCGGAAGGGCAGCTCGCCAACACCATGCGCTCGATGATCTCGAGCGGCTTCTGAGTAGGATGATCCTCGCGTTCTGGGTCCTGGCGGTGAATCCTCGTCACGCTCCACACGTCCTTCGGGTTATAGCCCACCTCGAGCCATTTCTTGCCGACGAAAATCGAGCGCGTTCGCGCGCGCTTTGTTTCGGCGTCGTAGGGAATGCGCACGCCGTCAATATCGAAAAAGTAGTCCTTCGAGCGCGCGAACAGGCCGATCGTGTCGTGGACGGAGGAGAATTTCCGCGTGCTGCCGCCCATGCTCGGCACTTTCCGGTCCCAGACGATCTCGTTCACCATCGTCAAGCGCGTCTTCAGATAACTGAAAACTTCCGGACTGTGCTGCCAGGTCAGAAAAACGTAGAGGCTGCCGGTTGGCTTGAGCTTCGGAATCACGGCATCGATCCAGCGCCGGGTGAATGCGAGATACGCTTCCCCGCTCAGGCGGTCCGAGTCGTTTCCGTAGTCCTTACCGAGGCCGTACGGAGGATCGGCGACGATGAGATCCACGCTCGCCTCGCGCACGCGGACGACGCAATCGAAGAGATCTCCATTGAGGAGCGTTGCGTGCGGATCGCTCAAAGCCGGATCCCCGATTTTTCCGCGACGGTGTGCATGTCCTTGTCGCCCCGTCCCGAAAGATTGACCAGCAGAATCCCGTCCCTCGGCAGCGTCGGTGCAAGCTTCGCCGCGTGGGCGAGCGCGTGCGCGGGCTCGAGCGCCGGAATGATGCCCTCGCAGCGGCACAGGTCGTGGAACGCGGCGACGGCCTCTGCGTCGTCGATGGTGACGTATTGAGCCCGGCCGGTGTCCTTGAGCCAGGCGTGCTCGGGGCCCACACCCGGGTAATCCAGCCCTGCCGAGATCGAATGCGTCTCGACGATCTGGCCGTCTTCGTCCTGAAGCAGATAGGTGCGATTTCCGTGCAGCACCCCCGGCCTGCCCGCGCACAGCGACGCCGCATGCTTGCCGCTGGCTATGCCGAGTCCGCCCGCTTCCACGCCGATGAGCTTCACGGCTTCGTACGGGATATAGGGGTAGAAGATCCCCATTGCATTCGAGCCCCCGCCGACGCAGGCAATCACCGCGTCCGGTTGGCGGCCGCACAGCTCCGGCACCTGCGTCAGGCACTCGCGACCGATGACCGACTGAAAGTCGCGCACCATCATCGGATACGGATGCGGGCCGGCGACGCTGCCAATGATGTAAAAGGTGTTGTCGACGTTGGTGACCCAGTCGCGCATCGCTTCGTTCAGCGCGTCCTTCAGCGTTTTCGATCCCGATTCGACAGGCACGACCGCCGCCCCGAGAAGCTTCATGCGATGGACGTTCTGCACTTGGCGCTTGATGTCCTCCGAGCCCATGTATACCGCGCACTCCATGCCGTAACGCGCCGCAACCGTCGCAGCCGCCACGCCGTGCATCCCGGCGCCGGTTTCGGCGATCACGCGCGGTTTGCCCATGCGCCTTGCAACGAGGGCCTGCCCGACGGTGTTGTTGATCTTGTGAGCGCCGGTATGGTTGAGATCCTCGCGCTTGATGTAGATCTGGGCTCCGCCGAGCATCTGTGACCAACGCTTGGCATGATAAACGGGGCTCGGGCGACCGACGTAGTGCTTGAGCTCGTACTCGAACTCGGCGACGAATTCCGGATCCTTCCGGCAAGCTTCATAGGCGCGTTTGAGTTCATCGAGCGCGTGCACCAGCGTCTCGGCGACGAACACGCCGCCATACCGGCCGAAGTGTCCCTGCTCGTCCGGAAGCTCATGCATCTTCATGCTTTACCGCTCCGATAAAATCGGCGATTTTCGCCGCGTCCTTGATTCCCTTGGACGCCTCGACGCTGCTCGAAACATCGACCGCGTAGGGCCTGGTGCGGCGTATGGCGCCGGCGACGTTGCCGGCAGTCAGGCCGCCCGAAAGGATGATCGGCCTCGCCATGCGCTCCGGCACGAGACTCCAGTCGAACGAGCCGCCCGTTCCACCCCAGAGATCCTCGTGGAAAGCGTCGAGCATCCACGCGGCGGCAGCACCGTAAGGCGAGAGGTATTTTAGCAAATCCAGCCCGGGCCGAATGCGCGCGGCTTTGACGTACGGACGGGAGAAACTCGAGCAGAACTCGGGTGGCTCGTCGCCGTGGAACTGCAGAAGCGTTACGCCGCACTCGCCGATCACGCGCTCGACATCTTCGCGCACGGGGTTGACGAACACAGCGACGGTCGCGACAAAGGGCGGCGCGCTCATCGCGATCTCCAGTGCCTGATCGAGGGTCACGCAGCGCGGGCTGGGGCGATAGAAGATCAGCCCGATTGCGTCGGCGCCGTGCGCAGCGGCGGCCTGCGCATCTTCCACGCGCGTAATGCCGCAAATCTTGACTCGCGTTCTCATCGCCCGGATTCCAAGTCGAACGGCATCATAGGGGGAAACGCCGGCAGGCTCCAGCGCGCGTCGTATTTCACTCCGAAGAGATACAGGCCCTCGGCGGAGAACGTCGGTGCCGCCAGCCGCCGGTCTTGCGCGGCAATCAGCTCCGAGATCCATTGCGGCGGTTGATTGCCCTTGCCGACGTACACAAGACATCCGATGATATTGCGCACCATGTGATGCAGAAACGCATTTGCGGTGAAATCGAAGAGGAAATATGCGCCGCTTGCGCGTATCCCCGCGCTTTGCATGACCCGCACCGGGGTCTTCGCCTGGCACTCTGCGGACCGGAAGCTGGAAAAATCGTGCTCTCCGATCAGGCGATCGACGGCTTTGCGCATCCTCTCCAGGTCGAGCGGCAGATGAAACCAGCCGGTGCGCCCCGCGAGCAGCGCCGGCCGCACCGGGTGGTTGTAGAGAACGTAGCGGTAGGTTCGCGAGAGCGCCGAATAGCGCGCGTGAAAGTCTCCGGCAACGGGGGTCGCCCACTGCACGGCGATCCCGTCCGGAAGCAGCGCGTTTGCGCCGCGCACCCAGGCGGACTCGGGGCGCTTCACCGAGGTTTCGAAATGCGCCACCTGGGCGCTCGCATGCACGCCCGCGTCGGTGCGTCCGGCGCCGGTCACCGCGATCGGCTCGCCGCTTATTTCCGAAAGCGCGCGCGAGAGATGATCTTGCACGGTGTTGCCGGAGGGCTGCGATTGCCAACCTTCCATGCCCGCGCCGCAGTAGCTCACTCCGATGGCAAACTTCATTCTAGGATCCCGAAAACAACGATCGGCGCACGCGGCGCCGATCGTTCGATGAGAACTCGGTGGAGATCAGCCGAGCGCCTGAAGCATCGTTTGGGCCTGTTGTTGCTGCGCCGAATCGCCTTCTTTCACCACTTCCTTCAGCAACTCGCGGGCCCCGTCCTTGTCGCCCATCTCCTCGTACGCCTTGGCGAGGTCGAGTTTGGTCGCGACTTCCTGCCATCGCGCGTCCGGAGCGCCGCCTGAACCGTTGCCGCCGCCGGGCGTACCGAGATCCAGGCTGATGTCGGCCAGATCCACCGAGGGCGTCCTGGGCGTCTCGGTTTTCGCTTCACTGCCACCAGTCGGTGTTCCAAGGTCGAAATCAATCCCTCCCAAGTCCGCAGCAGGAGCCGCAGAGGCGCCCGGTGCAGCATCGGCCCTGTCGCCCATCGGCAAATCGAAATCGATGCTGAGGGGCTCCGCTGCCGGAATGGCGCTCGCCGCAGCCGCGGTCCCGACAGGTGCGGACTTGTCTCCGCCAAGACCGAGATCGAAATCGAGACCCGCCGCGGACTCCGCCGGGGACGCCGATCCAACCCCCAGATCGAGGTCCGGCAGCGGAGCCGGCCCTCCTGATGTCGCCGCGCCGATGTCAAAATCGATGTTGAGCGGTGCCGCGGGCTCCAGCGTCGGTTGAGTGCTTGTGCTGAGGGCCGGCATCTGCGCTGTCTCGTTGAACCCCTGCGGTACGTTTCCCGGCTTGCCCCCGTAAAGCGCATTGGCCGGATCGATCGACAATCCCAAACCGGCCACCTTTTCCCATTCCGCCCCGCGTCCGCCGGTTGCGGCGCGCAGCTCGTTTGCGGCCGCCTCGAATGACCTTGCATCCTTCCGATTGGCGTAAATCTCGAGGAGCTTGACGCGAATCGCCTGGCGACTGGAATCCTTGGCGAGCGCGTCTTTCAGGATCTCCTCGGCCTGGGCATCGCGACCGTAGGCCATATAGACGTCGGCTTCCGCGATCGGGTCGATCTCCTCGGTGTCGGCCTTGCCGACGCCACCCTGACTGAAATCGCTCTGCAGCGAGCTCGAGCTGGTGTCAACGCTACGACCCCCGGCGCTCCCCAGTACCGAGTCCGCGTCCGAAGGCACGACGCTCATGATGCTGTTCTCGAATTGCGAGTTGCGTTTCCGGCGCCAGGCGTAAGCCGCGTAACCCGCCAGCAGGAGCACGGCAACCCCCCCACCGCCGAGTGCGATGGGGTTGTCGAGCAACTCATCCACGAAGCTGGCTTCAATCGGCGGAGGCGCTGGAGCGGCCTTGGCCGCTGCCTTGGGAGCGGCTTTCGCGACCTCCGTTCTCGCGGGTTCCGGCGCTTTGGCGGCAGACTCGGAGGCCTTCCCCGGCTCGGGCGCTTTCGCAGTTTCGGGAGCTTTTGCCCCTTCCGGTGCCTTCGCAGGTTCGGGTGCCTTGGCACCCTCAGGGGCCTTTGCGGCCGCGGATGCCTTGGCTGCCTCCGGAGCTTTGGCTGGTTCCGGATCTTTCGCCACCTCCGCCGCCTTGGCGCCCAGCGGGGCCTTGGGCGCTTCCGCTTTGGCTACAGGCGCGGCCTTGGCGGGCTCGGTGGCTTTCGCGGCGGGCGCGGCTTTTGCGGCTTCCGCCTGCTGCTGTAACTGGGCTCCGGTCTGGCTTTTTATCTGTGCCAGTTTCTGCATATCCTGCAGATTCTTTTCCAGGAGAGCGATGCGTTCCTTAGCTTCTTTCAGCGCATTATCTTTGGCTGCCAAGTCATCGGCCGCTGCGGTGCCCGCGGCCTTTGCGCCGCGCTTGGCGTCGTCTGCGCGGGAGAGACGCAGCTCATCCTTGGGCGGTTCCTTGGACGGCACCGGCTTTTCCTCCCTGGGTGCGCTGATCTGACCGGATACCTGACGGCCCGCCTGAGACGCAGGCGTCGATGCGACCGCGATTCCGAGGCTGCGGCGGTATTCGTTGAAGTCGGCGTACTGGGCGGAGACGATGCGGCGCGCATCAACCGCCGCCACTGCCCCGGCCGCGTCCTTGTCCGGAATCCTGACGATCTTGCCCGCACGCAAACGGTTCATGTTGTCGGCCACAAACGCTTCTTGATTCGCGCGGAACAGTGCGACCAGCATCTGCTGCAAGGTCACGCCCTCAACTTTGTTTCGCATGGCAATCTTCGAGAGCGTATCGCCGCGTACGACCTCGTAGATATCCGAGACCCCGGGCACCTGGACCAGTCCGGCGGGCGCCGCGGCAGCAGGCGCCGCGTCCACCTGAACGGGCACGGGTCCGGCCGGCTTCACCTCGGCCGGCAGGACTTGAACTTGCGTCGGCGACGTCGATTCCCCGACCGTTTCCCGCGCCGGAGCACCGGTCTCCGCCGCTACTCGAGGGGGAGCATTCGGTTCTGCAGAAGCGGCGGGCGCCGCCGGGACCGGTTCCAAGGGTGACGCCGGTGCAACGGGTTCAGCCGATGGTGCCGACGCAAGCGGTTCCGGTGGCTCGGCCGCCGGCAGCTGCGCGGCACGGAGCGGCTTAAGTTTTGGCGGACCGGCATATCCGGGTGGATCGAGCAGGAAGGTGTATTCGCGGACCAGACGTCCGTTCGCCCAGTTCAACTCTACCAGCATATCGATGAACGGCTCGTTGATCGGCTGGCCGGACGTGAGAGTCATCACGTATTGGCCACCAGGCCGTCGCTGGACGGCAAACTTGACCGACAGCAGCGCCGGATTCAGATCTATGTTGGCCTGGCGGAAAACCTCCCCCGGGGCAAGCCGCGCCCCCAGCGTGTCGCCTTCACTGCGCTGCAAAGAAACGATCTCGATTTCCGCTCTGAGCGGCTGCCCAAGCGCGGACAGAACCGACAACTTACCCAAGCCCGCCGCCCAGGCGAGCGAAGGCAGAATCAGGCTCACGACTGCTACCAAACAAGTTTTTGAGGCGAACTTCCCCACTTGCCACCCTGAACCTAAGTGGAAACAAATTAAAATACCATCATGGCCTTAGCCTTGCAAGCTCAACTTTCATCTCAGAAATTGCGTCAAGTGACTATTTTCTCACGAAGTTTGCTTGTTTTTCCCCTGAAAAGCCCGGGGAAGAGGGGTGATCGGACCCGAAGCCCTAGACCGCCCGCTTGAGCGGCTTAGCCTTCGAGCAGAAGGCGCAGCATTCTCCGGAGCGGCTCGGCGGCACCCCAGAGCAGTTGGTCTCCGACCGTAAAGGCGGCGAGGTAGAAGCCGCCTTTTTCGAGGGCAAGCTTGCGTAGACGTCCGATCGGCACCCGCAGCGTGCCGCTCACCGCCGCCGGAGTCAGCTCGCGCAAGCTTGCCTCGCGCTCGTTCGGAATAACTCTCACCCAAGGGTTCGCCTCGGCGAGTATCTGCTCGATTTCGTCTACAGGCGGATCGCGCCTGAGTTTTACGGTGAGCGCCTGACTGTGGCAACGCATTGCACCGATGCGTACGCAAATGCCGTCGATCGGAATCGGGTTCTCTTCGCGGCCAAGAATTTTATTGCCTTCGGCCTGAGCTTTCCACTCTTCGCGGCTTTGGCCGTTGCCGAGATCCTTGTCGATCCACGGAAGCAAGCTGCCCGCAAGCGGAAACCCGAACTGCCGGCTTGGCAAAGTTCCATCCCGCAACGCCGAGGTCACCGCCCTATCCAACTCGAGGATTGCGGAGGCAGGGTCCTCCAGGGACGATCTCGCGGCTTGGTGCACGAATCCGATCTGCTCCACCAGCTCACGCACGTGCGCGGCGCCCGCGCCGGAGGCAGCCTGATAGGTCATCGAGGTCACCCATTGGACGAGGTCCGCCTTCAGCAGGCCGTGCATGCCCATCAGCATCAGGCTTAGGGTGCAGTTGCCCCCGATGTAATTGCGCACGCCCCTGGAAAGCGCATCCTTGATCACGTTCATGTTGACCGGATCCAGGATGATGACCGCGTCGTCCTGCATGCGAAGAGCGGATGCGGCATCTATCCAGTAGCCCTTCCACCCCGAGGCACGCAGCTTGGGAAACACCTCGTTGGTGTAGTCGCCGCCTTGACACGAGATGATGATGTCCGTCAACGCGAGCTCTCTCACGCTCTTCGCGTCCTTGAGCGGTGCCGTTTCCTTTCCGATGAATGGCCCGAGCTCGCCCACTCGGGAAGTCGAGAAGAACACCGGCTCCATCAACGCGAAGTCGCGCTCGGCGTGCATACGCTGCATCAGCACCGATCCGACCATGCCGCGCCAGCCGACGAGTCCGACTCGCTTCATCGCATTTCCTGAATGTCCGATCCGCGTATGCTAACGCACTGAGCCCCAAAAAGGTTGCACCGCATCAAGCGAGCGCCGCGACCACGGCATCACCCATCTCGCGGGTGCCGACTTTGCGGCTTCCCTGCTGAAAAATATCCGCGGTGCGATACCTCTGAGCGAGTACTTTCTTCACCGCGACCTCGACGCGGGCGGCAATCCGGTCCTGATCGAAGCTGTAGCGAAGCATCATTGCTGCAGACAGGATGGCCGCCAGGGGATTGGCGAGGTTCTTTCCTGCGATGTCCGGGGCCGATCCATGAATCGGCTCGTATAGTCCCTTGCCTTTTTCGTCGAGCGAAGCCGAAGGCAACATGCCGATCGAGCCGGTCAACATGGAAGCCTCGTCAGAGAGGATGTCGCCGAACATGTTGCCCGTGACGATCACGTCGAATTGCCTGGGATGCTTTAGGAGCTGCATCGCGGCGTTGTCCACGTACATGTGCGTCAGTTCCACCGCGGCATATTCCTTGCCGACTGCGCTAACCACTTCCCGCCACAACTGCGAGGTCTCGAGCACGTTCGCCTTGTCGACTGAGCACAGTTTTTTGTTGCGCTTCAGCGCCGCGCGAAAACCCGCGTGAGCGATGCGGCGGATCTCCTCATCGGTATAGCGCATGGTATCGAAGCCTTCGCGCGCCCCGCCCTCGAGCTGCCGGATGCCGCGCGGCTGACCGAAATAGATGTCGCCGGTCAGTTCGCGCACGATCAGGATATCGAGCCCGGCCACCACCTCGGCCTTCAGCGTCGAGGCATCGGCGAGTTCGGGGAAAACGGACGCGGGCCGCAAATTGGCGAACAGATTGAGCTCCTTGCGGAGCCTGAGGATCGCCTGCTCGGGGCGTTTTTCGCGTGGCAGCGCGTCGTAACGAGGACCGCCGACCGCGCCGAACAGGATGGCATCGGCCTTTCTCGCCAGTTCCAGCGTTGGCCCGGGCAGGGGATCACCCGCGGCGTCGTACGCGGCGCCTCCAACGGAGGCTTGCTCCATCTCGAACGCGAGACCTTCAGTCCTCAGCGCGGCGAGCACCTTGACCGCCTCGGCAATAACTTCCGGGCCGACGCCGTCGCCGGGTAGGACCGCAATTTTCATGAAGAGGAGATGACTACCCGAACAACCAGGGCTGTTCGGAGCGGCGCCGCTCTTCGAAGGCGCGGATCTTGTCCGCGTGGCGCAGAGTGAGTCCTATGTCGTCAAGACCGTTGACCAGGCAGTATTTGCGGAAAGGGTCTATCTCGAAGCGCATCACCTTGCCGCCGTCCGGGGTCGCGACCGTTTGCTTCTCGAGGTCGATAATGAGCCGGAACCCCGGAAAAGCGGCGATCTCATGGAACAGCCGGTCCACTTCCGCTTCGGTGAGCGTGACCGGCAGCAAGCCGTTCTTGCAGCAATTGTTGAAAAATATGTCGGCGTAGGACGGCGCGATGAGCGCGCGAAAACCGTACTCGGCAAGCGCCCAGGGTGCGTGCTCCCGCGAGCTGCCGCAGCCGAAGTTCTTGCGCGCAAGCAGTATGCTCGCGCCCTTGTAGCGCGGCTGGTTGAGGACGAAATCGGGGTTGAGCGGGCGGCCCGCATCGGACTTGTCCGGCTGGCCTTCGCCGAGGTAGCGCCAGGCATCGAAGAGATTCGTCCCGAACCCAGTGCGCTTGATCGACTTGAGGAATTGCTTCGGGATGATCTGGTCGGTGTCGACATTGGCCCGGTCAAGCGCTGCCACGAGCCCGTTTAAGACGGTAAATCGCGACAGGGTCATACGCCGATCATCTCCACTGGCGAACGTCGACGAAGTGCCCGGCGATCGCGGCCGCCGCAGCCATCTCCGGGCTTACGAGGTGGGTCCTGCCGCCCGTGCCCTGCCGGCCCTCGAAATTGCGGTTCGAAGTCGAAGCGCACCGCTCGCCCGGCTCGAGCCGGTCCGCGTTCATACCCAGGCACATGGAACAGCCCGGTTCCCTCCACTCGAACCCGGCGTCCTTGAAGATCCGGTCAAGGCCTTCGTGCTCCGCCTGCGCTTTGACGAGCCCCGAGCCCGGCACGACCATGGCGAGCCTGACATTCGAGGCGAGGCGGCGCCCGCGGACGATCGCCGCAGCGGCCCGCAGGTCTTCGATGCGCGAATTCGTGCACGAGCCGATGAATACCTTGTCGATGCGGATGTCGGTTATGGGCGTATTGGGCCTGAGGCCCATGTACGTAAGCGCTCTCTCCATGCCCTCCCGGCGAGTCGCGTCCTTCTCCCTGTCGGGGTCGGGTACGCGCTCATCCACGGTCACGACCATCTCGGGCGAGGTGCCCCAAGTCACCTGCGGCTTGATCGAACGCGCGTCGATCGCCACCTCGCGGTCAAATTTCGCTTCCGGATCGCTCTTCAGCGTGCGCCAATGCGCGACCGCGCGATCCCACAACTCGCCGCGCGGCGCAAAGGGCCTGCCCTTCAGATAGGCGAGGGTTGCCTCATCGGCCGCCACCAATCCGGCGCGTGCTCCCGCCTCGATCGACATGTTGCACAGCGTCATGCGGCCTTCCATGCTGAGCGAGCGCACCGTGCTACCGGCGTACTCGATCGTACAGCCGGTTCCCCCTGCAATGCCGATTCTGCCGATCACGGCGAGGGCCATGTCCTTCGCCGTCACTCCCCGTGCGAGCTGCCCCTCGACGCGCACGAGCATGTTCTGCATCTTTTTCGCGAGCAGGCATTGCGTTGTAAGCACGTGTTCGACCTCCGAAGTCCCGATTCCGAATGCGAGGCAGGCGAACGCCCCGTGTGTGCTCGTATGCGAGTCACCGCACACCACAGTCATGCCGGGTAAGGTCGCCCCCTGCTCCGGACCGATGACGTGCACGATGCCCTGGCGGGAGTCGTTCATCCTGAATTCGACGATGCCGTACTCCTCGCAATTCCTGTCGAGCGTGTCGACTTGCAGGCGCGACACGGGGTCGGCGATCCCGCGGGAGCGATCCGTGGTCGGGACGTTGTGGTCGGCCACCGCAAGGTTGGCTGATATGCGCCAGGGCTTGCGCCGCGCGAGCTTCATGCCCTCGAACGCCTGCGGACTCGTGACTTCGTGCACCAGGTGGCGATCGATATAGAGGAGTGTCGTGCCGTCTTCCTCGACGTGCACCGTGTGTGACTCCCAGAGCTTGTCGTAAAGCGTGCGCGCGATCATTCGGCTCGCTGCCCAAAGACAAAATTATACCGGATCGCCCGTTCGTCCCTTCAGCGCCTGCGCGCGGCCTCATAGAGGGGGGCGACCCGCTCAGAATAGCTTTGAAGGTCTCGAGTTCTGGTTTGGTCCGAAGGGTGCGTCGACATCCACTCCGGCGGCTTGCCGCCGCCGAGCTTCCCCATCTTCTGCCAGAGCGAAACGGACGCACGCGGATCGTAGCCGGAGCGCGCGGCGAGCTCGACGCCGATGCGATCCGCCTCGGTCTCATGGATCCGAGAATGCGGCAGCGAGAGCGTCACGTCGAGCAGAGTTTGCGTCAGCTGAGCGCCCAGATCGCCAAGCCCGAGCGCCACGCTGAGCACGCTGACCCCGAGCTGCTGGGCCACCTGCTCGCTCGCGCGTTCGCGCCCGTGCTCGCGCAGCGCGTGCGCGATCTCGTGCCCCATTACGGCAGCCAACTCCTCGTCGGTTGGATCCAATTTTGTCAGAAGCCCGGAGTAGACGGCGATCTTGCCGCCGGGCATGCACCACGCGTTCACCTCGGGCGATGTGATCACGTTGACCTCCCAGGTCCAGCGTGGCGCATCGGCGCGGAACGCCGCCGTGCTCGGGATCAGGCGGTTGGCGACTCCGCGCACCCGCTCGACCTGAGCGGAATCCCGGTTGAGCTGGTTTTTCTTTCCGGCCTCGGAAATGACTTTGCCATAGGCCTCCGCGGCACTCCGATCGATCTGGGAAGCGGAGATCAGGGACGACATGGATTGCCGGCGTTCGACGCCGACGACGCCGCCTTCGGTCGTTTGTACGGTCTGGCAGGCGGCGAGAGCCATCGCCGCGAAAAGACAGAACCACACTGAGGATTTCATCTGCGCTCCGGGAAAAGTATTTTCCACGCCTTGTCGGCGCGATCAAGCTCCGCGACACCCGGCCCGTATAATGCCAGCGCCCGCCAACCCGCGTCCGACAATCCACACATGAGCCGCATCCCCCGAAGCGTATTTTTTCTGCTGTTCACCGTATCCGGGTTTGCCGGGCTCATCTACGAGTCGATCTGGAGCCACTATCTGAAACTTTTCCTCGGCCACGCGGCCTATGCGCAGACTCTGGTGCTGGCGCTTTTCATGGGCGGGATGGCGATCGGATCGTGGCTGTGCAGCCGCTGGTCGGCAGGCTGGGGAAATCTCCTTCGCGGCTACGCGCTCGTCGAGGCTTTGATCGGGATTGCGGCGCTTTTGTTCCACCCGGCATTCGTAGCGGCGACCGATGCCGCCTACGAAAGCGTCTTGCCTGCCCTCGGCGGCGAGATTCCGGCGATGCTGTTCAAGTGGACGCTCGCCGGATTCCTGATCCTGCCGCAGTCGGTGCTGCTCGGCATGACCTTTCCCCTCATGAGCGCGGGCCTCATCCGGCGCTATCCGGCAGCGCCCGGCGAATCGCTCGCGATGCTCTATTTCACCAACAGCTTCGGGGCGTCGATCGGCGTGCTGGCGAGCGGATTCGTCATGATCGAGAAGCTGGGGCTGCCGGGCACCGTGCAGACCGCCGGGGCCCTGAACCTCGCCCTCGCCGCCATCGTATGGCTGCTTGCCCGCGGCGCCGAAGAACCGATTAGGGCCCGCCCCGGCGCTGAGCGCGATTCCGAAGGCGCTGCGCCTTTCCGACTTTTCCTCGCGGTCGCGCTCCTCACCGGCGCGGCTTCGTTCGTCTTCGAGATCGGCTGGATCCGCATGCTTTCGCTCGTTCTCGGAGCCTCGACGCACTCGTTCGAGTTGATGCTCTCGGCGTTCATCCTGGGGCTGGCCTGCGGGGGCTACTGGGTGCGCCGGCGCATCGACTCGATCGCCGAACCGGCCCGGTTTCTCGGCGTGGTGCTCGTGGCGCTGGGCTTGCTCGCGCTCGCCACGCTGCCGCTTTACGGCGAGATGTTCGGGTTGATGCAGGCCGTGATGAACGCGCTCGCGAAGACGGAAACCGGATACACGCTGTTTCTGTTCTCGAGCCACGGCATCGCTCTCGCCATCATGTTCCCGGCAACCTTCTGCGCGGGGATCACGTTGCCGCTCATCACCACTGCCCTGCTCCACGGCGGCCACGGAGAAAAGTCGATCGGCGCGGTGTATTCGGCCAATACGCTGGGTGCCATTCTCGGCGTATTTTCCGCCGCGCACCTGGGCCTGCCCTTCCTCGGCATCAAGGGCCTGATCGCGGCCGGCGCCGCGCTTGACGCGGGCCTCGGCCTCGCGCTCCTGTGGCGCGCAGCCGGCGCGCCGCGCCTGCGCTTGGGCGCCGCAGCGCTCTCGCTTGCCTCGTTCGCCGCGGTGCTCGCCGGCGTGCAGCTCGACGCGTACAAGATGGCCTCGGGCGTGTTCCGCCGCGGGGATCTCTATTCGGCGAGCGACGCCACCCTGCTCTTCCATCGCGACGGCAAGACGACGACCGTCAGCCTCATGGATTTCGGCACCGACCGGAGCCTGCGCACCAACGGCAAGTCGGACGGCGCGATCAACATGGACCCGAACGGCCCGCGCGTCTCGGACGAAATCACGATGACGCTCACGGCGGCAATTCCCCTGGCTTACAGACCCGATGCGGCGAGCGCCGCAGTCATCGGAATCGGAACCGGCCTCACGACGCACACGCTCCTCGGCTCGAACGCCCTGCGCTCGGTCGAGACGATCGAGATCGAGCCTGCGATGGCCGAGGCGTCGCGGCGCTTTACTCCGCGCAACGCCAACGCCTTCGCCGATCCGCGCAGCCACATTATCTTCGACGACGCGAAGACGTTCTTCTCGACCCACAACCGCAAGTACGACATCATCATCTCGGAGCCGTCAAACCCCTGGGTCAGCGGCGTCTCGAGCCTGTTCACCGGCGAGTTCTACCGGCTCGCGAGCCGCTACCTCAATCCGGGCGGAGTGCTCGTGCAATGGTTCCAGATGTACGAGATCGACGCGAGTCTCGTCGCCTCGGTGATGCGCGCGCTCGGCGAGAACTTTCCGGACTATGCCATTTACGCGGCCACGGGCAACGACCTGCTGATCATCGCGGGCGAGACCCAAACGCTCCAGCGCGCGCTCGCCGATATCATCGCCATGCCCGGCGTTGCCCGGGAGCTGCGCCGCGTGCACGTGCATTCGATGTGGGACATCGAGGTCCGCCGGCTGGGCGGAAAAAGCTCGCTCGCCCCGATGTTCCTGAGCTACGGGGTTCCGGCAAATTCCGACTTCCATCCCTACCTCGATCTGCACGCGGCAAAATACCGCTTTCTGAACCGGTCGGCGCAGGAGCTGACCGGTCTGCTCGGCTACAGCGTTCCAATCGTTGCCCTCCTCGAAGGGCGCGTCAAAAACCCGCCGGTCGAGTCAAACGTGGACGGCGACGAATACCTCGAGGCCCTCGAGCTCACGCGCCGCGCCCGGTACGCGAGGGATTTTCTCCTGCTCCAGACGGCGCCGGAGCCCGTCGCCATCCCGCGCCAGTTCCAGAAGGACCTCGAGCTGACGCGCGCGAGGCTGACCGGTTGCCGCGATCCGGAGCGCTCCGACATCTGGTTCCACTCGCTCTACCAGCTGGCGCGCACGCTGAACCCGATGCTCTCCGCCCAGGAAGCGGGAGCGGTCTGGGAGCGGATCGAGCACGGGGCCTGCAGCTCGCAGGTGGCGCCCGACCAGCGGCAATGGATCGATCTGATGAAAGCGGTGGGAAACCGCTCCGCGCCGGAAATGGCGCTGCGCGCCGAGGCGCTGCTTGCGAAACCGAGCGATCTTCCAGCCGGCCACCGGCAGTATCTGATGGCAGCGGGCATGGCGGGCTATCTCGCGCAGGGCAGGCGCGCCGAAGCGAGCGCCCTGTGGAACCGCTATCCGAAAGACCCCGACAAAACCGGGGATGTGGGCCTGCGACTGCTTTACGCCCACGCGTTCGATCTCAAATAGCCGCGCAGCGATTTCTAGCGCGCCCTCCCCGGAACGGGCCTGATCGGCGGCTCGACGTCGCCGCATTGCGCGCGATGGCGCAACGCGTGGTCCATCAGCACGCAGGCGAGCATTGCCTCCGCGATCGGCGTCGCGCGGATCCCTACGCAGGGGTCATGGCGGCCCGTGGTCTGCACCGTCGTCGGCTCGCCCTTCCTGTTGATCGAGCGGCGCGGAACGCGGATACTCGAAGTCGGCTTGAGCGCAATGCTCACCAGGATATCCTGGCCGGTCGAGATGCCGCCCAGCGTTCCGCCCGCGTTGTTCGAGAGAAATCCCCGTGGCGTCAGCTCGTCGCCGTGCTCGGAGCCTTTCTGCTCGATCGCGGCGAAGCCGGCGCCGATCTCCACCCCTTTTACTGCATTGATGCCCATCATCGCCGAAGCGATATCGGAGTCGAGCCTGCCGTAGACCGGCTCGCCCCACCCGACCGGTACGCCGCTCGCAACCACGTTCACCCGCGCGCCGCAGGAATCGCCCGAAGCGCGCAGCTCGTCCATGTATTGCTCGAGCTTCGGCACGATAGCCGGATCCGGCGAAAAAAAAGGATTTTCGTTGACCGCGTCCCAGGACTTGAACGCGATCCTGTTCGGGCCAAGCTGCGCGAGATGGCCGCGCACTTCGACGCCATAGCGCTCGCGCAGCCACTTCTTGGCGATCGCTCCCGCGGCGACGCGGATCGTGGTCTCGCGAGCGGAAGCCCGGCCACCACCTCGTAAATCGCGCAGGCCGTATTTCTGCCAGTACGTGTAATCGGCATGACCGGGCCGGAAGGTGTCGGCGAGCGCGCTGTAGTCCTTGCTTCTCTGGTCCTCGTTCCTGATGAGGAAACCGATCGCCGTGCCAGTGGTCCTGCCCTCGAACACGCCCGAGAGGATCTCGATGCGGTCGGACTCCTGGCGCTGCGTGACGTGGCGCGAGGAGCCCGGTTTCCTGCGGTTGAGCTCCTTCTGAATGTCGTCCTCGGACAGCTCGAGCCCCGGGGGACAACCGTCCACGACGCCGCCGTAGGCGGGGCCGTGGCTCTCGCCGAAGGAAGTCACGCAATACAAAAGGCCGAAGGTGTTGCCCGACATGGAAACTCTCGAAAAGAACGCTCTGCGAGTTTAGCATCCCCGCAGGCCGGGCCTTTGCTCCGCGCTCCGGCGCACAAAAGGCGCGGCTAGTTTGCAGGCGCGGCGATCGCGAGATCGCGCACCACGCCCTCCAAACCCTTCACCACCCGCGCAAGCCTGTCGTAGTCGGGCTTGTCCGGCGTGTCGCGCAGCGTGTGGTAGTGCGGGTAGCGGAAGGGCGCGGTGTCGGTCACCATCACCGCGGGCCAGCCGAATTTCCAGTAGGCCCAGTGGTCGGACCAGCTCACCCCCGCGACCGACTCCAGCCCCACCGCGCCCTCCGATGGAAACGCGGCGTGGCGCCTGAACGAACCGATGACCCGGTGCAACAGACTTCGCGAGCGCGGATTGGCGACGAAGGCGATGAAGTCGCCGGTGGACGGGTAGAGCAGATTGTAGGGAAACGGATAGCGCTGGCTGCCTGGTGCGTCGCTGTACCAGCCGATGGTCTCGAGGGACAGCATCGCGACGACGTCCCTCTCCCCGAGGGCAAGGCCGTTCGCGTGCACGAGGCTACCCATTTTTTCCGTCGCGAACCAGGGCAATTCCTCGTTGACGTAGAACACCAGCCGCATCTCCAGCCCCTCGGCGGGCTGGACCGATTTGAGCAAGCGCGCAAGCTCGAGCAGCGCCGCCACGCCCGAGCCGTTGTCATCCGCCCCGACGGCGCCCTGCGCCGAATCGTAATGGGCCCCGATCACGATGAGCCGGGTCTTTCCCGCACCCGGGCCGGTGCGCCGCACCTCGAGATTTCGAACCTTCACGCCTTCCGCCTCGAACTCCTGGCGGGAGACCGCGTAGCCCAAGCCGGAGAGCGTCGCTTCGATGTAACGCGCGGATCGTTCGAGCGCTTCGGGATGCCCGACGTTGTGCTCTTCGCTCGCCACGGCGACGACGTGCGCCTTGAGGTTCGCGAGGAGCTGCTGGTCCCCGGCACCGAGCGGCTGCAGCGGGCCGCGATGGCGCTCACCGGGCATCGCCGTCACATACCAGACGGCGAACGCGAGGAGCGCAACGAGAATCGCGAGGACACCGAGCAGCAACACGGGGCGCCGCCGACCCAACAAGGTCATGAGGCCAGCGCTTCCCCTATTCGGGCCAGTTCTTGATATAGCCCTTGAGCATGCGATTCTCGAAGTCCTGCTCCTCGAGCACCGCCTTGGCGACGTCGCGGAAGGAAATCACCCCGAGCAGCTTGTCGCGGTCCATGACCGGAAGATAGCGGGCGCCGGAGTCGATCATGGTGCGCCGCAGGTCGTTCACTTCCATGGCGGGGCTCGCAGTCACCGGATCGCGCTCCATGACCTCGCCGACCCTTGCGTCATCCAGCGCGCCGCGACCCTTGTCGAGCGCCGACAGGATTTCCCTGAAAGTGAGCATACCCACCATGCGGCCCTTGTCGATCACCACGAGCGAGCCCATGTTGTGCTGCGCCATGACCGATACGGCCTCGGTCAGCTTGCCCTCGGGCGCGATGGTGAAGAGCGCGTTGCCTTTGACCTTGAGGATTTCGCTGACCTGCATGGTTCCCCCTTTTGCTGCGTATTCCCCACGGGGATAATACTCCCGCCCCTGGAGTCTGGTAAGGTTGTCTGCGCTGGAGCGACGAAGGCCCGAAGATATCCATGCGATTCGACTGGTCGAAAATGGGCAGAACGCCGCCAGCGGCGCTCGTCGAAGCCCGCAATCTTGTTCACACGCGGCGCAATGGCCGGCCAAGGCCGCGCGTGCGAACCTGCGCGCAGTCCCCGACGACAGCCACTGCGCGTTCACCTGGGATGCTTCGCACGCGGCACTGCTTTCTCGGGTACTGCCGGCAAAAGGCGGCAGGGTTCGGGTCGGAACCCGCATTGCGCGGCTCGAGCTCATCGTCACGAGCGGCGACAACGTGGCCGATGCGTTCCAGCTCGACGGAAGGACGGATCCGGCAGCGGGCGCCTGGATCGATTCCAAGCTGCACGCGCTCGGGCTAAGGCCGGCAGGCGACGTGAAGCTCCCGTACGCGCTGCCCGATCTCTCGGCCGGCGGCCGGCCCTACAGGCTCGGCAAGCTGGGCCGGGAACTGGGAGAGCTCTCGCGCTGGTTCGGCGGCCCGGCCGACGTGCTGGAAGAATTCGCAGCGAAGCTCGCCGGCCTGCGGCCCGGTCCCGGCCCACTGTTGTGCTGGCCGCACCATTTCGATTTCGCAACGCTGGTGCGGCTCGAATCCGGCGAGCCGGGGCGCTCGGTCGGCGTCGGAGTGTCCCCGGGAGACGAGTTCTACGCGCAGCCTTACGTGTACGTCAGCCCCTGGCCGCGTTTTGAAGGAAGCCTGCCCGAGCTGCCGCGGCCCGGTCATTGGCACACCGAAGGCTTCTTCGGCGCGGTGGCGACCGGCGAGGAAATCCTCGCGATGAAGGATCGCGGCAGGGCGCTCCTCGCGTTCATCACCGGGGCGTTCGAGATCGGTCGCGCGCGTCTGGGCGTGTAGACTACGGCAGACACAGCTCGGGACGACATGCGCGTAAAG
>WNFY01005852.1_pt1 | contig 21420 bp, 18 predicted proteins | sample 5400091 | NCBI WGS metagenome assembly WNFY01 (sample SAMN13153364, study PRJNA577476) | soil metagenome | isolation source: 60 cm soil or saprolite under grassland replicate 1 | place: USA:California | collected 2016-06-15
GCGAGCTGGCGCGCGTACTGGAGCGTGTCGATTGCATCCACATTTTTGTCGCGCCGGATCGCTTTGATTCTTGGGAAGCGCAGCGCGAGTCCACTTGCATGGCGGGTGCTCGGCTGGATGGAATTGAACGCCACCTCGAGCACAATGTCCGGTTTCACCTCGCGATATCGGCCGTCGTCCGCAATGGTGTTCTGCTCGAAGTGCTCGGTTAATTCCGCAATCTCTGCGTCGGTCAACCCGCTGTAAGCCTTGCCAATGGGCAAAAGTTCGCCAGTGGCTTCATCGCGCACGGCAAACGTATAATCACTCAATACATTATTGCGTTTGCCATGGCCAAGCTCGGCCGCGACCACCACCACATCCAGCGTCGCCAATTCCTTCTTTAGTTTGAACCAAAACATTCCGCGGCGCCCCGGCGAATAAAAACTTTTCGGATCCTTAATCATCAGACCTTCATTCATGCGACGGCGCGCCTGTTGGAAAATTTGCTCGATTTCGGCGGCAGAATGCGCGGGAAATACTTCGGCAGTTTGGAAATGCTGCGGCAGGCGCAAGTTGCCGAGCCATTCGCGCCGGCGGCGTAATGGAGTTTTCAGCAAGGAGCGTCCGTTCAGCCAGAGAAGATCAAAAATAATAAATGCGACCGGTACATCCGCCGCGGCTCCCTCAAACAAATCCGCGACATCACTTTTCCGGCCGAGCCGCTTTTGCAGATCGAAGAAGGTGAGCCTGCGACCTTCTTGGAAAGCAATAATTTCACCATCCACAATCAGCTCTTGCTCGAACTTCTTTGCTTGCTCCGACAGCTCTGGAAATTGATCAGTGATACGCCGCAAGTCGCGCGAAAAAATTTCCACTCGTTGTCCGCTACGATGAAGCTGTGCGCGAATACCGTCGAATTTATCTTCCACGTGAACTGTAGCTGCCGTCCCCTCGTCGCGGTTGGACAAACGCCCATCGACGAACCGTTCCCACACCGCTTCTGCTGTCGATTCGGGAGTCGCAAGCATGCACTTAATGGGACGAAAGATGGACAACTCTGCGCGATGTAATTCTTTTCGGGAGGCAAGGGTTGCGGTGGCGCCGATATCGCCCAGGACCATGTTGGATTCCTTCACTTCATCAAGAGGCGCCTCGAATGCGCGGGCAATCGCCTCTTCGACCAGTCCCTCCCGCAATCCGATGCGCAAGTCTCCGCTGAGAATCTTGACCACGTATTGACCCTCTCGCGCGGAAAGCGTGGCAAGGCGCGATCGCAACAGTTCGGTTTTGGCGACGGGACCGCGCGCTTTGTGCAACGCATCAAAGAAATCACGCGACTGCTTCAGCGTGAATGGTTCCGGCTTGGTGCGTCCGTGCAAGGCTTCGAAGCCGGTTTTGCCCGCATCTCCATGGCTGTGGGCAATTCGGCGAAATTCCGCGTCACTCAATTTCGACGCTGCCATCATTGCGCGGTAAATGATCGATCCTCCCACTTGCAATGTGCGGAGATCGCTCTGAGCAAACGCGCGGCCGGTAAAATAAGTCGTCGCAATGGGAAGTTGCTCTTGATCGAGCGTCCGCAAGTAATCGGCGAGCAAGCAGATCTTCTCCAATTTTGCAGGAGTTGCTGCGATCTGTTCCCCGACTGTCGCGAATTTGGCGAATTCGGATTGCGTCTCGCCCGCATCTCGCGCAAAGGAAGCTCGCGAGGGCGGGATACCTTCGCCAGCACTCGAGACGGGTGCGCTACCCAGACCCGAGAATTCCATTTGATTTTCCCCGCTCAGCGCCCAGGCCTCGATGCCGCGGTCGCGCAAATCGCAGGCAAATTCCGCGGCGAAACCATGAAGGGTAAATACGCGTCGGGGTCGCACCAGCTCGACATAGCGAATCAAGTCAGTGTAATCAGCGTGATCTGACAGCGGAAACGCGGTATCGACCTGGTAGCGATAAATTGCATTCGGATCGACTGCCCACCCGCTGATCATCGCGACTCGTTTGCGCGGAATTGTTTCCAGCATGCGCGATCGATTTGCACTGGGCGGGCAGATCAGAACTTTCCCCGCAACATCATCGGCGTTGTAGCGGACGTATTTGCAAAACGATTGGCCGAACTCCTCGTAAATGCGCGTCATCTGGTAAACGGAACGGTGTAGCATCGGCGTGAGGCCAGCTCCCTCGAGCGAGCACAATATTTCCTGCGCCTTGCCTAATGAGTAACCCAGGAGCACAGGCACCTGATCGTCGTCGATTGCCTCGCGGCAGAAACCGACTACCTGCTCGATAACCCGTTCAGTGGGCGGAAATCGATAGCGGGGCAGGCCAAAGGTCGTTTCCATGATGAGTGTATCGGCCTGGCGCCACTCCGCCTGCTCGGCGGATTTCCCCGGCCGCAGTTTAAAATCTCCCGTGTAAAGCAGCGTCTCATCACCAGCGAAAAGAAAACACTGTGCCGAACCAAAGATATGGCCGGCGGGCAGCAACATGAGATCGAACCCGCGCAGCGTTCGTCTTTCACTAAATGGCAGGACATGCTCCGTCCGCCCGCCTGGAAGCCGGCTTCGCATCAAACGCGCTGTGCGCTCTGAGACGATGACCTCATGGTGTAGCGCGATGTGGTCCATGTGCGCGTGTGAAACGAAGGCGAAGCGTTTTGCATCCCAAGGATCGAGCCACAAATCCTGCCGCGGCAAATAAACCCCGCGCTCAAAACGAACATCAATCATGAAATGAAGTTTACTTTCAGATTCGCGCGAGTTCCATAGGACCATAAGACGTATGCAACATATGGGTTGCCCGTTGACACCTGATTCAAGAGTCGGCTTTATTAAACAAATGAGGTTTGCTGCCCAAGTCTTCGCCTTGATCTTTTTCGCCATGGGCGCTTCCGGTGAGGGCGCCGTCGAAGAACCGAGAATCGTCGAAAAGGTGACGCCACTCCAGGTCGCGTTGAGCAAAGATTTTCAGTTTCGCAAAACGAAGCTTTACTTTCTGAGCGAAAAGACACCGAAAAAAGAAGCACCTCGCACCTCAAGCGCCCTGAAACCGGGAGGTTCAAGCACAGCGCCGTCCCAAAAGACACTGACGCTTCAGGATGTGCCGATCACGTTCGAACGGCAATACCGGCTCTTTGGGGCCGTGACCGCGCTGGATCAACGTCAACGTTTCGGCGATTACTTCGATTTCTTTTGGCGCGCGAAACGGTCGGCCGATGTGACCGTGCGGCTCGAGTATCGCCAGGAGAAATTACACGACCACGTGCAGGCGCAGGAGATCTCCTACCGAAATGTGCGCGGCACCCGTAAGACGGAATTCAAGGTTATCGGCGACGATTATCTCGACGACGGGCGAGTGATTGCCTGGCGATGTTTGTTAATCGAAAATGGGCGGATCGTGGCAGAAAACCGTTCCTACATGTGGGAGTAAACGAGTTCTCTTTGGAAGATACGGCTTTCTAACTTCTCCGATTCGAATCAATTCTGGAGTCTTCCCGAGACTGGCCAAGTTTGACAGTCTGGCTCTTGATCCTGTATCTTAAAGGTGAACAAACGTGGAGTCATCGATTCAAGTAGGGGTAAATGGTCCGACCGTATGGGTGAAAGTAGAGGGAAAAGGTAGTTTCCTCAACAGCGGCAACCTGAAAGAGTTTGCGCGCGAGATGTTGGACCGCGGTTATCGCGAGTTTGTCATTGATTTGGCGGATTGCGCCATGATGGATTCCACGTTCATGGGAACAATGGCCAGCGTGGCGTTGCGCTTGAAGGAGCTCGGTCGAGGTCATCTTCATGTCGTTCACTGCCGGAATCGCAGCCGGGAACTGCTCTCTGGGCTTGGCCTCGATCAAATATTCGACATTCACACCAATGGCTCGACTGCGCCCGAATGCGAGTCACTCGAGCGCGGCTCTGGCGACCAGTCGCGAGAGAACAGAAAACAGGAGCAAGCCCAAACGATGCTGGAAGCGCACGAAGCCCTTTGCGAAGCGGCGCCGGAAAATCTCTTTCGCTTTAAGGACGTTCTCGATTACCTAAAACAAGACCTTCATCACGAGACGCCTTCGAAGTAAGCTTGGCCCCTCCATCATGTGGCCGACTCTTCTCTTCGGACTGCTCCTGGCGTCTGTGGCCGGATGGATTTTTACCGCCTACTACCAGACGCGGAGAATTCGAAGGCTGGAACGCTCCCATGAGGAAATTCAGGTCGAAGAAACTCTGGTTTTTGATTTTCTGCACGGGCTCGGCGAAGCCTTCATTGAGAGTTATCTGCGATTGCATTCGGTTACTCCGGGCGAGGGGTTGATCGGGCGCGTCTGGCAAACAGGACAATCCCTTTACTTGAACGATCTCTCAGAAGTGCCGGAGCTGGCGAAATTGAGGGGCAGTGCTTTTGGCGCTGCGTCAGTCATGGCCGCGGCTCTCTCCTACGCAAAACAAGGTCTAGGCGTGCTGGCCGTCGCCAATGGTCCCTTGGGCGCACCATTTTCGCAGGGCGATTTCGTTGTTTTTAAGTCAATCGCCGAGCAGTCCGCCTTTGCGCTGTATAACGCGATTATCTACTCGATGGCGAACGAAAAGAAACGACTCGACCACGATCTCGAAATCGCACGCGATATTCAGCGTATTTTGCTCCCATCGGAAGCACCGGCCATTAACGGATTTCAGATCAGCGGCCTTAATGTGCCCGCCCGCCAGGTGAGCGGCGATTATTTTGATTATATCCGGGTCGATGACGAACGGCTCGGCGTTGCGATCGCGGATGTTTCGGGCAAAGGGGTTCCCGCCTCGCTTATCATGGCGATTTGCCGCAGCGTGTTGCGCGCCGAGGCGGCGCGGAATCCCTCTCCGGCCGATGTTTTGCGAAAAGTGAATCGGCAACTCTATCCCGATATCAAGGAAGACATGTTTATCAGCATGGCCTATCTCATTTTGGACCATCAACGCGACGGGGTTACGCTCGCGCGCGCCGGGCACGACGCGCCATTACTTTACAAACGGCACTCGCAAACAGTTACGCCCATAAAGCCGCCCGGAATGGTCGTAGGAATTGACAGCGGAAATGTGTTCGATAGGCTTACCGCCGATTTCGCCGTCCCGCTCGAGCGCGATGATTGCCTGGTTCTCTACACCGATGGCGTAACGGAAGCGCTCAATACCGACGGAGATGAATTCGGGCTTGATCGCATGATCCAATCGGTTCGCGCCAGCGCGACCGAAGGTGCCCAGACGATTGTAAAAAGAATTATCGAGGATGTGCGTAGCTTTATCGGCTCGGTTCCCCAAAATGACGACATCACTGTGATTGCGATTCGCAAAACATGAAAAAGAAAGAAACAGAACGATCGACAGCGGCAAACCCCGCATCCGCATCGGCCGTGACCACGAGTGACGCGGAGCGAAGTGAACTAGAAGATCCAACGGTCCGCTTGCAAGCCGACCTCGATCGGTTTCGCGACCTGGCGCTGCGCAGCCAGGCCGATTTCGAGAATTACAAAAAGCGCTCTGCTCGCGAAAAGGACGAGGCGATCAAATACGCGAACAGCTCGTTGCTTGAGAGGCTGGTGGCGATTGTGGATAATTTTGAGCTTGGTCTCGAAGCCGCGAAAGGCGAAGGCGAGCAGTCTGCCGTTTATTCCGGGATGACTCTCGTACTGAAACAACTCAACGATTTCCTGACCGAAAATGGACTGCAACCAATCGAGGCAGAGGAAAAAAAATTCGATCCGAACCTGCACGAGGCGATCGCGCATCAACCGAGCGACCTTCCGGAGGGAACGATTATCCGCCAGACCCGCCGGGGTTATCGGTTCAAAGACCGTTTGCTGCGACCCTCTCAAGTGGTGGTTTCAAGCGGGCCCACAAAATAAGTGAGGCTCCCCTGCCCTCTCCCATTAGTCCCATAGATCAGATAGGACTTGTCAGTCACATGGCTACGAAAAAACGCGATTACTACGACGTGCTTGGCGTGGGGCGGAATGCCTCTGGAGAGGAGGTTAAGCGCGCCTATCGTAAACTCGCCGTCAAGTTTCACCCGGACAAAAACCCGGACGATCCGCATGCCGAGGAAAAATTCAAGGAGCTTGGGGAAGCTTATGATATCCTCATGGATTCGGATAAACGCGCCGCCTACGACCGCTTCGGTCACGCTGCCTTTGCCTCGGGTGGTGCTGGTTTCGGTGGGTTCCATGATCCGTTCGATATTTTCCGCGAAGTCTTTGGCGGGGGCGGATTCGGCGGCGGAATTTTCGAGACATTCTTCGGAGGCGCCGGCGCACGCAGTGATGATCACCAGCGCGGATCCGATTTGCGTTACGACATGCAGATCGGACTCGAAGAAGCGGCTTTTGGCGTCGAAAAAGAGATTGAAATCGAGAAGCTCGAGACGTGCGACAAATGTCACGGCAGCGGCGCTGAGCCGGGTTCGCGGACAATTAGCTGTCCGACCTGCGGCGGCCGTGGTCAGGTGATCAGTTCGAGAGGATTTTTTCACGTTTCGCAAACCTGTCCCCGCTGTCGCGGTGCCGGCGAAATCATCGAGAAGGCGTGTCCAAAGTGCCATGCCGAGGGACGCATGGAAAAGCTCAGTCGCGTCAAACTGAAAATCCCGGCTGGAATAAGGGAAGGTTCGCGGCTGCGTTCCTCACACAATGGCGAGGCCGGTATCCGTGGCGCACCTCCGGGCGATCTTTACGTCGTCATCCACATCAAGGAGCACAAAGTCTTTCAACGCGAAGACGATGACCTCTACTGCGAGGTGCCGATTGCTTTTTCGCTGGCGGCTTTAGGCGGGGAGGTCGATCTGCCGACGCTTGAGGGCAAGGCGCATCTCAAAGTGCCCGCCGGCACGCAAAGCGGGCAAATATTCAAGCTGCGCGGCAAAGGGATTACAAACGTCAACGGACGCGGTCGTGGCGATTTGTTCGCGCGTCTAATTGTCGAAGTGCCATCGCGCCTAAATGCGGAGCAACGTCGCAGGCTCGAGGAATTCGCAGCGCTTTGCAGCGACGAAAACACGCCATTGCGCAAAAGCTTTTTCGAGCGCACAAAGGAATTTTTCAAATAAAGCCCGCAGTTCCCGTGTTGCACAATGCTCTCAAGCTGATCGAATGTCCGCGTGATGCCTGGCAGGGTCTGACGAGACAAATCCCAACGGAGCTGAAGGCGCGTTACCTGCGCGCGTTGATCGGAGCAGGCTTCGAGCACATCGATGCCGTCAGCTTCGTCTCTCCCAAAGCCGTCCCACAGATGGCAGACAGCGAGAAGGTGCTGAAGCAAATGGGTGTGTCCCGAAATGTCGAAATCATCGGAATCGTGGTGAACGAGAGGGGTGCGGAACGCGCCATTGCAACCCAGGCCGTCACGACCCTTGGTTATCCCTATTCCATCTCGGCAACCTTTTTGAAAAGAAACCAGAATCAGACGCCCGACAAGTGCTACAAAGTTTTGCAGTCAATCAAAACAAAAGCTGATGAGTCGGGCCTCGGCATGGTTGTCTATGTTTCCATGGCATTCGGAAATCCGTATGGCGATTCCTGGGATGAGGGCAAGGTGGGTGAGGCGATTGAGAAAATTGCCAATCTTTCGATCCGATCTATCTCGCTGGCAGACACGGTCGGTATCGCCGCCCCCGATCTGATCAACCGGGTGGTGCAATCGGTAACGAGCCAATACGCCAGCTACGATATCGGTGTGCACATGCACGGCACGCGTAGCGACGCTTCAGCCAAGGTGCTTGCCGCCTACGACGCGGGTTGCCGCCGTTTCGACTCGGCCATGGGTGGCCTCGGCGGATGCCCCTTCGCGCAGGACGCGCTGGTCGGGAACATTCCAACAGAGAGCGTAATCGAGGCGCTCGCACAACGCGGCGTGGAGCTGCCGATAGGCAAATCGCTGCAGAATGTGCTGGCGATGAATTCGGAGATCGCCTCGAATTACGGATAAAGAATTCGGGGTTCCAAGATGCACTGGTGATTCTCATTGCTGAACCCTGAAATGCCCAACCCTGCAGCCTGTCATCATGCACCGCTTCTATATCTCGCCCGAGAATTGGCATCCTGACGCGCTCGGGCTAACGGGATCGGACGCTCATCACAGTCGCGATGTTTTACGCATGAAGCGCGGCGAGAAGCTTGTTCTTTTCAACGGATGCGGGCGCGAAATCACTGCCGAAATTATCGATCTTGGCAGGAATGAAATTCGCTTGCGAAAATTGCACGAAGCTGCAACGCCACCGCTGCGCTGCCGGATTATTTTGGGACAAGCAGTTCCGAAATGGAAAAACATGGAGTTGATCGTGCAGAAGGCGGTCGAGATCGGTGCGGACCAAATTGCGCCGATCATTTCCGATCGGACCGTGGTGCAGATTGATTCTGAAAGCGCCGTGCAAAAACAGGCGAAATGGCAGCAGATCGCCATTGAGGCGGCCAAACAATGCGGCCAGAACTGGCTGCCGCGCGTGCACCTACCGAGGAAACTCGCGGACTTCTTTGATGCAGCGACCCCGAATGCAGAATTCGATCTTCGTCTGATCGGGTCGCTCCAGCCCGAGGCGCAACACTTGAAGAAAATTCTCGCAGATTATTCGGGCGAACACCAGCATCGTCCGCAAAGCGTTTTGATGCTTATCGGGCCGGAAGGCGATTTTACGCCTGCGGAACTTGCGCTAGCCCGCCGCCATGGGTGTCGGCCCATCACGCTTGGCCCAATTATCCTGCGAGTGGAAACGGCCGCGATCTATTGTCTCAGTGTTCTTTCTTACGAGTTACTGATGTAGCAGCGCGTGTAGCGGTGATTGTGTCAAACATGGGGCCGTGCCGCAGGCGTTTGGCACAAACGCCTCTACAACAATTCCGAATCTATTCGGCCATCGCAGGTTCGGCGGGAGATTCCAGCGGAGGACCCGGAGCTGGCGAGGTCTCGTCCGGCCGCGCGGGTTGGATTGAAACAATCGCAAATTGAGCGGTGCCGTGCTCCGTGTTGAGGGGGACAGCGTCGCCGGCTTTGTGCCCGAGCAATGCCTGCCCAATGGCGGTTTGATATGAAATGATGTGGCGGTCGGGATCGCCGTCCCACGCGCCGAGAATAGTGTAAGTTTCTTCTTTATTCGTCTCCGCGCCACGCAGAGTAACGATTGTGCCGATCGAAACACGCGAGGTATCGACGTTTTCAAACGAAGTTCCGCGCGCGTTCTCCAGCATTTGTTCGAGTTCGGCTTTGCGTCGCATGAGCACGCTTTGCATTTGCTTGGCCGCCTTGAACTCAAAATTCTCGCTCAAATCTCCGTACGACCTGGCGAGTGCGATCTCCTTGGTGTTCTCCGGAATTTTAACTTTCACAAGCTCCTCGTATTCGGTTTTGCGTCTTTCCAGGCTGCTCCAGGAAACGATTAACGGCGCGATCTTCTCCTGCGGCTGCGCGCCCGTGATCGTGCCCTCCAGCTCCGGATAGACTTTGACGATCCGGCCCAAAAGCGAGCGTTTGGTCAGCTCGTCAAATAGCGGGCTTAGTTGCAGCCGCCGCACCGCATCGCGCGCGATTGCGACGTCAGCTTTCTTAAAAATGTCCCCGAGCAATTGCCGATCTTCGACCAGCGCACGGTGCAACTTGCTGCCGCGGCCGGGAGTGTTGTGTTGTTCGCGTTCGAGGGTCGCGAAAATCGCCCCGAGCAGATCCGGCGTAATCAACTCGCTCCAGCCGTCTCGTTCGCTACAGAGCCAGGCGAGCATCTCACTCGTGGCGGAATGTTCGCGGATGCTCCGCTCGAGCATTGTTCGAAGCTCGGCGTGTTGTCCGGCGTCGCTCAAGATGCGTGGAATTTGTGCGACCATGCGACCGTGACTTCCTTGCATCAATTGTAAGGCCCGCTCCGTCCAGCGAGGACCGAGCACCGACGGCAACGCTTGCAATACTCTTTTCTCTTTTGCGGCTGGCAGTTTCGGCAAGACCGACATCAACCGCTTCTCTTCCTCGAGAATCAATTTCGAAAGAGCCAGACCGATGTGCGTCGTATGCAGTTGTGGAACGCGTTCGAGCAAATCGTCGCGCGCGATGATCAGCTCGAAGGCGAGTTCGGGATGCATTTTCTGGTTGCGCACCGCCATGTTCTCGATCGTCGCGATAATCGGCTGCAGTTGTTTTTCAGGTACTTTGAATTGCTGGTGAAATTTTATGATCTGATCGAGTGCCGCGATCTGCTCTTTTGGCTGCCGCGCTTTGTTGAAAGACGCGATTAATTCGTCAGTGTGCGACATACCTTCGCCACGCAGTTGGATTGGCTCCGCCTTTTTCACCGGAATGGAAAACGCGCCGCTCGTTTTCAGGAGCTTTTTCGTCGAATCCCACCAGCGTTTCCATTCCGCTTCGGTCAAAACATCGCCGACCAACCATTCACCGATCTGGGCGACGGTCGCCTGGCCGCCACGGCTTTCGATAATATTTCGCACCAGAGCTACTCGATCTTCCCCGGCGAGCTTTTTGATCGATGCCAGGTCGTTCGCCTTGCGTGCGAGAAAATGCTCCGAGGCAAGCGGTGTCAGGTTTTCCGCCGCGTACTGAACCTGCATGGGATGAGATTTCTTTCCTGTAATCCTGTGCAGACAAAACGTGCCTGGCTTTAATTTTTCGAGCTGCTCGGAGCCTTTTGCCGTGAGTTTTCCCGATTCAACAAGTTTTTGCAGTTCAGGATCCATTTACGGGACATGTGAGTCCCATGTGACCTATAGGTCGAATGAGCGCCTCTTGCAATTTGCGGTTGCCGCGCGCCTCGCGGCATGAAAACCTCCCCGCACCGTGTCGACGAGTATTTGGTTTTGGATCGCCTTTCATATCGGTGTTTTTGTCGCGCTTGCAGTCGACCTTGTCACCTTCAAGCATCGCGGTCGCGAATTGAGCATGCGCGCTGCCGCGCAGCGGAGCGTTTTGTGGGTGCTCGTGTCGCTTGGTTTTAATGCCCTGGTCTGGCATTTCAAAGGACCACAGCACGGGCTCGATTTTCTTACCGGCTACCTCATCGAGTATTCACTCAGCGCCGATAACATTTTTGTGTTCGTGTTGATTTTCGCCCATTTTCGCGTTCCTCCACTTGCCCAGCATCGCGTTTTGGTATGGGGAATCGTCGGCGCGCTCATCATGCGTGGCACCATGATCTTGTGCGGTATCGCACTAGTGCAGCGGTTTCATTTCGTTCTTTATCTTTTTGGTTTCTTCCTCCTCCTCACTGCGTTGCGAATGTTGTTTCGAAAGCATCCACCGCGTGATTTTGCCGAGGGTTGGGTGATGCGGATGTGCCGCCGTATATTTCCAATTACACCCGAATTTCATGGCGAACACTTTAAGGTGCGCATCGATGGCCGCTGGATGCTGACCCCGCTTGCGCTGACCATGATCGTGATCGAGGTCACAGACCTGATCTTTGCGGCCGATTCGATTCCCGCAATCTTCGCGATCACGCGCGACCCGTTCATCGTTTATACATCCAATATTTGCGCGATTCTGGGCTTGCGATCTCTCTACTTTCTGCTGGCCGGCTTGATGGAGCGTTTCATTTACTTAAGAACTGGGCTCGCTTTCGTGCTCGGCTTTGTCGGGATCAAGATGATTGTCGCCGATCAATTCCACGTCCCGACCGGCGTGTCACTTGTTGTGATCGTAATCATCCTCGCCATCACGATCACTGCCTCGATGATCGTGACTCGGAAACGCGCCGCGGCTATGAACCGAAAGTAAAATGTTGTTGCATTTCCTTTGCATAATCATTTAACTGACTACGCGCGCCTATGAAAACTCTTCTTGCCCTCGCCGTAATCGCCGCTTTTGCCACCAGTGCCTTCGCCGATATTCAAGACCCGCCGTCGAACGACTATGGGCCAACGCGCAAACTCGGTCGCGGTCTCTCGAATTTTTTCATCGCTCCTGCGGAGGTCTTTGTCACAGTGACAACGGTCAACACCTACGAGGGAAATGCCGCAGCCAATGGATACGGTGTCGTGCGTGGAGTGGGCCGCTCGGCCGCCCGGCACGTGGCCGGCTTGCTTGAGATACTGACATTTCCATTTCCGGCATGGCGCGAAAGCTACTACCCGATGCTGCCGCCAGATATTCCATACATTCACGCTGGCTATTCGGAGTTTCCGCCCGAGCTCGGCAACGAATCAAAATATCCTTACGTGCGGGATTATTAGAAAGACAGGCGCGCTCGCCTGTCGTGGCGGAGAAGCGTCTCGAGTTTGTCACGGCAAGGAAAAACCAGCTATTGGTCTTCTGGTGTTGACGCGCACTCGGCGCTTAAAGTACAAAGAGGACGACGCGCTGAGGCAGTCGGGCAATGCAATCGCGACGTTTTTCCACGTTGCCAGTCATTGGCATTGTAACGATCATCTACTTCATCGCCGGCAAGCTTGGATTGAAGCTGGCTTTTTTGCACGTCAGCGCGTCACCGGTGTGGCCACCGGCGGGGATCGGGCTCGCTGCCATGCTCCTGTTCGGGTACCGCACCTGGCCTGCGATATTTATCGGCGCATTCTTAGTAAATGCCACCACCGCGGGCAACGTTACGACGTCGCTGTGCATTGCGGCTGGCAACACGCTCGAGGCGGTGGCCGGCGCGTGGCTCGTTAATCGCTTTGCCGGGGGCATTAGCGCGTTCGATCGCGCACAGGACGTTTTCAAATTCGGTCTCGCGGTCGTGCTCGCGTGCGTGATCAGCCCAATGTTTGGCGTCACCAGTCTGGCAATCGCCGGTTTTGCTAATTGGGCAAATTACAGTGCCATCTGGAACACGTGGTGGCTCGGTGATCTCAGCGGCGCTTTGATTCTCGCGCCGGTGCTTGTTCTTTGGGGCGTCAACCCGCGGCACCGGCTCGATCCCTCCCGCGACATCGAAGTAAGCATACTGCTCGTCCTGATGGTGTTCCTAAGCGAAGTGGTATTTGGCGGCTGGCTTTCAGTTAGCGCGCTCAATTATCCGATTGCGTTTATTCTCGGACCGATCATTGTCTGGACCGCATTTCGTCTATCCCAACGCGAAACCGCCACCGGAATTTTTCTGCTCTCGGTGATCGCGATCTGGGGAACCTTGCACGGGTTTGGTCCTTTCGTTAGGCCAAGCGCGAACCAGTCGCTCCTCATTCTGCAAAGTTTCAATGTCCTGACGACAATTACGGCGATCGCGTTGGCGGCCGGAATGGCCGAACGCAGGCGCGCCGAAGAGGCGCTCCAACACCAAAAGGCTGTCGTCTAAGCGGCCAACCGCACCAAAGATCATTTTCTGGCGATGCTTTCACATGAACTGCGCACGCCGCTCACCCCTGTGATTTCCGCGCTGGAAGGGCTCGAAACGGAACCGGGACAAAATACAGAGGTCAAAAGCGCGTTGGCCATGATCCGCCGCAATGTGGAACTTGAAACCCGGCTAATTGACGATTTGCTCGACTTCACGCGGATCGCGAAAGACAAGTTGCAATTGAGAATCACCCCAGTCGATGCACATCTCGCGATTTCGAACGTGGTCGAAATTTGCCGCGCGGAAGCCAATTCCAAAAATCTTCGCGTGCATCTCAACTTGCGCGCGAACACGCGTTACGTGGCCGCAGACGCCGCGAAATTCCAGCAAATCATCTGGAATCTCTTACAAAACGCGATCAAATTCACGCCCCAAGACGGAGAAATTTCCATCTCCTCTTCCAATCCGTCGCCTGAAGTTCTGAGAATCAGCGTGCGCGACACCGGTATCGGCATGGAACGCGAAGTCATAGAGCGTATCTTCGACCCGTTCGAGCAGGGGAACCGCTCATTTGAGCGTCGCTTTGGTGGATTGGGTCTCGGCCTGGCCATTTCGAGATCTCTCGCGGAGGCGCATGGTGGCACGCTCAACGCCAAGAGCGATGGTCATGATCGCGGATCGACGTTCATATTATCGATGCAAACGATCTCGGTGACCGATGCAGTGACCGTCCCTTCCCGTCCCAGCGCAGACACTTTGCGCCAAGGTTTAAGCATCCTCCTCGTCGATGACCATCAGGACACGTGCGCCGCCCTGGAAAGATTACTCGTCCGCCGCGGGCATCTCGTGGCTGCGACCCACAATGTGCGCTCGGCGATGGAGACGGCGGTGCGCAATAAGTTCGATCTTCTCATTAGCGATGTCGCGCTGCCAGATGGCACTGGCATGGAACTGATGATGCAATTACGCGCGATATCCAAAATCCCCGGAATCGCCATCAGCGGCTTCGGCAACCACGGGGACATCGAGAAAAGTCTGGAGGCGGGCTTTTCGGAGCACTTGATAAAACCGGTGAAGCTCGAAACACTCGAAGCCGCGATTGAGCGCGCGCTGCCAAGGAGAGCTGGTTTGAACTGAATTATTAAGCGCGGTCTAGCGGACTCTAGAAACCCGAACATCTCCGCCCCCGGCAATGTACATGCGGTAGCCGATCTGTCCTTTGACAATGATCACCGGCGGCGATTCGACCTTCGGAAAATACCGGGTATCCGGCTGCGATTGCCTCCAACGTTGACCGTTCTCCAACGTAAAAACAGTGCTGCCATTAAATCCGGTGAAAGGACCGACAATCCGGCTCTGAATGATTTCAGGCGGAGTCACTTTGCGTTCTTTCACCGCGCGGTCGACCGCCTTTTCCGCTGCCACCTGGTTACTCGAAGCAACAAAACGCCGAATGAATTCATCGAGTCGCGCGCGTTCGTCGGGCGTCAGTTTTTGCAAGCCGGCTGCATTATATTCCTGCGGCGACATCGCCTTTTCCACGCCTGGAAATTCGGCGCTCTGTGCCCAGGCGGGAACTGGCAAGAAAACACACAGGGTGAGAAACAAGACGATGATCGGAATTCTTTTCATAGTCGGGATATTGGAAGACACTGGTAGTCGACTAAGAGAGCCAGGGAAAGTCAAAGGCAAAAGCGGTCCCACGCGGATCATTATTCTGAAATCGTCTTTAGCGGTTTTCTCCTGCCTGGAAAATCGCTGAAGCGCTTACCGGGATTGACTCGCGTCTGGCAGGCCCCTGGGGGAGGATGTCGCTAATATGCGCATTGTCGATCTAAAAATCGCGGACATCGCTTTTGGCGGGAAGGGAGTCGCCCGTGAAAAGGGCAAAGCGGTGTTCGTTCCGTACATCATCGAGGGCGAGACCATTTCGGCCGAAATCGTGCGCGAGAAAAAGCAATTCGCGGAGGCGGAACTAGTCGATATTAAAGAAAGTTCACCGCATCGCGTTCCTCCGGAGTGCCCGTACTTTGGCCGTTGCGGCGGCTGTGCGTATCAACACATCGATTACGAACATCAACTTGCGATCAAATGGCGCCAGGTTCGCGACGTTTTGCAGCGCATTGGCAAACTCAAGGATATTCCGATGCGACCAATCGTGCCATCGCCCAAACAGTACGGCTATCGAAGTCGCATCACCGTCCACGCCCAGGATGGCGTGATCGGTTTTTTCCGGCGCGACTCGCATTGTTTGATCGACATAGAGCGCTGCCCAATTTCGCGCGACGAGGTCAATCGCGCACTGGCGGAATTGCGAGCACAACAACATGTGCGCGATGGACATTACACACTGCGCGCGTCATCGGGTCCGCGGGTGTTTTCGCAGACGAACGATGCAGTGGCAAATGCGTTGCGCGATCTGGTCGACAATCTGGTTGCGTCTGATCAACAACTCCTGATCGACGCCTATTGCGGCGCTGGATTTTTCGCGAAAGCGTTGCTCGACAAATTCGAGCGTGTAATCGGGTTGGATTGGGATCGCTTTGCAATCGAAGCCGCCAGGCAGAACGCGACAGCAAAAGAGAGTTATATTGCCGGAGATCTCGATCTTGCGTTCGGCCGGTTAAGCTCAATTGTTTCTGGGTTCCAAAGCGAAAAAACGACTTTGCTTGTCGATCCACCGGCAACCGGACTGAGCGCAACTATGCGAAAGGCAATTGTGGATCTTGCGCCGGCGACGCTGATTTACGTTTCGTGCAATCCCGCGACATTGGCGCGGGACTTGAAAGAATTGCAGGGAAAATTCACGATCAATTCGGTCACGCCGCTCGATATGTTCCCACAAACTGCCGAGATCGAGGTGGCAGTACATTTGCAAATATCGAATTAAGAGAAAGAGCTTGCCAGCGCACGAGCGCGCAATTATCAACTGCGCCCCGGGGCGGTTGATCGACGAACATGCGCTCCTGAAAGCGTTGCAAGGTCAACATGTGGCCGGCGCGGAATTGGATGTTTTCGAGACTGAACCGTTGCCAGCCGATTCGCCATTGCGCAGCGCGCCCAATCTTGTTCTCACCCCGCCTTTCAGGACGGAGCGCGTGATCGCGGTGGTATCGACTTCATTTACTTTGCCACTGTAATTGATGTTCAGGATGTCGGCTCGCCGCGGTGCGATTTGCGACAGAAATCTCCCAAGCTTTTCGCCGAAGCGCAGATGCGGCCCGATGACAGCCAATGTCTTGGCGTCGAGGTTCGGCATGTTCACGGCAGCCCGCCTTTGCCGAAAGTCTCGGTTTAAAGGTGAGCGAATCCCGCCAGAGTGCGCCTGGTGATTACACCGACATGCTCGAATTATCTGCTGCTGGCGAAGGAAAAAGCTTAGCCGAAATCAGTCCGGTGGCACTGCGCTTACCGTGTTGAATCTCGATACTGCGCCGGACGAGCCGTTGCTCGAGGAAATTCGGCCGAGCGAAGACATCCACTCTGCGCAAGTTATCGAACTTTAGGTTGTGGCGGCCGCTGTCCTCAGCGCGTTTGGATTCAATTAAGAGACGCTGCCGTTGTGCGTTTTTGTCTGCGAATCCGATCGTGCTCAAGTTAGTGTCGTCCTAAGCGACTCGTTGTGGTAGTACGCACGGCGATGGTGGACAAACAAACAAAAGTGCGTAGCCGATACTCTATTGGCGAGTGGTACGGTAGTCCGTTCGAATTGTTATCTGCGGAACAGCGTCAGGACCAAGCGAAACTTGAGATCGGTACTAAGACCATTACCGGCTTGAATTGTCCGTTTCAAAAGGATCGCATTTGCAACAAGAAGGGCGGGGTTTGCTCACTTCGAAAATATGAGCAGGGCGACGATAAACGCGTGGCGCTAACTGGCCCGCTAATCACAACCTGTCCAAATCGCTTTCTTGAAAACGACACGATATTTCCATGGGTTGTCGAGACTATATTGCAGACGACGGAACCGGTTGTGCTCGGCCAGATTGGATTTTTGGATCGATTGCGCGCGACAGAGGAGATCAGAGAAGAAGATTCTCGGGATTTTATTGGTCGAATCGACAACGTGTTAGTTCATCCGACAAAACAGCCAATGGATTGGTGCGCACTTGAATTACAGGCAGTTTATTTTTCGGGAAAGTCGATGAAGCCCGAGTAGCGAATGAAACGTCACCCCCTTAGGACCGTCGTTGACTGCAAAGCCGAGTTCGAGCGAATGCTCAAGAACTCGCAAACTAAAGTCATCATGCCGGCTCTTGGATTAGGAGTGCTGCGACAGTATCTCGCTACGCAAAAAGCAGTATTCACTGACACCGAACTTCGCGTCGCTTACGAAGCGGCAGTGCGTTCTCTGAAGAAACACCTTGGCCACGATGTTCACATCGGCGCAAAGTACGAGGATGCCTATGGGATGAGAATGTCCCGTTATCGCTTCCTCAAATCGATCGGACATTTGCAGTACGAACTCGCCCCGGTGTTCGCGAATTATTCAACCGAGCTTTCTGCATGGTTACCCGATCGGATTAAGCAACACATTGACGCTCGGATTGGCGTAATCCCTCAGCTTGCCGAGGCTCAAACTCGGCTGGAGATCGCGGCTGATGCTGAAGCTTTTATTAAGCTTATTAATCAACAAATCGAGCGCAACGCGACGACATTTGAGATAGTAAGCTTCGCGCTGATCAAGGTGCATTTGGAAAGGTTCGCATGTAAAATTTATCGGGACACTCGGACTTCTGCACACGATCGAGGAGTCGATTTGGCCACAAACTTTGGAGTGGTTTACCAAGTCAAGAAGCTGCGTGTGCACACGAAAGCAGAAGCTGACAAACTCTATGCCGAACTAAAGCTGAATTTTGACATCGAGCGACTTCAGGACGGAAACGTGATCCTGGTGATTGATGATATCGCAGAGGACATCAGGCGATACTTGATAAATATGAAGGTGCAATCCATCAAACGCGAACACTTGTTGGGATTGGCGACGGGGTTCGAAGATGTCGAAGACCGTCAGAAAGTTCTTCGCGTGATCTACGAGGAGTTTCGTCGCGACTTCTCGAGCACCATCAGTTAACTTTCGTAACTACTCCACCATCTGATCGGCTTTTTCGCAAGCTTCCTCTTCTGAGTCGAATTCGTGCTGAGCCTTCACCAGATAATCGATAGGATAGTTACCTTGGACAACAAGAAGCGTAGCCCCGCCGGCACCATCGGCCTCAACGACGAGATCTTCGTCTGGGAAAATGTTGTACGAAGCCCGAAAGATTACTTCGCCAGGATAGGACACGTTGAACGGTGTTAGGCTAAATGTAGGGAACGAGCCATGTTTTCTCGCCAGGATATCGAAACGGACTGCGCTGCGGAAGACTTGCGATATCGAGGCGGCGCGCGATCTTGAGCAGTTCTGTGGCAATTCCCTTCGGAACCCGAATGACGGTTGTCTCTGTAGAGTTCCACTTGCGGGGGAAGGTCGTGGAAGAGCGGGCCACACATTATCTTTAAGCGCTTCTGATAGCGCAAGTCAACGCTGTAACAGGGAATTTTTCCCGGTTACAAACGGGGAGCGGTGTCACGCGTAAACAAGCAGATCGATTTCTTCCGGGAGTGAGTTTGAAACTTCGCGGATGACGTTGCCGCGAAGAAGATTCACGAGTGTCCCGCGTTGTGGCGCGCCGAGAATGACCCGCGATGCGCCGAGCGTCGCGGCAACATCGACAATTGTTTCGGCCGCCGAGGGACTAACAGCGTAACAGAACAACGGCGGTTGATCGGCCGCTTTTTGTTTCGCTTCGGCAAAGATGGTGCTGGCTTCGGCGTCTTCCTGCCATTTGCGTTTGACGTCCTGCTCGGTCATGAAGGGTTGTTCCCGCACGAAGAGCAAATAGAGTCGAGACTTTGTGTTGCGCGCTTCACGGAGCGCGAAATCAAGCGTGCGGCCTGTCCCGCGGATCGCGCATAAAATCGATTCCGCACCCACCAGCGCGGGTAGCGCGGTGACAGGAGGGGTCCTCGCAAGATCGACAGCCAGCTTTTCTGGCGCGATTGCCGGCCTCTCCTTTTTCATCCGGCGTTCCTGGACGAGGCCGCGCAGAATCAGGCCAACCGCGAGAATCGTAACTGCAAAATAGCGCGCATTCGGTTTGTCGATGAGCAACGAAAGCTCGATCGCCGCCATGACGATGAACGTCGCGAACATGAGAGTCCGCTCCCAAGATTTGATAGTCAACTTCCGGTCGGTCGCGGTCGCGCCAAGATTCGTAGCGATCGCGCCGACGACGCCCACCGCGTAGAGGTCAGCAAGGCCGGCCATGTCTTTTACAAGAACCACAAGCAACATCGGCAAAAGCGTGGCGAGCAACATGCCCGCGCTCGGCACGCCCCATTTGTTAAGACGCTGGAAAATCTTCGGCAACTCCTGGTCGCGCGCCATGAGGAATTGGATCATGATTAGATCGACAATCGCCGTGTTCGTCGCCGAGAGCAGAAGCAGGGCGAATACGATGCTGACAATGATGCCGAAAGCATGTCCGAGCGCGGGCCCAAGCGCGCCGCCGACGAAGGTTTCTCCCATGTAACGCAGCATGTAATCGCGCACACCTTGCGCGCCGGGCGCGTTGACGTCGCCGTTAACGGTTTGCAGTCCGCCGAGCGCGTGCATGGCGAGACCGAGCAGCGCGGTGAAGAGACAGACTTCGATCATCACCCACAGAATGGCGGGAGTGGAAGTCTTGCGCACAGATGGTTGCGCATCAGTGCTGCCCGGATCGAGCTTCATCACGCCAGTTGCATTCGCGATCGCTTCCACCCCGGACAGCGCGAGCACGATTCCGACAAAGCCGGCCCAATTTTGCCAGAAGCCGCCGTGCAACGGTTGTAAACGACCAATCGCTTCCCCCATGTGCGGCAGACTGAAAAGTCCGAGAACAACGACGACGATGGCAGTTGGCACCGAAATCAAAAAAGCGAGACCGCCCGTGTGTTTCGGTCCGAGCAGATTGAGCAACCCGATAATGAGAATGGCCGCGGCAGCGAATTTTTCCGGATGCGGAACGCCGAGGTATTGAAACCCAGAAAGCGCGCTGATGGCGGCCGTTACCAAATAATCGGCGATGAGCAAAAACGCGCCGACAATGGAGATGACTTCGGAGCGATGGCGCACGCTCGCGTAAACACCGCCGCCGTCCGGGTAGAGACGGCAAATGATCATGTAGTTGAGGCCAACGAGCGCGGTGAGGACGCACATCAGGGCGATGAGCCAGAACGATGCGTAGCCGGCCACGGCAAAGGCGAGACCGATGACGTAGGCCTTGCTCGTGCCCCAGTCGCCGTACAAAATCGCGGCCGCGCGTTTCCAATCGACATTGCGCGGTCGCTTAACGTCTGTTGGTATCAATTGATTCGACTCAAACGAGACGACACTCGCGCGACGGGGCGTCTCACTTCAGGAGTCGATTTCCCTGCGACATCCTTTTGCCCTTTAATGATGCTGACGAGGTTAGCTGTCGGGCTGGAGCCATTAAATGCTCCCGATGCCGCGCATCGTTCGCCCCGATCCGCACCGCATTCGCGGCCGGAATTTGGTTCCCCCATTGGAGCGGCCACTCGCCGATCCATAAGCGAAACAAAGAACTGGAGAAACATCTGATTGAGTCGATTCACAGTCAAGGCGGGCGTGGCTGAGAAAGAGCTTGCCAGCGAACAAGCGCGCAATGAAGAGTCAGAGCTAATAGCGATGGCTGATATTATTCTCGACGCGACCTCTGGAGTGCATCGGCCTCGCAATGTCGATTGGAAGCGCGCCGGCGCGTTTCTCTATGGCGATTGGGGCACGAGCAAGTGCTACGTGATCGGCCTGGCGTTCGTTGCCGCCGGGTTCTCATCTCTCCCGATCATTCTGGCCGTCTGCGCCGTCACGGGCTTGGTAGGCATCAATTACATCGTTATCTGTCGTCATTTCCCCGATGGCGGCGGGGTATACTCAGCGGCGCGTTCGCAAGGCCGGTTGCTGGCGGTGGTGGGCGCGCTTCTGCTCGTCGCAGACCTGACGGTGACCGCAGCGCTGAGCGGCTGGTCTGCGTTGAGTTACATCACGTCGGGCGGAGAGCAGATCGTGTGGATCAAGTTTCTTCGCGATCATATCGCGCTGACCACGACGGCGGTGCTGTTGTTTCTAGGCGCGATCAACTATTTCGGCCCGAGACATAGCGGCAGCATGGCCATCGC
>WNFY01005833.1_pt1 | contig 21409 bp, 13 predicted proteins | sample 5400091 | NCBI WGS metagenome assembly WNFY01 (sample SAMN13153364, study PRJNA577476) | soil metagenome | isolation source: 60 cm soil or saprolite under grassland replicate 1 | place: USA:California | collected 2016-06-15
TGCTCGAGGAGAAGCACTTCTACGAGATCAGTCCCGACAATCCCAGGGCTGAGCCGATCGCGCAGGCGCTCATTGACTTGGCCGATTCGGAGTCCGCACCCGCCCTAGTCGTGCGGCTCCGGGACATGGCGCGCGACCTGAAAGGACCGTTCAAAGTTGTCAAGCGACAGGCCAAGATCGTCGCCAAGAATGATAGGGATGGGGTCTCGGAGGGCATCGCTCAAGTGTGCTTGGACTCGGGCTTCGGCGGCATGTATCTGACGATCTGGGCGAGTGACCAGCGTGGCACGACCGTCCATGCGGCGACAGAGAAAGAGTGTTCGCCCTTGTCGCAGGATCTCATCGAACTGCACGCGCAAGACTGGAATAAATTGTTCGATAGGTCGGAGGGCGAGGGCCCACGAGTGGAACCGGTCCTGGTGAGGCTGCACCCTCCGCGGATCACGCTGCCGCCGGCGCGTCAGATCGCGCAAGCAAACCCCCTGCCTCACTGAAACCAGACTAGAGGAGACAGCCATGAGCAAGTCGACCCGCACCGCGATCGCGATCCTGTTGCTCTTCGCCGCGATGAGTAGCGCGACAGCCGAGTGCTTCTACAACGGCAAGAAATACCCGGACGGCACCGCGATCGGCGACCGGGTCTGCAGCGGCGACCGCTGGGTGCAACGCCGTTAGGTAGCGCAGTCGGGACAAGTGTTGACCCATCGGACTTTAGTTTCACCACCTGAAGCTTGAGCACCGCGTGGGATGCACGCGAAATCCCAGGGAAGAGCTAGTGTTTTGGATCGTAGGTCCACCAAAACAAGTCACCCGGGTCCCAATGGTTTTCTGGGGACCCTGATCGCAGCTGGGCATTGGGGGAGGGATGGAAGACTTCGGCGAGCTCAACCTAGTCGGGCAATCGCCCGCGTTCCTGCACGTCCTTGAATTGACAAGGCGTTTTGCCGGTTGTAACGCCACGGTCCTCCTCCAAGGCGAAACCGGGACAGGCAAGGAGCTGGTCGCGCGGGCAATCCACTACCTGGGTGCGCGTCGGGATTTTCCATTCATCCCCGTCAACTGCGGCGCGCTGCCGGACAACCTGGTGGAAAGCGAACTGTTCGGCCATGCCCGAGGGGCGTTCACCGATGCGCGCGACGCCAGGCACGGCCTGATCGCGGAGGCTCAAGGGGGGACTCTGTTCCTGGACGAGATCGAGGTGCTGACTCCAAAGGCGCAGGTAGCGCTGCTGCGTTTCCTTCAGGATTTCGAATACCGTCCAGTGGGTGGTACGGTGGTGCGCGACGCCGACGTCAGGATCATTGCCGCGGGCAACGCGAACCTTGGAGAACTTGCAAGAGTCGGCCATTTTCGACGGGACCTTTTATTCAGGCTCAATGTCCTGTCCATCGAGCTTCCGCCGCTGCGCGAACGGCAGCGCGACGCTGTTCTCCTTGCCGAGATGTTCCTGAAGCGCCTCGCAGGCCAATACCGCAGGGCACCGAAGAACCTTCACCCCGATGCGGTAACCCGGCTGCTGACCCACGACTGGCCCGGCAATGTCCGCGAACTGGAGAACCTCATCCATCGGGAGTTCCTCATGACCGACGAGCCGATGATTCATCTGTACTGTCTGGCATCATTACCCGGTGCGCGCCCGAAGGATGCCGGGGAGGCCGATTCATCGCCGTTGACTGAATCCAGCTTCCAGGAAGCCAAAGCGTGCGCGATCGCTCATTTCGAACGCGCGTACATCGTCGAGCTGCTCTCGCGCACCCGCGGCAACATCAGTCTCGCGGCTCGGATCTCCGGCAAGGAACGCAGCCGCCTCGCAAAATTGGTGAAAAAGCACGGTCTTCAGCGCGAATCTTTCGTGCGACCCGCAGACACAACCTAAAAGGCCAAGTCCTTCGGACTTTCCTGTGGGTAGTTGACGAAGCGATCTCCGCCTACACGTTTCTTCTCAGGTAAGCTACATCCTTGAAAAGCCGCGCCCCGCTTGGTTTGGCAACCGATCCGCGTTCCGCGGCAGGGCTTGCCAGGAGAGCCGATCGATGTTTGCCGAGGACTATTTTGTCCCTCTGGACCCACACGAAACCCGGATGAACCAAAGGCCATATTGATGGCCACTTCCGACGCGCCGGTCTCGCTCCGAATCTAATAGGCTGACTCCAGTGACACCCAATGGTAGCTCGGTCGCCTTTGTAAGATTTTCACGTCCCCGTCATTTTGCTCCATCACAAGAAAATCACTACAACACTAGTGGCGGCTCCGATGAGTCCGAGCATCATTCCCACAACGCGCATCATGGGGCGGCGGCCCGACCGAAGGCCTGCTCCAGAAACCGCACCGGATCGGCGAGAAACTCATTCAAGATGTCTCTGGCTGCGTCGCGCGGCCGGGCGTCCACGTTGGGCCCCCTGATTTCTATTTCCTGCCGAGGAGGAAATTGCATCAGCAACTCGGCCTGGGCAGTGGTCGTCAGGTATTTGGCGATCACGGCCACCAGTTTGCTCTGCATGGTCTTATCCAGATTGCCCCATTCCCACGATGGCAACGGTTTGACATCAGGTGCGGGACTAGGGACAAATTCCAGCGCCGCGTAGGGAGGTCCAACTTTCTTGGTGATATCGGCCATCGCCGCATCAATCGCAGCTTGAGGAGGGGTTTTACCGTGCCGCGTCAAGACATCTAAGCCGACCTTGAAGGCATTGAGGAGATCCTGCTTGGACGCTCGTACCGCCTCCGTCACATAGGCAAGGTTTTTGGCGTTGCCTGGTACCTCGAGGCTGGCGTCACCGAAAGCCGTCCACCCGTCCGGGTGTTTCTTGCTAACCACGTTTAACCCTTGGGTACCCTCAAGGTCGTGCAGAATCTTGGAGATCGCCCCAGCGACGTATAGGCCAAAATTCTCTTGCACTTTCGCGGGACCGCCTGCATTGGTGATCGCTTGCACTATCTGGGCGCGGACCCGCGCGACGGCGTCTCGGCGATCGCCCTCGTCTCCAAACTGCCGGACCCGCAAGTAGTCTTGGCGAAGTAGCTCGTAGATCCGGGTCCCCAAGCGGTCCGAAACATAATCAATGATGTGCTGGAAAACATCGCGTGCGAACTTCTTGTAATAGATGATCATGCGCTCTCTCGGCACTCGCACGTGTCCGGACGAGAAGCTGTCGGTAAGAAAGTGGTCCGCGAAGCCATTGAGCGCATAGGCTTTGGCTAATCCCGTGCTGTCGCCTTTTTTCCCGGCCTCGAGCGCGTCGATGATCGCGTCACGATGCATTTCTTGCCAGGTCGTCAGTGCGGTGCCTCCGAGCGAAAAGTGGGATACGTTCTCGAGGGCAAGATTCTTGTACCTTTCTGCATACTCCTTGCTGATCGTGGCCGAATCTTCGTACGCCGGCGATTGTGTCGCTTCGCTATCGGTGGTGTCCCGCAACTTTTTGAGCCGTGCGCGGCCTGCGGGGGTCGAGGTCTCGTCGGCGATTTGGGCAAAGTCCTTGAAATGATCACCGCCGAACGCGACGAGATCGCCGTAAGAGAGATTGAGCCCCCCACCCACCGGAAGCTCGGCGTCGAAGATCGCGCCGGATTTCGTGATCAGCTCCTGCGAAACATACCCCGTCATGGTCTCAGCTGAGACGGTCCTGCCCTTATTATCTTGAGCGGTTCCCGACTCCACGAGAACCTGTACCCAACCCCGTTCCTTACCGAGAACCAAAACCTTGGCGCCGCTGAAGATGTCGGCTTTGATATTGCTGTGGGGCGCGCTCGGATTCTTGCGAGGCGTAGCGCGGAGCGCCGTCATGTCGGTTAGGATTGTGCCACGATAGGGGAACTCGTTCTGAGCGCGGTTGCCGACTTTTTTGTGCTCGAGCCCTTCCCAGCGTTGCAATAACCCACGGGTTTTCGTTACCGGCGATACGGGTACAAAGCCCTTGTCGCGGCTTGTGCCTCCCTGCTGCACCACGTGGGTCAGCTCATGCGCCATCAATCGTCGGCCCGCGCTCGTTTGCGGGGCGTAGGCCGCGGCATCGAACACGACGTCCCTCCCCACCGTAAACGCGAGCGCATTCACCGCGCGCGCAGATTCGCTGGCGCGCGCATCGGCATGCACTCGCACGTGGCCGAGGTCACGGTTGAAGCGCGACTCGAAGAAGCGGCGCGTCTCGGCATCGAGCGGCCGGCCAGAACCGAGTCCTCCGAGGATCTCGTCGGGCACGTGCGCGCCACTAGGTGCTACAGCCGTTTCGCTCTGCGCTTTGCGCTGTAGTTGGCGGGCGGATCGGGCGGCGCATTTGGCACAAGTCGATCCGCCGCTGGCGCAGGCGGCGCAAGTCGTTCCGCTTTCTTCAGCGCCGGGCGCGAGCATGCGCATCACCCGTTCGGAAATGCGATCGGCCTCCTGCTCGTAGGGATCGTCAGGTTCGCTAATGCGCAGCTTGGTCTGGATCGCGCGCGTCTGCAGCGCGCGTTGCATCCCTTGATTGCCGAGGGTGCGCTGTAACGCCAGGTTGGGGTTATTTTCCCGAAACGCGGTGGCGGGCGTGGGGGCACCGAGGCTCCCCGCGATGTCCACGATTGCCGCTGAATTTTCCGGTTCCGCCTTCGCGCGGGACCGCGTCGTGTCCGGCTGGGTGCGCATCTCCCTCACGACAGATCCTGGGAAAAGTTACCAACGACATCTCTGCAAGTGCGTGAACGGTCTTCGAGCCGCATCATCGGAATCACCGCAGTGAGGTTGCGCCTTCGGTCTTGAGTTTCATCTCTCACTTACGGTGCGGTTGGACACGCCGCCGCGTCTCCGGGTTGGATGGGACGGCCATTTGCTTCGGCGATGAACCGCTCGTAACAAAAAGCATTCCCTGATCTACCGGTGTGAGCTACCGTCGTGCCGAAATAAATATGCAAGGCTTCATGCAGGAGAATGAGCGCCATGTGATCGGTGTTTCCAGCAGCCCAAAGTCTCCAAAAACCGGGCCCCAGACAGATCAGGTAGCTGCCGAGAAAACTGCTGCAAGCATCATAGGCTGGGGGTGAATCGGTGCATTCCGGACATCGAGCAGGCGAGCCCCAGCAATAGTATTGAATCCATCCACCCGCTAGGATTTCGGCCACCCGTTGAAGTCGCTGCGCCACCAGATCTCCGAAGTCGACCCACCGAGCGCCCAACGTCGCAAACCACGGCGGCACCCATTCCGGAAATTGTGCGTACGCGTCGTGAAACGCCGATCGAATCGCGCCCGACCGGGGCGAAACCCGCAGCAGTGCGACGGCATTATTGGCCCAAGCGGCCGCGGTGTCCGAAGCCGTTCCGGCGGCCGCCCGCAAGGTAGCAACAGAAGCCGACATGGGCAGACCGTGAGCAGCATCCACTTGGGCCTGATCTGTGCTGTTGCACACAAAGAACCGAACGCGCCTCTGAATTCTCGGCTCCGGAGCCCTGGAAATCAGACCTGAAAGCGGTGAGTGACTACTTTGATTTGTCCCCTGCTGTACGACGTGCGTCAGCTCGTGCGCGAGCACCTGCCTTCCCTGACTCGTCCCCGGCGAATATTGCCCCGCGCCAAACACGACGTCGCGTCCCACGGTGTACGCCAGAGCATTTACCGCTCGCGCCGATTCCGTTGACCTGCTATCTGCATGCACCCTGACCTCGCCGAAGTCATACCCGAACCGTGGCTCGAAGAAGGCGCGCGTGGCGGAATCGAGCGGCCGGCCGGAGCCGAGGGTTTGGAGAAGATCGGCAGGTCCGGATGGTCCAGCGGCGTGGGGGGCGGGGCCCGCGCCCTTGCGCTGCAGCGGTTGCTCCTTTCGAGCAAGGCATTTGGGACAAGGCGATGCACCACTCGCGCAGCCAGCGCAGGGCGCTTGTCTGGACGCATCGGGAGCCGGCATGCGCATCACCTGATCCGCTATTCGATCAGCCTCCTGTTCGTACGGATCGTTTGACTCGCTGACATGAAGTTTGGCCTGAACGACCCCTTCGCGCAGCAGGCGTTGCACACCTTGGTTGCCGAGCGTGCACTGCAGCGCCAGCGTGGGATTCTTCTCCCTTCGCGTTGTGGCAACCGCAGGCGTGGACCGGTTCGCCCTCTGGACCTGAAACTGTCGTAGGCGTGCGTACGTTTCCATGCCGTCCTTCGCCATCGCCGACGGAAGTGTTCTCCTTGCTGCGCTATGCGTTCGGCTCATCGGGTAATTCCAGGTGTTCAGTCAACCGATGAATTCGCTTTGCATTTCGATTTCGACGGTCGTTCATTTCATTTCGATCGTTTTCCGTCCGTTATACCGTCGCTGCGCAAGTCACGGGCAGTTCGCAGCGCTCTCCCCACCTCCGGGGTTACTGCAATCGACACAAGTTCGCGTCGGAGCCGTGAGATCGAGACCTCCGCTACGGTAGGCGGTGTCACAAAGCGTGTAGCACCGGCCGGAAGAGTAGGCCAGCTCGCGACCCGCGGCCTGGTTGGCCACGTCCTGCCTGAAGCTGTCGTGGGGTCCTCCAAATCCGAGTTCGCGCGAGACCTCGCGTAAAAATCCCAGGTCCCGGGTTGCCGCATTGCCGCAGCGCCGGCTTCCCTCGCAGGCAACCCAGCAGTGGCCAAATGCGTCCCAGTCGCGCGCGTGCAGAGCCCCGGCTCCTCCGCGAGCCGTACAGGTATCCGGTATCCAGTGATTGAAGGTCAAATCCCTCATCGGCGCAAACACCTTCTCAAGACAAAAGTAGCCGCGGGTCCACCGCACAAGGGGACCCTCCACCAATTCGGCAGCTCCCTGCCAGAAACGACTGTTCGCCTCGTTAGTTTCGGTGTAGCGGTCCAGCCGAGGCCCCGCGGCCTGCTGCTGCACGACATGGGTCAGTTCGTGCGCGAGCAATCGCCGCCCCGCGCCGGTGTGCGGCGAATACTCGCCGTTGGCAAATACGACGTCCCGACCGGCGGTATAGGCCTTTGCGTCGAGCGTCCTCGCGGATTCGGCGGCGCCGGCGTCCGTGTGGATGCGCACTTGGCTGAAGTCCTGGCGGAACCGCGACTCGAAAAAGCCGCGCGTCGGAATATCGAGCGGCCGGCCTACGGAGAGCTTATCGACGAAATTGTCGGAGACGGAAGCGTCGTTGCCGGTACCGCCATGTCGCGCGCGCCGCTGTATCGCCGGTGACCGGCGGGCGGCGCATTTCGGACAGGGCGAGGCCCCATGGGCGCAGGCGGCGCAGATTGTTCCGCCATCTTCTGCGTCGGGCACCGGCATGCGCATCACCTGATCGGCCACGCGGTCGGCTTCCTGCTCGTACGAGTCGCTCGGCTGGCTGATGCGAAGCTTGGCCTGGATCGCGCGTGTCTGCAGCATGCGCTGTAGACCTTGATTACCGAGACTGCGCTGTAGCGCCAAAGCGGGTGTCGCGACGCGAGAAATTGCGCGTGGCGCGCGTGCGGCAATATTCGCTCTTGCAGCTTGCGGCGATTGCACAAACGTGCGCATGGTCATTTGCCCCCTAAATATTCGCCGCAGTTAGCTGTTTGTCGACCGCCCGATGCAGTCCATGCCGAGGTGCCATTCTCAGGGGCCCGCCGGAACCGGGGTCGGCGCCGAACCCGATGCCGGCGCCGCTGCCGGATGAGTCATCCAGTAGTCATAACCAAGGTAGGGCCATCTGCTCAACAGGAAGGAAACGTTGAGGCCGCATTCGTTCAAGGCCCACCACGCGAAAGAATTACTGTTCGGTCCGTCGCTGTAATGGTACGGATGCGCTGCGGCGTGGTAGGCGGCTGTCTTGCGCTTGAGACACGGAATGAAGGTGGAGCAACTACCGAGACTCGGGGTGAGATCCCATTGAACGCCGCGCGCGTCCCAATCGCTCGGCTTCACCCACGCTCCCGATTTTCCGCTCGGTGTCACCGCTGAAAATTGCTTATAACGAACCAGCGCCCGAAGTATTGCGAACTCAGGGCTGCGGCGGACTTCATCTGCCTCAGAGACATCGTCCTCAATGGACCGCGCCGCGTCTGGCAGAAGGTCACGACTTGATGATCGTTCTGCCGCGGTCCAGCGCTCAGGTTCGCGCTCGCGTCCATCGGCCACAAGTTGCTGAAGTCATCCATGCCGCTCCATTGCAGATCCTGCACGTGATCGGCCTGCAACCCGCTCCAGTCAAAGCCATAGCGAGCCAATACCGCCCGGTATCGGTAGGCACCTGGACCTCGTTCAATAGGATCCAACTGCATCGTCTTACCCACATAGGGAGTGAACAGCGGACTCACACCGATCGGTTCACCGAGCGGCAAGTGTTGATTCGGATCATCCCGATCATAGTAGTGACCTCCGATTTCGATTGGCGTCGGATAATAGTCAAGCTGCCACACTTTGAACCAGGTGATCGGAATGGGGTCAAAGGGCGTCAGTCCAGTGGGGCCTTGGCAAGGTTGCTGTTGCTCCTCTTGTGGACTGTCGCTCGAGAGCGTTGTCGCCGCTACCCCGACACCCACGGTTGCGGCCGTGGTGGAGAGGGCGGACGACGTGGTCGCCGTCTCGAGGACCGCCGGGGCCGTCGATTCAAGCGCGGCCGGCAGCGTGGACTCGAGTACCGGGGCAGCCGTCTCGAGCACAGTGGGAGCGGCGACCTCGAGCAGCGTCGGGGCCGCCACATCGGCCGCCACAACGAGCGCTCCATCCGCAACGACCACTTCGGTGCTGACGGTGGCAACTTCCGCGATGACGATGGCTTCCGGAGTCGCTTCCGCTAGGAGAATTCCGCCTGCCACCACGGCAGGCAAGCGCTGGATACGCATTCCGTTTTCGTCGCGTCGAAGCGACGCCGCGCCTCGGTCATGCCCCGCGACGGCGGCAACGGCAGCACGCTCAGCCTGTCGTTCCAGATCCTGGTCGGCTGGACCGCTTGATGTTCGCGGCATCCCGGAACCTTGCTGGACGGTGTGAGCCAGTTCGTGTGCGATCACCAGGTCGCCCGGCGGCGTGCCCGGACGGTATTGGCCGGCGGCAAACGCGATGTCCTGACCGACGGTGAAGGCACGCGCCCCGAGCGCCGTGTTGAAGCGGGCGGCGGTGGCGTCCTCGTGTATGCGCACGGAGGCGAAGCTCGTTCCGAACGAGCCTTCCATTTTTTGGCGTGTGTGGCCGTCCAGCGCACGCCCGTTCCCGAGTTGCGCACGGATGGTCGCGGGATCGTGCGACGGCAGCGTCGCGCCACGGCTCTCGGTCACGGCCTGCGCCCGCGGACCCTGTCTCTCACCAATCCGTCGGGCCACGACTCGAGCGCGCGCGGTCACGGCACTGATGAGCCCGCGCGCGTCGGCGCCCGCCGGCGGCCGCGCGAACGCCCGGATGAGACGCATCATTGAAGACAAGGGGCGAGTCGCGTAGCGCTCGATGGTGCGAAGAATATACGGGCAGTCCCTCGCTGTCCGACCAAAGTGTCTAAACTCGGCGTCGGTTGCTTCGAGCAGGGCCTCGCGCAAGGTCGCCAGAAACTCCGACCGATGCATCTGCCCGGCCGAAACGCCCTGACGATCTTCCACGACAGCGGGACCTCGCGAGGCAGACCGCGTGGCTCGGCCTCGCCGGGGCTGACGTTGAATCGTGTGATTCGCACCAGAGGCGAGCGGTGCCAGGTGTGCGCCGCGGCCCGAAACTGGATTACCTGACGCCGCACCGCCCGCAGTCGTGGCCGAAACGGCGTTCCATGAAGGCGCGGGTCTGCGAATCGAGCGGCTGGCCGCGGCCAAGCGCCTGGAGCAGGCCGTCGGGGGCGGGTGCGTCTAAGTTGGCCGGATCCGGCGCGCTGACCCGACGTTGAATCAACGGGTTCTTGGCGGCACAGGTCGGGCACGTCGATCGGCCACCGACGCACGCGGCGCACGGTGCGGCTCTCCGCTCTTCGGTCGCGGGCATGCGCATCACCTGGTCGGCGACGCGGTCGGCTTCCTGTTCGTACGGATCGTTCGGTTGGCTGATATGCAGCCTGGCCTGAACCGCGCGCGCCTGAAGCAGGCGCTGCAGGCCCTGGTTGCCGAGGGACCGGTGAAGCTGCAGGTGCGGAGGACCTTTTGCCCTCGCGACGGGCGCAGGGTGACCGGGCGCCGGGGGGGTCGTGCTACGGAGCCCTTGATGTGCCTGTGACAGTTGTTGTCGCATCGCCTTCGATTCACCTCTCGGATCCAGCCGCCCCGAAACACGTCGCAGCGTATCGGCGCGCGAATCAGCGCTTGGACTGCGCCCGTCCAAAGCAAAAGGCGCAGCGGTCATACCCCAACTCGACCGCCTGTTCCGCCGTGCCGAAGAAGATGCGCCGATCGAAGCGAATCTTGTCCAGCTGGCAGTCCGCCTTTCGGTTCTCCACATCATGCACTTCGCGCGAGTGGCTGTTGCCGAGTCGATCGGCGCGTGCACAAAATACGACAACAGCGTGCCCGAATTGCGCGCCCCGCTTGCGTTTGCGAACAAACCGACTTCGCGTAACGTCCCGGTCGCCTCACCCCCCTCGAAGCGCAAACGCAGCCGCAAACGAGGCGACGGCATCTCGGTATTTACCCCTGCCTCGTCGAGAAAGCGAACGTCTTCGCGCGCAACCGACTTGCGCGCAAGTTCGTTCGCGAGCCGGGTGATTCCACGCTGCAACAGCGGTGGGTTGCGATCCCACGCGGGATCGCCCCCACCGACAGCGATGTAGAGATCGCTGCTGCCCGCTGAAGCGCCTTTCAGATGCGAGGCGAGCATCACGAAGAATTGTTGCGTCAGCACGGTGCGCCTCAGTCACGGGTTTTTACGCCTGCCGGCAAGGCCTGCTCGTCGGCGTGCGAGGCGTAGATGCTGTAATGCGCATCGCCCCACGGATGCAGGTTGCGACCGCGCACCACGCCGTCGCGCACTGTCTCCGTCTGGTAGTACGTGTAGACGTTGAGCGAGGTCAGCACGTCCCACAAGTTAAACTTCGGTGGAATGTTGTACGTGGCGTCTGCCGCAAACGCGGTATGCGTCGGCACGCTCGGGGCTTCGGTGGCGACGGTGTAAATGTCATACGCACCCTTCATCACCGCAAAGGTCCCCATTCGGGCGTTGACGGCGAGCTTGAGCTTCTCCGCCCCCGCCGGCACGACGATGGAGGAATACCGGCCCACCACAAAGCTCGTCTTGAAGTCATCGAACGAGCCAATCAGCGCGCCGGCATACTGGTTCGGCTGATAGCGCCCGCGGCGCAGCAGATAGTCGCCCGTCGCTGCGTTTGCGATCTTGCCGGTCACAACTTGTTTTTCAACGGTTCCGGCAGCCGTAGTAGGCGGCAGCGGACCGTCTCCGTCGACGTCCACTTCGCCGAAGGCGATGACCGTGACCACGCTCTTGGGCTTCACGGGAATTTCAAGGCGGTTCAGACCGTCTTTCGCCGCAGGCTCGAGCTGCTGGCGCTGCGTCGTGTAAGGCAGCTTCTCGCCGCGGAAGAGCAGATCCACCGTTTTGACTTCGTCCTTCTTGATGGTGGTCTGGTACCAGCCGGGTCTGCCGCTAACCGCCTCCAGGCCGATCTGATCCGCGTTGGTCACGGTCCAGCGTCCCGTGCCGATCGGCTTGCGGCAGAGACCCAGCAACATCGCGAGCACAATCGCGGCGATGAGCAGCAACGCCAGGATGGCAACAATCGTCTTCCAGGACACGCCGCGCGATTTGAGGATGAACGCGATCAGCAGCAGAATCGCAAGCGCCACGAGGAAGTAGATCAGGCAACTCGCGGAGACCAGCGGAGGCGCCTGCAATTCCGGCAACTCGTTGGTCATGTTCGCGGCCAGGAATATCTTCGCGGTCTCGCCCGGTTTGAGGTTAGGCACCGAGCTGCCAAACAGCCGGAACTGCTGACGGTACTCGGAGGTTTGGAAGAAATTGAGATTGTTATGCGAATGGTTGTTCGATTGATCGTCGTCGCGGAGAAAATTCTCCAGCGTCAGGTCCGCGCATACGAAGTCCATGTCGGCGGTCGATCCGAAACTCGGGTCGGGTTTAGTAAAATCGAAGGAAAAATCCGCCGTAATCTCCGTATTGTAGCTGGAGGAATCCGGCAGAATCGAAAAGGTCTTGGTCCAAGTATTCCCAAATCCGCTTGCGCGATGGGGCGTGAGGGTAAGCTTGACCGTGCCAGGGTTGGACAGCGGGGTGGCGTCAAGCCCTGGGCCGTCAAAATAATACGTCACGCGAAAATCGTTGACCGCGTAGCGTTTGACGCGGTAGTCATTCGGATTCGCCGGCGATCCGTTGATCACCCACGGGGTGGGGGTGGAGAAGTTGACGTCAAAACACTTGTCCTCCAGCGACGCGTTAGCCAGCTGCGTCACATCCGGCTCAGAGAACGCTGGGGCGGAATCGGCGATACCGGGGGTCGCGGTGATGCTGCCCGGCCATTTCAAGACGGTTCCCAGTTGCGGTGTCTGCTGATGGTTGTAATCGGCGAAGACATAACCGCCGATTCCGAAATAATCTGGCCCGGTGGTCGTTAAGTTGAAATACGTGTTGCCTCCGGAGGTAAAACCGATCGGAATGTCGATCTCGAGGTTCCAGATTTTCGTTTCCGGATCCGTCACTGTGCTGGAATAGTCGTAGGCGTATTTCACGCCGACGGCGGCGGCGGCGGCGGCGGTGCCGGCCGATGACCAGCTACTCCCAACGCGTTGATAGTACGTCACGGTACCGGCGGGTTGATTGCAAAACTCACCGGTGGTGATCACTGATGTCGAAGGCGATACTTTGACCTGCAGCATAAAGTCGCCAGCATCCCACACGTTGTTGTTGTTGGCGTCGAAGAAGAGCGACACGACGTCGAAATCGGACACGTCCTCGTCGCCCTTAACGTCGACACCGATCCGCAAGTGGCGTGTCCCGCCTGATGTGTAATACGCAAAATAGAGCCTTCCGTCGGGCGAACCCAGGGGTTGGAACTGGGCCGGCACCACGCCCGCCCAAAGGTCGTCGCTCGCGCACGCACCGGTGGCCGTGCCCGGCGCGACCACCCCGTCCACGGCGGCGGGCGCCGCCGTGACCGTCTTGATGCAGACCCCGGTCTGGGCCTGGGCGCCTTCGGTCCACGCGAGCGCCGTCAGCAGCACCGCGGCCATCCACACCAGCGCGCATTTGGCGCGCACGCCTAGCGGCATCGATCTCTTGCTTTGCATGTCATCCTCCTTGGTTCCGATGGAACTGCCCCAATAGCAACAACGGTAAGTGGCGATCCCGCGTGGCATCGCCACCCACCGACAGCGATGTAAAGATCGCTGCTGCCCTCCGAAGCGCCCTTCAGATGCGAGGCGAGCATCACGAAGAATTGCTGCGTCAGCACTGTTCACCTCAATCCCGGCTTTTTGCACCCGTCTGCGACGCCGGCTCGCCCACATGCGAGGTATAGATGCTGAAATGCGCGTCACCCAACGGATGGAAGTTGCGGCCGCGAACCGCGCCATCACGTACGGTTTCCGTTTGGTAGTACGTGTACAGGTTGAGCGAGGTCAACACATCCCACATTTGCAACGTGGGCGGAATACTGTACGTCGCATCACCTGCAAGAGCGGTATGAGTGGGAACACTCGGGGCTTCGGTAACGGTCGTATACAGATCGAAAGTGCCCTTAATCCGCGCATACGTACCCGACCGGGCGTTGACTGCGAGCCTGAGCTTGGTCGCCCCCTCCGGTATGACGATGGAAGCATGCCGGCCCACGACAAAGCTCGTCTTGAAGTCATCGAATGACCCGATCAGCGCGCCGGCGTATTGGTGCGGCTGGTAGCGCCCGCGGCGGAGCAGATAATCGCCTGTCGCCGCGTTTGCCGTTTTGCCGGTTACGATTTGTTTTTCGACGGTTCCGGCAGCCGTGGTAGGCGGCAGCGGGCCGTCGCCATCGACGTCCAATTCGCCAAAAGCGATAACAGTCACCACATTGCCGGGCTTGACCGAGATTTCCAAATGATTGCCACTATTGCCCACCGCAGGCTCAAAGCGCTGGTGTTGTGTCGTGTAGGGCAGCTTCTCGCCCCGGAAGAACAGATCCACCGTCTTGACTTCGTCTCCTCTTATGGACGTCTGGTACCAGCCGGGTCTGCCCTTTAGCGGTTTGAGCCCGATCTGATCGGCATTGGTCACGGTCCAGCGCCCGCCTCCAACTGAGGCGCGACACAGACCCAGAAACACGGCGAGCACGATCGCAACTATCAATATGACCGCCAGAACGACGAGGATCCACTTCCAGGACACGCCGCGCGACTTGAGGATGTACGCGAGCAGCAGAAGTACCGCGAGCACCATGAGCGCGTAGATCAAGCAACTACTTATCTCCACCGGTGGCGCCTGGAGTCCGGGTAACTCGTTGGTCATCGCCGCAGCGAGATAAATTGTTGCGGTTTCGCCGGGCTTCAGGTTCGGAACGGAGCTTCCGAACAGCCGCAACTGCTGGCGGTATTCGGATGTACTGAAGTAATTATAGTTATGGTGCTGTTCGTTGTTCGAGTGATCGTCGTCGAGGGTGAAGTTTTCGAGCGTCAGGCCGGCGCACACGAAGTCTATATCAGCAGTTGAACCGAAACTTGCTGGAGGATTCGCAAAGTCGAAGCTGAAATCCACCGGCGTTTCCGTATTGTAGTTAGAGGTGTTCGGCGCGATCGCCACGCTCTTCACCCAAGGGGGTCCCGGCCAGCTGGCACCGTAAGGAGTGAGGGTAAGCTTGACCGTACCGGGGTTGGAAAGCGGTGTTGCGGCCGTGCCCGGACCGTCGAAGTAATACGTCACGCGGAAATTATTGTTCGCGTGCCGGTTGACGCGGTGGTCAAATTCGTTCGCCGGCGATCCATTGATCACCCACGGATGCGCGACCGAGAAGTTGACGTCAAAACACTTGTCCGCCAGTGATGCGTTGGCGAGCGTATTCACGTCGGGTTCAGAGAACGCTGGGTCGGTGTCCCCAATGCCGGGCAGTTGCGTCGCGCCACATGCGGGACACAGGAGACCGCCAGGCCATTTCAGCACGGTTCCCATTTGCGACAGCTGCTGGTGATTGTAGTCGGCAAAAACGTAAGCGCCGATTCCGAAAAAGTCCGGAGCGGTAGTCGTTAGGTTGAAGTACGTGTTGCCACCGGAAGTAAAGCCGATCGGAATGTCGATCTCCAGGTTCCAGATCTTCGTTTCCGGATCCGGCACGGTGCTGGAATAGTCGTAGGCGTACTTGACGCCGACTGCGGCAGCGGCAGCGGCGGTTCCGGTCGATGACCAGCTACTCCCGACGCGCTGATAGTACGTCACGGTACCGGCGGGTTGATTGCAGAACTCACCGGTAGTGATCACCGAGGTCGAAGGCGATACTTTGACTTGCAGCATGAAGTCGCCGACACCCCAAACGTTGTCGTTGTTGGCGTCGAAAAACAGCGACACGACATCGAAATCAGATACGTCGTCGTCGCCCTTAACGTCGACACCGATCCGCAAGTGGCCAGTCCCGCCTGAGGTGTAATACGCAAAGTAGAGCCTTCCGTCGGGCGAACCTAGGGGTTGAAACTGAGCCGGTCCTATGGTTGCCCAGAGAGCGTCGCTCGGGCATGTACTGGTGGCCGTGCCGGGAGCAACCACCCCGTCCACGGCGGCGGGCGCGGTGACTGTTTTGACGCAGACCCCGGTCTGGGCCCGGGCCCCTTCACTCCACGCGAACGCCGTCAGCAGCACGGTGGCCATCCACACGAGCGCGCGCTTGGCGTGCATGCTTAGTGGTATCGATCCCTTGCTTTGCATGTCATCCTCCTCGGTTCCGATGGAACTGCCTAGATAGCAACGACGGTGACGTAGATCGCCGCTGTATGGAAAAACTGTTGCGGCAAATCGTTGGTGGGACGTAGGGTCTGCACTGATATATTTCATGTCGCTGCTCCTACGCCGGCTATCCGGCAACAGTTGTCAAGGTAACCTGGATTTCGGCCATTACATTGTGGGTAACGGGATGTTTTGCCCTAAAGGAAAAACTCAAAGTGTTCCCCACCGCATTGGGCGGCACGAACCGGAAGCTGTAGTCCACGCCGTTGTGCGCCGGAATGGTCTGACCGGGAAGATCGAACGAGCCCTTCTGAATGGTCCACGGAGGGGCGCTGAGCGGCGCGTACTCAAGATCGACCGTAACCGAGGTGTTGGTGTTGTTGTTGAGCCGCAGATTCAGCGTGACGTGCGACGACGACAGGGAAACCGGCACCTGGAGCACGCCGTTCAATTGCGACACGTTGGTGCTGACAATGACCATGGAGTAATCGGCCTCCGACGGAGGCGGCGGTTGGCTTATGCTCAACGCCTTTTGCGGGGACAGGTACGAGAGCCCCGCCTTATTGTGCCGTGCAAAGACGAGCAGGTTGACCGTCGTGTCGGATACATCCACGTTGGGCGGCGTGACGGTGACCAGAAACTCGGCGTCATCGCTTCCCGGACCCAGGCGCAGATTGAACGGCAAGGTACCGTTGGAATTGCGCAGTGTCGTCGCCCAATTTGCCGCGGTGTACACTTCGACATCGATGTCGTCGTCGGGGGTGACGCTGCCCGATATTTTGTAACGTAAGTCGAAATTCTGATTCTTGACGATGGTCGGTGTGACCGAGCCGAGATAAGTCAACGTCAGGAAACCGATCGGCCGTGCGATCTCTTGACCGAACTCCATATTGATCTGCTCCTGGGAGTGAACCGCCTCCGCCAGGTTTTTATGGGTGACCGAATCGCTTACGGTGACGTAGCCCCCCGGTGCCGGTCCGGTGAGGAGCCCCTCTATCCTGCCCACCATCTCCGTGTACGCCGTCTTGTAAACTTGGCCACTCGCCTTGTTGATCGGAAACACGACGGTCTTCCAAACGCTTACAAAGCGGTTTTCGGCGTTCAGCAGTTGTTGGAACAACCCGAAGGCACCTTTCGTATCCAATGATTTCGCATTCAACAACGCGACGCCCTGCTCGGCTATGCTCGCGATGACACTGAGGCTGTCCAGTCCCAGCACCTCGCCGGACAAATAGGCAGAGTCCGCCGTGACGAACTTCGAGGTCAAGAACACCATGAAGTCGCGGATATTGTCGCGACACGAAATCAGCATGTTGTCGAATTTCAACGAGTCGACCAGGATCACATCGTTCGTGCCGCGGTATGCGACCTCACGCCGTAGCGAGGTCTCGTTGTCGCGTTGGTCGACGATCGTCTGATCCGCAATGGCGGCTATTCCGGCCGATCGCTGCAATTGTGCCAACGGATAGAACGCGTGCCCTTCCGGTCTTGCGGCGACGGTCGGCAGGAAATCGACCGCTCTCACGAGGCGCACCGCCCACTCCCGGCGCAGCCGCAGCGCCGTCTCGACGCCAACGCGCTCATCCGTGATGGCCGCGTCTTCGACGCTACCGACTTCGCGATGCCAAACATCGAGATACACGACGTAGGTATCATCCACGGCTGGCGTGACCAGCTCGGCGACTGGCGTGACGCCCCACTGCTGGGCCAGCGCGGCGTTCTTGTAGAGCGGTTGCTCGCTGTATTTGAGATACCGCTCATTCAGCACCATCCGGCCGGCGACCAGAATTCTTCCCGCCCCGCCGGTCGTCCCGTCTCCGCCTTTGATAATGAAGTCGTTACCGGTGCCCGCGCTGGCGGAGCAACGGGATGCCGCGGCGACGACGACGGCGGCGACTTCCGCGGCGGTCGCGGCGGCGATGTTGACGAAACTCGCGGCTGCGAAGGTAACGGTTTCCGGCGCCTGGCCATCGGCGCGGATGACCAAGGTGCTGCCGTTACTCAAGACGAAGGGTTGCGCCTTGTTGCTGGTGATCTGGGCCGGCGACGATCCAAACCGAGCGGCGGAGGAATTGCGCGTATCGAAGCCGAGCGCGCTTGCCGCCGTCGACGCTGCCAAATCGATCTCGACCGACGACTGACCGGTCGTCGCCAATTTCGATTTGATGACGATCGTGGCGACACCGCCGGCGGCGATCGGCATGATACGGAACCCGTCGTTCCCGACGGGGACACCGTTTCCAATTGTCCATCGACCTAGCTCTTCGAGCTCGATGCGACGCAGATCGTCGAGTTCATTCCAGTCCGCGTCCAAGACCGGCACACCCTGCTGAAGGCGCACGCCTACGTAATGTTTACCGAATGAATCGGCCAACCGAGTTTTGGGGTCGCGAGAAAAGTCACCCATGATAGGCTCCTGCTAAAACACCAGACGGATTGTTCGGACCAGCGTGTCGCCCGGAGCCTTGTGAATGACCGGGTGGCGCACGTAGTCGATCATGTAGCGTTCGCCGCCGAAATGGCCCAGCAGCGCGAACTCGCGAAGCGGGTAGCTGGTCTCGCTCGCCGGCGGTGGCGGCGTGCCCGGGGCGAGCGTCACGATGATCTGCAGGCGCTGGGTCGGGCCCGTCGTTACGGCGCCGGCGGCGTCGAGATAGCTCATGGCGGCGGCGGCGATCGGGATCGTGACCGGCGCCGTGTCGACGAGTTGTTCGATTCCCGGCGTCGGCGCGACCGGGGTCGAATCCCAGGCGGCATCGCCCCGGCCGATCGCAAGCGACTGGATCCCCAACGCCGCGCTGTCGCCTTTCATGAACGCCGCCAGCAGCCGGCGACAGCGATCGACGACGATGTTGGAGCGCCAGCCGCATTCCACGACGGCTCCGCTGACGCGGATCAGTCGATCGCAGTACTTACCTTCGGGCCATGTGTTCATTTGCATGCAGCGCTCCCGCGCTATTCCAGCGCGTCCGAAAAATCTTCCCCGGGCCCCAAAGCCGTCTCCTCGGCGACCGTCGTAAGCGCGTCGGCGTAGGTCTCGGTGATGAACTGCGGCGAGTCGGCGCCCGGGACACTGTAGGTGTAGACGTAGTCGTCGTGGCGATCCGCGCTCGGGAAGAACACGGCGCGATCGGTGATCGGCATGAACTCGGGGAGCACGTTGCGCAATCGCTCCGTGGCGGCCCGCACGCGGGCGGCGTCGAGGGTGTCGGTGGCGAGATACACGCCGACCGTGTCGCGCGCGTACCAGTTGCTGTCGTCGCGCCTTCCGTTCGTGCCGGTGTCGTAGGTGTAGGTCTGAAAGTCCTCGAACTTTCCACGCAGCGCCTGCTTGTCCGCGTGACGCGTGTCGGCGGATGTCGAACCCGCGTAGCGGAAGTCGACCCATTGGGTCGCTTCGTACACTTCGCTCTGGTAGGAAACACTCCGATTGGAGCGGAACAGCAGCCAGAGGTCGGCGCCGGCGGCCACGGGCAGCGGATCGCGTTGGGTATACGTACCCGCGGTCACTTGCGCGGGGGGCAGGGCCCAGACGTTGGTCGCCTCGGTCAAGGCGCTGCTGAAGATCCCGTAACCTTTTGTTCCGCGATTCGAGCTCCAAAAAAGTTCGACCCCGCCCGCAACGATGCGCGCGGCCGGCTGGCGGTCGTGGTAATCGTCAGCCAGCTTCGGCAGCGTGCGCACGCTGCCCCAACCGGTGTCGTCGAAGTCCGCATCGTCCTTGATGCGATAGGCGATTTCCCAGCGCGTCTGATCGGCTGCGATGGCGACCTGGCGCGCCCAGAAGACCCAGATCTTCCCGCCCAGGGAATCGAACACCACGTATGGATCGGCCTCGACGCGCGGGTCGACGCCGACATCGAGCGGAAACGTGACCGGTGCACCCCAGGTCGCGCCGTCGCGACGGCTGTATTTGAGTTGCAGCACGGAGCCGACTCTCTCGAGCCAAAACAGCCAGGTGCGCCGGTTCAGACTGTCCCTATCGTCGGTGAATGCCCGCGGTCGGCGGGCGTCGGCGGCGGTGACCGGAAGCGCCGGAGAGGCGGACCAGCGCGTGCCGTCCCAAGGCGATGCGGCCAGCCGCCAGTTCTGCGTGGTCTCATCGAACTCGTTCCAAATTACCAACGGCATCCCGCCGTCCAGGCAGGCGGTTGGATATTTGTTCAAGCGCGCCGTGGACGGTAACGGCTGGCTCGGCGCCCAACCGTCCACCGGGTCGTGGCGCTTGGTCCAGATCTGCCAGCGGCCGTTACTATAGGTGTGATAGAACAACCACAACGTGTCGTGGGCGTCGCGCACGGCGACCGCTCGGCCCTCGTAGGCGAAGTCTAGAGACAGCATCTGCGCCGGTGTCCACGTGCTGCCGCTGCGCTGCTGGATCCAAAGGTTCAGGCGTTCGGGATTGTTGGAGCGGAAAACGTTGTGCACGAATTCCTTGGTGCGGCTTTCCCAGGCAGTGATGCGCTTGGTCGTTGCCTCGATCGTCGGCACGAGGCCCACGGTGCGGTAAAGGTACGGTGCGTGACGGACTTCGTTCCGCTGCGTATCGATCTCGAGCAGATTGTCCGTTCTCCAGCCGATCCACTGCGCGAGCAGCGGCAGCAGCGACCCGTCGACCCGCTCGACGTCGTGGAGATCGAGCGCCGCGCGCGCGAAACTATGGAGCAGATCGATCTGTCCGCCGGGCAGATCGAGAAACCGGCGCAGCTGGCCGCGCGACCTGTCGGCGACCGACAGCGCCGGGTCGTCGGACAATTTCGTGTCGTAGCGGTCGTAGATGCCGGGCAGCAGCGCGTGCATCTGGCCGGAGTAGTCGTAGGAAGAGGTCGCCAAAGCGGCGACGCGGTTGTGCCGGTCGATGTCGTATGCCGGCGGATCGCCGCTATAGCCGAACACCGCGTAGTAGTAGACGGTCTCGCCCTTGAGCCCGCTGTCCGTGGCCGACGCGATGCCGATGCCCTGCGCGACAACGACGCCGTCCTCCGGCGTGGTGGGATGGCTGCCCTCGCGCCGCAGCACGCGCACACCCGGGAAGGCGGCGGCATCGGGAAATTTCCAGGTGAGGTCGACGCGGTTGCCGGCGGCGTGGGCTTTGGCGCTGAGCGATTCGAAGCGCATCAGTATCCCCCCGTGACGACGATCTTGATGCCGCCGAAATAGGCCTCGTCGCCGGGCTCATCGGGAATCTTGGGAATTTCGTTCACGTCCATCTCGAGCTTGCCCGTCCCTTCCACGAAGGGAATCGCCGGATACGGAGCGGCCGGCACGGCACGCCTGAAATCCATGATCGTCACGAACTTGACGCCCTCGATCTTCTCGATGGCCTCGTAGAATTTGCTCAGGTAGACGGGACGCGCGAAGTCGACCGCGTCGAACGCGAGCAGGCCGCCGGCCGCATTCTGAATTTTTTCCTCCATGTCGGCGCGCGAGTAGTAGCTCTCGATCTCGACATCCGCTTCCACGTACACCTTCACGTAGTCCACGTTTTCGATTTCGATGATGGTCGAGACCGGGCGCTTGTCCGAGAAGTACGCAAGCAGGTTGGCGCGCAACACGTCGCTCACCTGTCCGCCGCCCTGCGGCGCGACGAAGAGCGTGACCGTATTCCAATTCCTGCTCACCGCCCTGACCTTGCCCACGCCCTTGT
>WNFY01002360.1_pt1 | contig 21401 bp, 17 predicted proteins | sample 5400091 | NCBI WGS metagenome assembly WNFY01 (sample SAMN13153364, study PRJNA577476) | soil metagenome | isolation source: 60 cm soil or saprolite under grassland replicate 1 | place: USA:California | collected 2016-06-15
AAAAAATAAGGGCATCACGCATATAGCAATGACGCCCCGTTTTAACCCTGCTGCAAGTTTATACTGATAAGTATTTTTCGGTTTAATGTTGTCGTTACTTTATCTTTTTTTTGATACCAGCTTCAATTCTTTGTAGCATCGTCCCTTGCGTCGCAGTTACTTTATCTGAAGTGCTTATGGTATCAATTCGAACTCCGCTTTATAATCTCCCCCAACAACAACGTATAAGAGACGAAAACTATTTTGAAAGGTTTAAAAAGAAAATAAAAATTATTTCAGCATCAATGTTGCAATCTTTACGCTCAGTTAGTCTGCCGAGTAAACGCAACTTTTTTTGCGTTATTTGAATAAAAATTTCAAGAGAAAGGAAATCAGAAAGCAGAAAGCACTGCAATTTTACCACTAGCTCCGGCAAGAAAAATCTTAGTTCCTTTTTTTGCTCTCTGGCAAACATGAAAACTGTGTGTAGAAATTAATTCCCAGTTCTTACCACCATCGTTTGAAACATCAACCCCGCTGGTGCCGCAGGTAATTAGTTTGTCTTTTGTAATGTATTCTACACAACTGCGGTAGCCATGAGGTGGGATTTGAGGATTAGTAAATACAGGTTCCTTTTTAAATTGCACCAAAACACAGTTTAGAGATGAGATTGTATCAGCTTTAAAATCGCCGCCAACAATAACAGCATTTTTACCGTTGTTGCCAATTGCTACTGAATTAGCACCTGTTGATTCTGTGCCTTGCACAATATTGAGCTTGTAAAAATTTTCACGATAAAATAATCTTGAAGCGGTACCGCCTGTTGCGTATAAAAGAGGATAATCTTTATTGCCTGTGAATTTTATATTAGTGCCACTGGAAGCAAAGAAAGCCTCGCCATCCTTGAGCTTATAAGTAGAATCAACAAATTGAAGTATCATCCAATTGTCCCCATAATCAACGGTAAGCGCTTTAAATAAATTTCCATTTATCGGATCTCCAATTACGGCTCCGGTACCCGATTCATCAAAATCCATCGCATCTAAAAACATTCCTTTGGTGGTATCTTCAAAAACTTTTTTCCATATTCTGCCGCCGTCTTTTGTTTTTAAAATAATCGCCGGTTCTGCAACAGCCATTATTAAAGCCGTTTTTGCATCAAAGGCTTCCACATCACGAAAGTCTCTTTGCTCGTAACCCTGCACTGTTAACCACTCAAAAGTTTTACCGCCATCTGTTGATCTAGCAATTGCTCCATTGCTTCCACTTGCCCAAACAATATTATCATCTACAACACTTAATCCGCGCAACGATGTTTTTCTTCCTGAATCAAGAATATTGATGATTGATTTTTGAGCTTGTGCATGCAGAGTTGTTATAATAATTAAAGTAAAGAATATTTTTGTCAGTAAGGTCACGATGAAATTTTGATTTCAAAATAACATAAATAATAAGGACAATCGAAAAGAGAATAATAGATGCTTCCTGCGTCAGCATGACAAGCCAAACAAAGAATTACAAGTTCAAGATTGATTTTCAGCTAATTGAAAAAATGTAGTTTGTCATTCCGACAGGAGGAATCTATCATAACATAAAATAAAATGTTGAATTAATAAGGAAATCAAAACTGAATTATTGATGATAAATAAACAAACACACAAGAGTTCCGTACGTATGGGAACAAAAGCATCATTGGGAATGGGTTTAATTATTTTTCTGCTGTAAGCTTTAAATGCATTTTGTTATCCCTCAGCATTTGCATGCCTTCTTTAAAACTCATATAAGAAATGTTATGAAGCTTATGATTTAAAACACTGATGCGCTGCAATAATATCCAGTGACGTATTATTTCTTTCCATGCAAAAAAGATAGAATGTTTTGGATCATATATATGTGTAGGTTCACTTCCTGAACCATTCAATTCAATAATTGAAAAATTTTTGCCTTGCCTTAATTCATCCCAACTGTTGAATTTAATATCCATTCTCCCAAAATAAAAGCCTGGAATTTTTTTGCAAATAGTATCAATTGTTTTTGTCAGGTCTTCATCTATTTCATGACTTGCATCTAAAAATTTTGACCCTCTTGCATGATTACCATAAGGAACTAATATTTTTTTCTCGCCTTTATTTAAAACTGTTTTTAATTTTTCTCCGTACACTTTTATCAATGCCTGTATTTGCAGTACAAACCGTTTGTTGCGATTCAGTAATTCCTCTATTGTTGACATGCCATCACCAGTGACAGTTAAAAATTCTTTTGCTACAATACCGGAAATATGTCCTGAAGATTCCTGCGGATAACGATAATAAAAAATACCCGCTTCGTATTCCCACTCAACCAATTCCTGCAACAAAAAATTTTCTTTGATATTGGTGAGATAAGCTTTCAGCTCCTCATCATTTTTTATAACGCTTACCATGCGGCCACGTGCTCCAATATCAGGCTTGGCAATAAGCGGATAACTTAATCCAGCCTCCTTCATTGAACACAATGCCCGTGCTAATGACACTCCTTTTTTCAGGGAAATAGTTTTAGGATAATATTCTTCGGGAATGAGTTTATATATCTCATTTTTTGATTCTAATAAAAACCCTCCGTTTTCAATTGAAGGGTTTGCGGCATTAAAGAAAAAAAATGAACGTGATTTTATCGCAAGCCACAACCAGTAAAGATAGATAGGGCTATACACTGCATTGAATGACCAGTATTCCCAGTTAAGTAGTTTTATAATGAAGGGACGGTATGTTAGTTTTTTTAAGAAACTCAAACTTTTACATATTATATTTCAAAAATAGAGAAACAACAATTTAATGTATGTATAACGGATGACAAAATTGCTACATGAGTAATGAATATAAACCTCGACAAAAATCAAAAAGGTTTTCCGTGTGTAGAACGAATTAATTTATTGGCCAGCCAGGGCATGTTGTGCATTATTTTTAAAAATAAAGACGTAGTAGTGTTGTTGCCGAACAGCGTTTGTACCGTCCTGCCCATAAACAATCTTTTATTAAAATGTTGTTGCCACTGATTTATGTATAGTTGTTCCATTTGTTGCCGGCTTATTTTTTGCTCAAGAAAGGCTTGAATATTCTCAAAAGCAAGTTTGCCGGCATGCATTGCCATACTCATGCCATTGCCGCAAAGAGGTGTAATTAATCCAGCAGAATCACCTATCATTAGCACATGATTTTCTACCTGTTCTTTTTTACTAAAGCTTATTTGTGAAATTACCAGCGGCTCATTATATAAGAATTTTGCCTTGTTGAATATTTCTTTCAGTACCGGGTTTTTCCACAAAACATTTTTTTCCATTTGCGCAACAGAGTTGTTATTTTCTTTCAGGTTGCTTGCTGTAGTTAAATAACAAAAGCAACATTTGTTTTCTTCTATGTTTGAGATACCACAATAGCCATTATAAAAATTATGCAAGGCGATATTTTCTTTTTCAAATGAATATTTGATATGGTATTTAACGCCGATATAGTTGTTGAGTTTGTCAGGCTTTTGTGTGATAAAATTGCGTTTCCACTTTATATCCAGATTACTTCGCTTACCAAATGTGCCTGCGGCTATTTTACTTATAAAATTTCCATTAGTAGTATGAATTGTGAAAACATCATTGTCAAAATTTACATCAACCACTTTTATACCTGTTAATACATGAACTCCTTTTGCAATCGCAATTTCATATAAAGCATTATCGAGTTTGTAACGACTAATTCCAAAGCCACCAAGATCAAGATCAAATTCATAAAGTTTGCCTCTCACATCTGTTAACTGTAACTTTTTTATGATTGGTACATCAAATTCTTTCAGTGTTAACCCAAGTTGTTCAAGGAAGGAATAACTTTCAAGACTAATATATTCACCACAGACTTTATGAAATGGATAGGTTTCTTTTTCAAGCAGAATTATATGGTAGCCTTCATCAGCGCATTGAATGGATAATGTAAGACCGGCAAGCCCTCCGCCAATAATAGCAACATCACAAATATTTTCAGGTCTGTCCATGCTTGCATGTTATTAAATACCTAAATGCCCACTGCCATTGTATATTGAATTGGTCTATGCCTGCATTCAGGAAAATTTTTTGCCATTCCTTTTTTATAAGGCCTCTTGCCACACTTAACGGCGCATCATTTTTTACAAGATAAGAATTTGAAAAAAGTCTTGTAAGTATAAGAATCGAATAATAGGCAATTGTATTTCTCTCAAGATCATTGATAAAAAATCCTGCAGTGCAATTCTCATTCATCCATTTTAGCTGCTTCTTAAGTTCTTCCTCTGTAAAGTGATGACAGAGAAGACTGGAAAAAATAACATCGGGTTTCTTCCCAAATTGTACTTTGGCGTAATCACTGGCAATCCAGTTAGTATAATTATTAAGCAACTTATTTTGCTTTGCAAATGCAATGCATTCTTCTTTTAAATCTATTCCAATACATTTTATCGAAATATTTTTTTTGTTGCACCATTGTACGATGGCAACAAGATTATCGCCACCGCCGCAGCCAATTTCACAAACAGTGATTTCTTTTTTGCCGCCAATAAGTTTTTGCAAACCTTTTATTGTAATCGCATGTCCACCCAACCATGTATTAATGAAATTTAATTCCTGCATATTCTTTTTGATGTCTTCAAAAGGAATATCACCTCTGTCTAATAATTCTTTCTGATATGCGCGTTGGGTCAGGTTCATATTGCAGAGGCAAGAAATGTTTCCATAGTAAGTCCGGGTCCAAATGCAACACCGAAAATGTTCGAGCCATGTTGAATATTATTCCACATTTCTTTCAGCACAAATAATATAGTAGGCGAGGACATATTCCCATATTCTGCCAAAACTTTTCTTGAATAACATAAATCATCTTTTTGCAATTGCAGTTTTTGTTCTATCACTTCTACTATTTTTTTTCCACCGGGATGTATACACCAATGTGTTATTTTGGATTTATTGATGTGATGATAGTCAAGCGAAGCATCAACAAGCGCAGCAATATCTTCTTCTATTAATTGCGGTACATAACCACTCAATGTCATTAAGAAACCTTTGCTGCTAAGTTCCCACGCCATATCTTTTTTACCCCTGCGCTCCACCTGTGAATAAAAGCCATGAATAGAAAGAGAATTGGTTTTTTTTATTTTATTTGAGACAAGAGCCGCAGCACTTCCATCACCAAACAACAAACTGCTTGCGGCATTATCAGGTGTATATTCTTTTTGAAAATGTATGGTGCACAATTCAGTATCGGCAATGATGATATTTGAACCGGGTGTTGTATCGCAAATCAGCTTTGCGAGCTTTAATGCATGAATAGCCGCATAGCAACCCATAAAATTTACTGATGTGCGGAAAATATTCGGAGATAAATTTAATGCTTCGGCAATTTGCAGATCAAGTCCGGGTGCACACATCCCCGTGCAGGTTACAGTAATAAGATGAGTTATTTCTTCAGGCTCTATAAAACCATCAATACATTTTTTAATTGCAGTTACAGATAATGGTAAAGCTTCTTTGTCAAATATTTTCATTCTGTCATCAACAGATGGGAAACCATTTCCATTGCCGTGAGGAATAAAATCCCAATCCTTTTCAGGTAAACTAAAATCATCAATAACAGAATATCGGGTTTCTATGCTGCTGTGGTTATAAAGAAAGGATAATTTGCGCGTCTCTGCTTCATCCAATCCATACACATTCGACATAAAATGAATAATATCTTTTTGTCTGTGGCGGTATGCTGGTAATGCTGTTGCTATGGATATTATCTCAGCCAAATTGTTGTAACAGTATTAAAGTGATAAAAGCAAAATTCGTGCAAGTGCTTGCCAGCATATTCATCCGCATTGTATGTTTAAAATCAGCCATTGATTCATTCTTCCATACCTGCAGCATCCATTTTACGAAATAAATAATCACTGCTATAAAAAAGATTTGCAGTATAAGAAAATCCATCAACCTGTTTTCTTCCTTGTAGTAAAGAAATAAAATTGAAAATGCAACAGCATACATTACAGCACAAAATATAAAAGTACCTTTTTTGCCCATCATCATGCTAATGCTTTGCACACCATCTTGTGCATCAGCTTTGTGTTGATAGATCTGTGTGATAGGATAAAAACCGCCGATAAGAAAGGCTGCGGCTACCATCCCTTGCAAAGGAATAGATATACTTAAATTTTGGCTTGCTGCATGATAAGCCATTGCAAAGATCAAAGCACCCTGGTTTAATATTACTATCAGGTATCCTATAACAGCAAATTGTTTTAGCCGGATTCCGCGATAGCTATACATTCTTGAACAAAGAATATAAAAAGTAAAGCCTCCTGCAAATTGCCATGATATAAAAAAAGAAAGCATCAACCCTGCAACATCCATTATAAGTGTTGCATAAAACAATTGCCTTGTAGGCTGCATCGGTTTCTCAAGGCCACCAATACTTTCAATGTCTCTGTCCATAAAACTATTGTAACCATTACTCGATGGATACAGCAATACATGAATCAATACAAATGCAAAAATTGTACGAGACCAATTAATATCGGGCACAAAGCTTACAGCAAACCAAAATACAGGCATTAAAAAATAGGAAAAACGAAAACGCAACAATTGTATAGTAGAACGGTGTAGCAAGCGGTTATGTTTAAAAAAGAATTGATGACAATTATTTTATCATCAATTCTGTCTCAATATAATTAAATATCCCAAATGTTTTAGCCAAATGTAAATGAGAGAATAAAAATTTAAACAAACTGTAATTTTTGTATTTGAATAACTCATGATCTGCAATGCCCTGTTTTACTTTTTCATTCTTCCTACAGCCAAACAAAAATATCTTCATCCTGCAAGTTTTATTATTGAGGAAGCAAAAATCCCAAATCAAAGCTTGCTCTTATACCGCTTAATAAAGCTTTTAAGAAATAAAAAGTAACAAGACGTGTGGAATCGCGTGGATAATCAATTTTGCCTGTCCGCTTTGCTACACTCATATCTTTATCTTTATTTTTTGGAATAATAAGATGCTTTAAAAAAAAGGTGGGAACTTTTGCAACTTTTTTCATACCATTTTCATCCTTCAATCTATCTATTACCAAATTATGATATTCTCCTACAATTTTACCGTAAGCTTTTTCTTCAGTTGCAGTAAAATGAAAATCCAGATTATTAAGAATACCTGATTCAATGTGAAACCTGCCAAGATTTTCAGAAGATGGATTAAGTTTGGGAAGATTTAAATTTTTTATTGCGCCTTTTATATAATAAATATCGCTTGTCATGGGCGCATGAATATATGCCTGTATTGTGCCTGCATCCATGATTGAACCTTCCACATAAGTATTCGAGTAATCAGGATCATTTTTACGAGGATGATTAAGCAGTGGAGACATGAACAGGTTAATTCTTTCAATTTTCAATATGCCTGATTGTGTTCCAACTTTTGGGAATTCTTCCGAAACTGCCAATGCATTATTTATTTTGAAAGTGTTTATGCGAACTTCTAAAGGTATTTGCCTTAAGTAACCAAGAAGCATTGGCTGCTCTTTTAATTCGCGTGGTAATCTTCTGTCTCTGAACACATACACTTTACAATTATTAATAATCAACTTATCGGCTATTAGTTCTTTCTGTATTAACCGGAGAACATCAAGTTTCGAAATTTCTATATTAGGAACAGTTGCTTCAAGATAATCTGCCTGGTACCCTAATTTTTCGCCCAATTTATATTTTGAGTATTTTGAATTAATTTTTAAATAATCAATTCGAAGAAGTGCCTTCCTGCTATCTATCAACAACTGGTTTAAATACACAGTATAGTATGAGTTGGGAATTGAATAATTAATATTTGATAAACTGCATTCGACCGCAGCAAAATGAAAACTGCCATTACCGGGTTTCTTCAAATCATCGAGCGTGATTCTTTCAATCTTAAATTGATTTTCCTGGTTTGAAAGAAGTTTTACATTCGTTTTTGCAATTTCAAAATGATTAATTGAAATATTTCTAAAATGCATTGAATCAAAAAGATTTTTTTCCTCTTTTAAACTGATTTTCGATTTTTCTTTGGTAAACTTTTTATACACAAATGAGGAATGATTGATTTTAAAAGTATCAATGCGTACTTCTAATGGAATTTGATTCAGATATGCAGCAGGCATTGGCTGTGATAACAAACTTTTTTTTGAATTTCCATTGATGAAAATATTCGTTTTGCTTTCGTTAATAAGTATTTTCTCTGCAATGAATTCTTTATCAAACAACCTGGTAATGTCCAGCTTCAAAATTTCTATACTTGAAATTGTTGTTTCAATATGATTTGTTTCAAGGCTTTGCTTCCCATTAAATTCAGACTGTGAATATTGGGGAATAATTTTTAAAGAATCTATTCTTAGCATTGCCTTCTTTCTGTCTATCACTAATTTTTTTATTTGCAGGGCATGATAAGTGCCGGGAATAGAATAATTAATTTCAGTCACATTGCATTCGATTGCGGCAAAATGAAAATTATTTGAAAATGATGATTTATTTAAATTATTGATGTTTATTTTATCAATGTTAATATTTCCTTTCAGCATTAATTTGTTGCCCCTGTCTGAATGAAGCCAGACTTTGCTTTCTGCTATTTCGAGATGATTTATCGAAATATTTTCAAAAGGAATGCGTGACAAAAAATCATATTGTATCGAATCTTTTTTATTTAAAATAACCTCGTCAAGTTTAATTTCCCCTTTTTCGAGTCTTAGTTTATTTATGGAAAGTTTTTTATTAAACATTACCTTAAAAAAATCAAATCCTGTAAATTCAGCTTTGGAGAAATTAAAAAGATGCTGATGTTGTGGGTCGGCTGTATCACGTTTCAACTGTATGGACAAATCATTTATTGAAAGTGATGAAGTAAACAGGTTAGTATGTATAGATGAGAAAGCAATTTTTGCGAAAGGAGAAAGATGTTCCAGATTTTCTTTAACCTTATTTTCAATCACTTTATTTAGAATAGCCGTTCCGGACAACACAATAATAAATACTCCAACAATGCAGAACGTTATTATTTGCCATCTTGACCATCTCCGCTTTTTTTCCTTTGTCTCATTCATTGTGATTGCATTTTAGATTATCAAAGTGCAACAACAATTCAGCACTCGTGGAATCTAAAAAAATATTATGACATAGAATTCTCGGGTAAAATTTTCGTCATGTTTGCATTACTGTTTAATAATGTTTAAATTTTTTCTTTGTAACAAAAAAATGAAGACCAACATAAAAATCAGCACCTTCGAAATCGTTCAGCTTTAGTAAACCTCCTAAAGCATCCCCACCAATAAAAAAATAACCTGCTCTTGCTGCTAATCCAATTCGTGGCTGCCAATGCCCGTAATACAATAATGATACAGGAACACTTAATTCAAACCATCTCTTTTCATAACGTGGCGTAATGGAATATACATCAGGGCGGATAACTCCTGCACTGCTTTTGTTCCTGATATTTTTGATAATGGTGGCATTGATAAAAAAGTTGTTGTAAAAATTCCAGTCTGCTTGTAAGCTAATGGCTACAGGCAGTTTCATGTTAAAATGGTTTGCCCGAAAAGATTTTATTGAATCATTATTATAAAAAACAGCACTGAGTATTTTATCAAGTTGGGTATTGTTATAAATATGTATCTGCTTCCAGTTTAAATAATTAGCACTATCTGCCTGAAGATGGTATACAGCGCTATTTTTATTAAAATTGATAGAACCTAAATCAATAACAGAAACACCTATTCTATATACATAGTTGTTTTCATTTTCATCAATCATCTTTGTATCCTCGTTTGAAAAATTCTTAAAACGCTGGTAGATAAATCCAATATTCGTTCCAAAACCATGGCCGTGAATCAAATCTTCATGACCGTTGGTATTAATAAGGGTATTATAATCAGTTCTTCCATAATCTATAGAAGAGTTTGTGAAACTAAATTGAGCAGTGTTGATAATATTGTAATTGAGATGGGTGTTTTTAAGATATGCGGCAGCGATTCCATGTAAATATTTTAGAGTAATTCCTCCTTTAAGCTCATTTCTTTCGTTTTTATAAATTACAGTGGCATAGTTTAAACCATATTCCAGCCAGCCCATTGTATTTAATCTCGCAGTGCTGTCATGAAAAATTTTGTTCCAAAGATCCTGCTCTTGTAAATACGCAAAAGCGTTTTGGCCAAAATGACCTGTTATGTTATTGATGTTTGCATAAAATCTGGCGGCAGTAGTTACACCAATTGCAGATTGATTGCGCAGATTAACCATAAAAGATGGCCCTATCAATTCATTGGAAAGTGTTACATTATACAACTTGTTGGGATCGTATGAATCAAAATGCGTGGTGAATTGAGTTTGATGGATGATATCGTTAATAATATTTTTAAAGCCAAAAAGATGAAGAGAATCTCTGGGAATAAATAAAAAGGTATTATCAAAAACAGTGCTCGTTGAAAGAACGTTCACGTCCCACTTTAATTTAGAATCAGCTATTGAACCAGGATTAAGACTGGTTCCCTGAATACCTGCATAATTGCTATTGCGAATTCCCAGATCTTGCTGGGCAGAAACATTGACCACATTATGAAAAAACAGCAATAGAAAAATGGTTTTTTTCATAAATCAGATTTTACCAAACTACACAAAATACATCACACAATGTGCCAATCTAAAAATAATGGAGGTGATAGAAAACTGATTGTTGCTGAACGGGGAATTTTTCTTTTTTAACGGGCAAAAAAGTGATTTGACCAAAATATTCGGTAAAGAAGTGTCTTTAGTTTTATAATCAAAGAATAGTTTGCTTGTATTAATCGTAATTCCGATGATAGTTTACCGCAGAGTAAAATTTCTTGTAAGGTTCAATTCAGTAACAATCGGGTTATGAGCCTGTATAAACATCACACTCCCTGCCGCCCGGTCAGGCGAGAATTGACATTTCGTGAAAAGTTGGAACAATTTGTTGAATACTATAAAATATTAGTTAGCAGAAGCTGTTTTTAATTTATCACGAAAAACTTTTTCAAATTTTTCCACCTTGGGCAGAATAACAAATCTGCAATAAGGTTGATTGCCGTTTGCATCATAATAATTCTGGTGATAAGCTTCAGCAGAATAAAAGTTTTTGAAAGGTTCAATTGCAGTCACAACCGGGCTATTAAATGCACCACTTGAATTCAATGCTGTTTTATAATGTTCAGCTTTTTCTTTTTGCTCAGAAGTTGTATAAAATATAACGCTGCGGTATTGCGGGCCAACATCATTGCCCTGCCTGTTTAAAGTAGTTGGGTCATGTGTTTTCCAGAAAACTTCCAATAACTCATCATAAGGAATAATGGAAGGATCATAAATTACTTTGCATGCTTCTGCATGACCGGTAGTGCCGGTACACACTTCTTCATAAGTTGGATTGGGAACATTGCCGCCACTGTATCCGCTGGTTACTTTTACCACGCCTTTTAATCGCTGAAAAATAGCTTCGGTACACCAGAAACAACCCGTACCAAAATAAGCCGTATCGTAATTGGCATTTTGCATTGCTCTGTCGTCTGCTGTTATATCCATAGTTTGACTTTTATGTTCTGCACATGAAGTAAGAGATAAAATGCTTAGGAAGATTCCATTGATCCAGTTAACCATATTCAGAATTTTTGTTTGTGCATTCATGTACGAAAATAACAATTGCTGGTTTGGACGTACAAGTTAATTAACATTTTTGTTTACTTTTCATCTCACGCGCAGTTTAACAATTTAACTTTTATTCTCTTCAATTAAATTGCTTTATTGTTCTATAAAAGTTTTGAACTGTATTCGCTTCTTGCTGCCATATAATCCAGCGGCACAAGAGTCCTGTACCTACCGGAACGAAAGATTCATTGACATTCTAAAGTTTGTCCTACAAAAAACTCAACCCAAATCAATGTAACAACTTAATTACGGAGAATTATTTTCTGCCTTACAATAAACAGAATTAAAACAGTTAAAGAATTTTAAAAAGAAAAACGGAAGGATATTATTCATTTATAATCAATGTCGTTTACTTAAGCTTTATATAGCGATTGTGAGGATACAATCACGGGCACTGCCGGAATTTGTGTCCTCACAAATTCGTTAAGTAAACAACATTGATTTAATAATGTGCAAAATCTGTTTCGAAATTTCCTTTTATGCGTTCGAAAGGAGGATTATAGTAACCAAATTTTATGTGAGGAAATTCTTCGTGGATCAATTCCATCAATTGTTTTATGCCAAGCAATTCACCCGTTTCTGTAACGCCAATCTTACCAAGATACCAGTCTGGATCAATATTAAAATTCCGCCATTGGATCATGTTTAGATCTGTTTCCTGTATCAAGTTGCGCAATGCTTCATATTCTTCCACACTATCAGTCATGCCCGGAAAAACAAAATAGTTAATACTTGTCCAGCCACCATAACTGCCCATCATTTTAAGACTCTCAACAATATCATTGAACAAATAATTATTTGGCCTGTAATAAGCAGTATAAATATTTTCTCTTGCAGAATTGGTGCTTACGCGAATACTGTTCAAACCTGCTTCACACAAGGCTTTTACAGCATTTGGCTTTGAACCGTTTGTGTTGATGTTGATGCTTCCGCGATTGGTATGTTTACGTATTTCAATAATGGCTTCTCTTATTGTTTCCCACATGAGCAAAGGCTCACCTTCACAACCCTGGCCAAAACTTATAATTGGATAAGGAGCATTCATTAAATGAGGCACAGTAAATTCCGCTATCTCTTCAGCAGTTGGTTTAAAAGTTAACCTGTCTTGTGTAGATACAATACTTTCAGTCTCCGGTTGAAAAGAAATACATCCTACGCAATTGGCATTACAGGCAGGAGAAGAAGGAACGGGGCATTCCCATCTGTGCAGTGAAAAATTTCTTGCGGCGGGACAATGATAAGTAAGACAACAATTTTCCATCAGGTGCTTTACCAGCCTGTTGTGCGGATAAGTTTTTAAAAGATATTCAGCACCCTGTTGAATTTTATCATTATCATATCCGGCACATTCCTGCCGTATATCTTTTTCTATGCGAACTGCAGGAACATAAAATTTATTGTTATACCACCCCGCAGCAGTGTAACAAAACAAAGGAAGGGTGGGAGCATTGGGTGCTGTTTCGTAAGCAGCTAAATATAATCCCGTATGTGCAGGCGGAATAAATGCTGCAACAGCCCAACCCTTATCGCATAAACGCATTTTACCGGTATGGACATCAATACCAATTGCTTTGCGACGGGGTAATTCATAAAGACTGCCACCCTGTGGTAATGCAATCCATTCATCCTTTGGAATTGGAAATGCATCCCAGCCGGAACGACCAACAGCATAGAGACTGTGATCTTCAAAAATGTTTCCTTTACCGTCGGAATATAATAGATATGGAGACTGTCTCATAAATCTTGGTTAGCTGCGAGCTCTGAGTTATGCGCTTCCAGCTTCGAGCGGCAAAATTCGTTAAATTCTGATTCTAAAATTGGTGAAACTTCTTCTTCAATTTCTTTTTGAAAGAGTCTATTGTCTTTATAATCAATTGTGAGTAAGCCGTCCTTTAAAAGGACATTGTTAATCAAATTCCAGGGGTAATATTTTTTAGGAAAAGTATTAATGGTAATACCCTCATCATCAAATCCAATTTCTTCCGGAAATTTTATTTGCCTTTCAAGAAATAAAGGAATAATATATAAGATTGTTAAAAGAGTGGCGAAGATGCTTCTTTCCGGAAGCAACACAAATCCTAATGCAGCGATAAAAAATGAAAACCGGTAGCTTACAATTTCATCTTTTTTACTTTCAAAAAAATTGTAAATAATTTGAGCTGTAATAACAATCACCGGAATGCTGAACCAAATCCACGCGTCAATATTGTTGATTAAAAAAAAGAGAAAGATAATAATTGCAATTACCAATGACAACTGGCTGATGAGATCATACTTTTTAAAATCAGGTCTTCGTAAGGAAACTACATAATCAAACCTCTTCTTCATTCACATTACTTTTTATTAAAAAATTACACAACTTCCACAATAATCTTGCACCAGTATTGCTGTCTGTTCCGCTATCGCCTACGCCAACTTCCACAAGGTCAAAGCCAATCAGCTTCCTGCCACTTTCTATTAATTTTTTAATAAGGTAAATAAGCTGTTGCGCTTCAAAGCCACCGGGAACAGGCGTTCCGGTATGCGGGCAAAGTTTAGGATCCAAACCATCAATATCAAAGCTGATATAAACCTGTTGCGGCAAATGTTTAATAATTGAATCAGTAATATGGCTCCAGTTCTGACCTTCAAATTGTCTTTGCCTTATATTTTCATCGAAGTATATAATAACCCTGTGATTGCTTTTGCAAACGTAATTCCATTCTTCCTCACATAAATCTCTCACACCAATTTGCACCACACGCTCTATCTGCGGTATTTCATTCAAAGCATTATACATGATAGATGCATGCGAGTAAGTAAAACCTTCATACGCTTTACGCAGATCGCAATGCGCATCAATATGTAAAATTCCGAACGAATTATAACGTTCAGCAAGCGCTTTATAATAACCGAACGGCGTGCTGTGGTCACCGCCTACAAGGCCAACCAATTTATCTCTTATTAAAAGATCTTTTGTTTGTTCATACACCCAATTGTTCATTAACTGGCTGCCTGCATTAATTTCTCTAAGGCTTTTCAGCATAAATTTATTGTCTTCCACATCAGCGCCCTTCGAAATATAATCAATATATAGTTCAGCTTCCTTGCGCAGGTAATCACTTTTCATCAAAATTTTCTTGTCCATATCGCGCATAAAGAAACCATTTCGCCAGCCGTTTGGGACATAATTATCAAATACATCCACCTGCATGCTCGCTCTAAAGATATGTTCCGCGCTACGTGCTGTGCCTGCATTACAACTCACGGTAACTTCCCACGGAACAGGTAACAATATAAGTTTTGCATCATCTTCGGTAAAGGGCAATCCGAAAATATTGTTGTGGGGGTTTGAAGGTGCATTGGGATCGAATTTCGATAGGTCTGTCATACCAGGGTATAAAATTAGAGGGTGCAAGTTAAAGTGTTTTGATAACAGGAGAAAAGTTAATTCAGAAGAGCAGGGAAGGTGATAATTTATGCAGAAATTTTTTTGGTACTCAACTTGCGGTGATACTAATGAACATTTGTTCCAATGAACTTAAATGATTTAAATGATTTGGATGATTTTTATGATACCAGCTTTGTATTACAAGCATCGTCCCTTGCGTCGCAAATGCGAAGCATTCTTTGAGACAAATAAAAATCAATTATCTCCGAAAAAATCACCTTATCCGTAAAACTTATGGCATCAATTACGGCTTCGAAATAAAAGACAAGTGATGATTGACGATTCATGACATCACTGTATCATCTTCTTTATCTCATTCAGCTTCATCAATGCTTCAACGGGAGTGAGACGGTTAATATCAATTGCATTCAATAAATCACGTATCGTTTCAAATGTTTGTGAATGAACATCAAATATGGAAAGCTGCATTTGCGGCGCAGATAATTTTTTTATATTCTGTTCCAGCTTTCCAGACTTTCCAACTTCCTGATTTTCCTGACTTTCGGACTCTTCATCAACATGTTTCTCTTCAAGCTGTTTTAAAATTTCATTTGCCCGCTGAATAAGTGCTGGCGGCATTCCTGCCATTTTCGCTACATGTATACCAAAACTATGCGTGCTGCCACCTGGGGCAAGTTTGCGCAGGAAAATAATTTTATTTCCCACTTCTTTATTAGTAATGTGATAATTTTTTACACGCGGTAATTTGTTTTCGAGTTCATTCAATTCATGATAATGTGTAGCGAATAAAGTTTTTGGTGCAGCAGCAGATCCATGCAGAAACTCAACAATGCTCCATGCAATAGAAATGCCATCATAAGTGGAAGTGCCTCTGCCAATTTCATCAAGCAATATTAAACTGCATTGCGAAATATTGTTGATAATGCTTGCTGTTTCATTCATCTCCACCATAAATGTGCTTTCGCCACCGCTTAAATTATCACTCGCGCCTACACGTGTAAAAATTTTATCCGTGATGGGAATTCTTGCAGATATAGCAGGAACAAAGCTTCCCATGTGTGCCATTAATGTAATGAGCGCCGTTTGCCTGAGCAATGCGCTTTTACCACTCATGTTTGGACCGGTGAGAATGATGACCTGTTGTTCGGAAGGATTTAAAAAAATATCATTGGCAATATATTGCTCTCCTGCAGGCAATTGTCTTTCAATCACCGCGTGACGGCTTTCTTTTAACTCCAGTTCAAGACCTTCATGGAGTTCAGGTTTTTTGTATTGGTATTGCAATGCATTGTTGGCAAAACATAAAAGACAATCGAGTATGGCGAGAATATTTCCGTTTACCTGGACAGGTGCGATATAATCTTGCAACTCGAGCAGTAATTTATCGTATAGTTCAAGTTCGATTGCCAAAATTTTTTCTTCAGCCCCTGTAATTTTTTCTTCATATTCTTTTAGTTCAGGGGTTATATAACGTTCAGCATTGGTAAGGGTTTGTTTGCGCATCCAGTTAGAAGGAACTTTATTTTTATGCGAGTTTGTTACTTCAAGATAATAACCAAATACATTATTAAAACCAATCTTCAAAGAACTGATGCCTGTTCTTTCTGCTTCATGCTGCTGTATGCTGAGCAGGTATTCTTTTCCACCGCTTGCAATTTTTCTTAACTCATCGAGATCTTCGCTTACACCTTGTTTTATTACACCACCTTTATTTGCAGCAATCGGTGGATGCTCTATAATTTCTTTAAGAATTTCACTGCAAATAAAATGACAGGGATTCAATGCATCAGACAAACGCTTTAAATATTCATTGGAAGAAGCGGCCGCAATTTGTTTTATCTGTTCAGTTTGTTGCAATCCTTTTGCCAAATGAATTACTTCCCGCGGATTTATTTTTTTTACAGGTATCTTACTCACCAGTCTTTCTATGTCACCGCATTGCTTAATGAGATGATGCAGGTTTTTTCGTATATCCGTTTCCTTTATAAAATATTCAACAAGATTTAGCCGCTCATTTATTTTCTTGATGTCTTTCAAAGGCAGCACTGTCCACCGTTTTAGCATGCGTGCACCCATTGGACTTACTGTATTGTCAAGCACTTTCAATAAACAATTGCCATTTTCACTGCCACTGCTTAGCAATTCAAGATTACGGATGGTGAAGCGATCCATCCACAAATAATCATCCTGCTCCATGCGCTGAATAGTGGTGATGTGTTGCAGGTTGGGATGTTCTGTATCTTTCAAATAATGCAGCACTGCACCTGCAGCAACAATGCCGCAAGACATATTCTCAATGCCAAAACCTTTTAATGAATGTGTTTGAAAATGTTTCAGCAGGTTCTCTGTTGCAAAAGCTATATCGAATATCCAACTCTCTAAAGTGTAGGTATAAAATTTTGCTCCAAATATTTCTTTGAAATGTTTTTGATTACTTCGTTGAAAAATAACTTCAGCAGGTTTAAGGGTTTGCAATAATTTATCAATATATTCCTCATTTCCCTCAGCAACAAAAAATTCTCCTGTTGATATATCAAGAAGGGCAATACCAAGTTTATTTTCTGTAAAATGAATGCCTGCTAAAAAATTATTGCTGTTATGTTCGAGTAATTTTTCATTGATAGCAACACCTGGTGTTACCATTTCAGTAACACCACGTTTTACAATGCCTTTTGCAAGTTTCGGATCTTCCAGTTGATCACATATTGCAACGCGGTATCCTGCCTTCACCAATTTATGCAAATAGGTATCAAGCGCATGATGCGGAAAGCCCGCCAGTTCACTTGATGCTGCAGAACCATTGTTGCGCTTGGTAAGTGTAATGCCCAGCACCTGTGATGCAATTATCGCATCTTCACCAAAGGTTTCATAAAAATCACCGGTGCTGCTGCATTAAAGGTGTATCTGTTACAGCTTTTGACATTGCAACAAATATAGACAGATGCCCCCATCCCCTAAAGGGGAGAAAAGAAAATGTGGATAAAAGAAAGAAGAATTTTTTGAACCAACTGAAAATGGGTTAATGTTTGTACTTACTTGCTAATGACGTTTACTCTTTTAACTAAGATGGCACAAGAAACTTTTATAAACTGAAGGTTGCCTGCAAAATGCAATAACTCAATTTATTTGAAAGATAATCGTTATCTATACGTGCATCACCTGTTCTGCGTAATCCTTTACAGAAGTTAATTCAATGGGACATGTCGTCAGCGCTTCCTTCATCTCAATCATACTTCCTTCTGCATAAGCCAGCATAAGGGCGGCAAATGATTCAGTTAATGAATCAGTAACAGCATTTTTTTGAGCTTGAATTGCCTCCTGAGGCACATGTTCAACAGTAAATTTAGTACCTGTGTGTTGTTCAAAAATTTTAACAACTTCGAGGGGACTTAATGCATCAGGGCCGCCTAATTCATAAATTGAATTCATAGCCGCAGAATTATCCAAAGATGCTACGGCAAAAGCTGCAACATCCTTAAGGCTGATCCATGATAATTTATTTATTCCTTCACCATAAATAGTTGCTTTTGAATGGGGAAAATCAAACCCAATAGCAGGGCTGAGCCATACTTCCATAAAAAAAGTGGGCCGCAGAATAGTATAATTCATTTTACTTTCCATAAGTTGCTTTTCCACTTTACGCTTGGCTGTTTGTAATGGAAATTCTTCTGACATGGCCTTGAAAGAAATAAAAATGAATTGATTTACACCTGCATTATTTGCAGCCTCAACTACATTGAGTTGACCGGTATTATCTACACTTTCTATAGAGTCCCCTTCCTGACGTGAGAATGTTGAAGATGCAGTTGAAATAACTGCACTTACTTCCTTAAAAGCATTATTCAAAGAAGCAACATCTTTTATATCACCTGTCACAGTTTCTACACCCATTTGTTGAAGAGCATGAACCTTTGCGGGATCAGAAGAGGTACGAACTAATCCCTTTACTTTTCTTTTAGCAGCTATTAACTGACGGCATATCTCCATGCCTAAAAAGCCTGTAGCTCCTACAACCATTACAGGTGAATTATTTGAATTTTTCATTTTATTTTATTAATTAAGAAGTATGAGGACAATAGTCTTTTAAAAACAATATTTGAAGGAAACTTAAAGATAAACTCTGAATAGTTAATTGTTCAAATTTTGTTACAACAAGCAAGCAATAATTACTTTACTCTTTCCACAAATTTCATCGATTTGAAGTTGATCAGCACCACCTTTCACTACCATTTATTACCCACTATCTTATATGTAAATTTTATTGTTACGGATAAAGTGCAAATAAGAACTTTTCACTGTAGTTACTATTTTCCATTTTTACTGTACCGGCGAAAACGGCTGTCAGGGAGCTATCAGATAGTACTTTTTCAAATACTGCAAAATGAGTGGGTGTTACATTTTAATTGCATCAGATCTTTGGTTGTCAAAAGTATAAGTAGTGTCACTAACTTTTCAATGTTGTTCCTTCTTTTCTGCAGGAACTTAGCGTTAAGAATGTAATTACTGTGAGGAAAAAAATCTTTTTCATTGTAATAAATTTTTAGTGATTGATAGATTAATAGATTCTTTTGGTTGAGGTTCTTTACTTTCTTGACAGCCGTACTTAAATTAGTCCGATCTTTTCGCTGTAATTACTGGCAGCGGGTTTCCAAAACAGGGTCTCTTATGTAGGTTATAGTGCCATCGGCACTAACATTGATATAAAAGGTCTCGGTAATTATTAAATTATTACCGCCTCCTGCCGTCATTGCGTGAGTAAGATGCACTAATTTGGTTGTAAATACCCCATTAGAAAAATAATTTGTTTGTTCATTATATGTACTGGCTCCAATATACTCCAACCCGCTTTCTTCCCCCACCCCCTTAAATTCTTGAACATTTGCATGAGCAGTTATTGTTGATTTGGTGCCATTATATATACCGTGGACGTCAATTAGTAAATTCCACGTTGAGGCAGTCATTTGTTCGTTTGTACATGAATTGTAAAATTGCTCACCGGCTAAATCAATTGTATAGACATCACTAAAGGTAAAAGCACCTCCGCTACTATTTGCGTGTGTTTGGGTCTGGCTTTTTGCCAATGTCTGGTCCTTTACCAATGTTGTACCTTCTTTTCTGCAGGAACTTAATGTTAGGAAGGCTACTGCTGTAAAGAAAAAAATCTGTTTCATTGTAGTAAGTTTTAGTGCCTGCTGTCTGCAGACAGGATTAATAGATTTTTGTTTTTTGCAAGACTTGCAGAAACAAAACTATAGCAGTGGAAAGGTGATTGGAAGTAAGATTGAGCAAGTTGGGCAGAAATGGTGCTGCAGTGTTTATCGAAAATGAGCAAGTTGTGGGATGAAATCTTTAAAACAACGGAATGAAGAAAGTGAATTCAGAATAGAAAAAAAATTAATCATAAGACAAAAGCAGCTAATTCTTTCCGCTTGTGTTGTGATTGAAAAAATATAAAACAGCAATTGGATAAAATTATTTCACATTTTGCCGGGCTGTAGTTTTTTTAAAAGCATTTCTTTGCGGTTGCGGGAAACATCAATGGTTGAGCCATCACTCATAATTAAATAACCACCTTCACCTTTAACGTATTTTTCTACTTCGTTGAGATTAACAACATAGGAGTGATGTACTCTTGCGAAGGAGTAATCTTCAAGCATTTCTTCAATTTCTTTTAGTGTGCGCGAAGCAGTTATTTTTGGTTTATCTTTTAAATGCAGAATGGTATAATTACTATCGGCTTTACAACTGATTACAGATTCAACAAAGACCATTTGAAGTCCCTCCAGAGTTGGTATCGCTACTTTATTAAGCGCTATAGTTGGATGATGCAATTTCTGTAAAAGAATTTCGATTTGCTGGGGAAGTGGCTGATGCATGTGCTGTATCACTTTTTGTACTGCCTTTTGTAACTGCTCACGCTCAATGGGTTTTAACAAATAATCAAGCGCACTGAACTGGATTGCTTTAATGGCATACTGATCGTAACTGGTAGTAAAGATCAATTGAAAATTTATTTCCGGTAATTTTTCGAGCAACTCAAAACCATTCATCTGTGGCATTTCGATATCCAAAAAAAGTATCTGAGGTGGATGTTCCTCTATGCTTTTCAAAGCAGTGGATGCGGAATAGCATATATCCAAAACTTTTACAGCCGGGCAATAACGCACCAGCAGAGTGGCTAAGGATTCACAACAGAGTGGTTCATCGTCAACAATGGTTGCTGTGATCATTGAGTATTTTTTTAGAATTATTGACTTAGATCGAAAATCATTATAAATAAAGTAAAGTTGTTATTTACTTTTTTGTCTCTTAAGTAACAAA
>WNFY01002852.1_pt1 | contig 21401 bp, 21 predicted proteins | sample 5400091 | NCBI WGS metagenome assembly WNFY01 (sample SAMN13153364, study PRJNA577476) | soil metagenome | isolation source: 60 cm soil or saprolite under grassland replicate 1 | place: USA:California | collected 2016-06-15
TCTTACTCACACAACTCGCACATAGTCAAGAGAACCGCACGCTCTCCGGTGCTGCAACCAGGTACGATGCTAGCTTTGCTTGCAAGAGCCTGGGAAGGGCGATGAGACAATGGCCCCGTTTTGCGAGAGTAGCAAGGGTGGCAATCACACGGTACAGCATGCCTCGCAGCTCCCTCTCTGGGTGCTGCACTTATTGACTCTGCGGCAACCAGGCTCCTTCCTAAACCCGAGGCCTTGTAGCAAGGAGTATATGGTGTAGTAGGGGGTATAGGTCTTGCGCTAACCCTGCTAATGAACTGTATTATTGGTTTTTACACAAAGGAGCGCCCATCATGGCTATTCGAACAAGTTCACAAATGGAAAAAATATCCAGCCCTGGACTCACTGTCCGTCAGCGTTGGATAGGTATCTTACGCATCGTCTTTGGTCTCATCTGGGCGGTTGCAGCCAGTCTAAAGTGGCGACCGGAGTTTATCAATAACTTCGCCGCTATCTTGAAGGGTTCGATGGACGGTCAACCCCAACTCGTGAATCAGTAAGTATACTCCTGTCGTTTTGCATCTGGGCGATACCGGAAGGATTTGGTGGCCCTTATATCCCCGGTCAGACGGTTGATATTGGCACCGCTCTTCCCTATGCTGTACTCAGTGCTGTACTCCTGTGTGTTGCAGCCGGGCAGTATTATGGTCTGGATCGTCTACTGGCGTCCAAACTGGGCCGCCTCGCTTTTCTTGCCAGTAGTCCTCTCAAGAGTGCGAATGCAGAGCAATCTACTATTTCACAGGCTGTTAGGGAGCACGAGATGGTGAGAAAGTTCTGATACTACAATTTCCTTAACCTTGTTTCTACCATCTCCAGTGTTGGTACGCCTTGAATGCCGGCCTGCTCAACGGAGAACGAGGCGACGCAGTTGGCGAAGTCTACAGCGCGTTCAGGATCACCGTGTTTATGCAGGTAGGTCAAAAATGCGGCTGCAAAGACATCGCCTGCTCCAGTGGGATCTACCTCGTTGATTGGATATGCAGGAAAGCGTTGTGTGTTGCCCTGTCGGAAGAGGGTTGCGCCATGTCGGCCATCGGTAGCAACCAGCAGGGGAACGCGCTTGCTCCATCGCGCCAGAATCGCGTCAGCTTCTTTGCGATTGCCATCCGCGAAGGGGAGCAAGTCATCGTGACTGAGGATAAGTACATCGAGCATGGGAAGGACCAGGTCAGCAGCAGCCCAGGGAGTTGGCCAGACACGTCCATCTGCATCCCAGCGCCGCAACCAGCCTTGAGGTGTGGCAGCGATAATAGCCCCGGGACGACGTGGGAATAATGTGACAAATTCTGGCGTCATTTCTTGTGCTAATGGTCCTAATAGAACTATAGGCGCATCACACCAGCTTTCAGGAACATCTGAGTTCTGGAGTAGTTCTGCACGTGCATATAAATATTGTGTGCGAAAACCATCCTTGTATTGATTGGCAAAGGTGGTTGACTGCATCGATGGTAATGCGTATAGCGATACAGAGGGCAGAAGTGCAGGTAATAAAGCGCTCAATTCGGCGTCTGCACGTGTGATAATACCAGCCACTAATCCTAAACGATAGGCGGTCAGGGCGGCAAAAGTCACGGTGCCACCGGGCGAGAACGTGCCGTCGGGGCGCAAGTCGCGCGTAACATGGCCGATAGCCAGGAACTCAGGAACAAGAGACATTGCAGGTATACTCCTTCTGTATTAGCATCGGGGTGCCCGCATTGACCCGTAGAGGCATGCCTTGCGTGTGCCGCGTCGTCCGTGAGCAACCCGGTTGAGAATCAGGGCGACCCGGTTGAGGGTTAGGGCAGTCCACGCGCGCGACGCGGCACACGCAAGGCATGCCTCTACGGGTCCACACGATGCTTACTTACCTGCCGTGTCTCTTTAGCGAGATGACGACACGCCTCTCCTCACCTTCGCCAATGCTCTCCGTGCTAATATCTTTACTATCGGATAAGGCTATGTGCACGATTCGTCGTTCGTGCGGAGGCATAGCTTCCAGCGCGATGGAACGTCGGTAATTACGCACCTGCTGCGCCACGCGTAATGCCAGAGAGCGCAAATTCTCTTCACGACGCTCGCGGTAGTTTTCGGCATCGACAATAATGCGCATGCGATGCTTGGTACGATGGCTAACGATCAAGTTAACGAGCAATTGGAGCGCCGCCAGGGTCTCTCCTCTACGTCCTATGAGCAGGCCAAGATTCTCGTTGATGCCGTTTATATTGAGTGTCAGAGGATCGGTAGAACGTACCTGAACTGTCGCATGAATATTCATGTAACGCAAAATATGTTGCAGTACGTCAACGGTAATCTCAATATCTTCGCGTGAAGGCGTCTCAACGTCTTGCAATTCACCATTTACGGCACTTACGTCAGCTTGCTCAAGGATTAATGGGGAAGATTGGCTTATAGGAGCGTTGGAGGCAATAAATGGCACCGGTTCGTCGTCTTCAAACTCTTCCTCGTCCTCTTCAAGCACTTCGTCGTCCTCAAACTCTTCCTCTTCGCCATCTTCAAACTCTTCCTCGTCGTAGGCTTCATCATCGGGCAGTGCAACATCAGGACCTTCGGGACCAAGGATAGCATCGGCCATTTCGGGAGTGATCACAGCACTCTTACTACCAGGTCGTACAGTGACGCGTACACGAGCATCTTTGCTACCTAGCCCAAAGGTACCTCGACTGGGCTCTTGTAGTACGGAAATCTCTACCTCTTCGCGGCGTTTTCCCAGGCGTACCAATGCCTGTTGCACTGCCTCATCAACACTTTTGCCACTGGCCTCTATACTTTCCACAGTTTCCTTGCCTCCCTATAAGAACTTCTAGTAGGATTACGTCCCGTATGGTCTCATACCTCTCATACTTTTACAGAACGTAATCAGATTTAGCTTCTTGACCTCTGAGTACTGCCACGACGACGCGCAGATGCACTATTGCTACGCTGGCGACGGCGGTTATAGGGTGTGCCACTCGGTCGCGGCGTACGTACCTGACTTTCTATTGGCCCATCGCTCTCATCACTTTCACCTGTAGTTTCATTTACTTCGTCAGCTTCTACTACCTTGCTTTGTCGTACTGGTGCTCGTTCCTTGCGCTGATCACCTGTATAGCTCCTGCTAGTGGTAGTGGTAGTGCTATTGCTCTTGCCTGTAGCGGGTGCAATATTGAAGTTTGGCGTGACTAGCAATGATCCCCAACCTGTTACAAAGAACTGCTGCACTGCCTGGAAGACGGTTGATACTGTCCAGTACAGAGCCAGGCCTGCCGGGAATGTCCAGCCGAAGAAGACTGTGATCAACGGCATGATATATTGCATCATTTTCATTGACTGACTCGATGGATCAGTCGGAGCGCCTGGCGCAACTTTGGGCTGAGACATACGCAACTGGATAAAGGTAGCCAGGCCCGCTATGATCGGTAAGATGTGTGTCGGGTCAGGCTGGGCTAGCGAGATCACCCAGCTGTGGTTAATGAAGCTGAACCAGTTCAGGTAGACGTTCGGGAATTTGTCGAAATGCGGGATAAAGGGATAGATTATATTATTAAGATCAACGAGTTTATGTGTGTCTAACATAGTCCTGAACGCGCCATACATGCCATACAATACCGGTAATTGAACCAACAATGGAAGACAGCCCGACAGCGGATTCACACCATACTCTTTGTAAAGCGCCTGCATTGCCTGCGCCTGCGCCTGCTGGTCCTTTGCGTACTTTTTGCGTACTTCCTGCATCTGAGGTTGCAAGGCTTGCGTAGCCTTCATAGATTTAAGCTGCTTCAATGTAAGAGGGAACAGAAGCAACTTGATGACCAGTGTCAGCACAATAATGGATAGAGCAAAGTCACCGAAAAGATGGTAGAGCAATACGAGGCCATTAAAAATGGGATATGTAAAGATTAAATTGAATAAGTAACCTATCTCACCCACGAGAATTCTCCTGCCTTCCTCGACCTAGTCTGCCTGGCAAGTATTCAGGGACTGGATCGTAGAGATCGCCGTGATAAAAAGGATGGCAACGCCCGATGCGTTTGATCGTCATCCAGCCTCCTCGGAAAAATCCAAAACGTTCTATTGCCTCATACCCATAATGGGAACATGAGGGTGTAAATCGACACGATGAGGGCAGGACTACCGACAGCGTGTGCTGATATATGCGAATTAAAATGAGTGCAATGTATTTCACTTTTGTGACCTTCTGCGTATTTAACTGCTCGACCCCGTTGCTGACGGAGACCCGAGCAGCCGTGCCCGACGTAGCAGCGTGATAATATCCTGTCTAAGTGTAAATAGGTCCGCTCCTACGATCTGACCTCTTGCACTGAATACAATGTCCAGTCCCTGTGGTAGATCAGCGAGGACAGGACGAATAGCTTCGCTCAGTAGACGTTTAATGTAATTACGTGTAACTGCGTGTTTTGAGATACGTTTACTGATCACAAAGCCAATCCGCACACTTGCCATGTCATTGGGTGTCCACGCAAGTATAAGCAGCCGGGACATAACACTGCGCCCCTGCTGCCTTACCCGCTGGAAATCACTACTTTTACGTAAGCGTAACGCACGGTTGAGTGCCACAATACGATCAGACCTACTAAATCGTCAAGCGCCAACGCCCTTTAGCACGTCGAGCTTTGAGCACACGCCGACCATTACGGGTAGACATGCGCTTCATAAATCCATGTTCACGTTTGCGCGGAATGCGCTTTGGTTGCCAGGTACGTTTCATTTAATTTCGCGGCGCGTGGACCTCTTGCATGAACTTAGCTGTAGGAAGCGCCGTCCCCTTTCTTTTTGTGTCTCCTTGTAAGGGAACGTTTTTGCGGAGGAACGCTCAAAACCCGTATTACTTGCTTTATAGTGTGCGCTTAATGCACTCTTTCTTCTTCCCTGATAGGGATATCTCGTAGATTATAGCGGGTATAGCGCCTCCTGTCAATTCTATCCAGATGGCCCGCTTGACCCGTAGAGGCATCCCTTGCGGGTGCCGCGTAGCTATCCGGGGGCTCGCTTGACCCGTAGAGGCATCCCTCGCGGGTGCCGCGTAGCTGGCAATGACCAGGGCGAATACGTGGGAAGTCCTGGTGAGCCGCGCGGCACCCGCAAGGGGTGCCACCACGATGAACCCGGGATTACGCTGTTTTGAAACGCAGCAACACTCGACCCAGTTTGACTTCATCATTATCGTGTAATGGCGTTGGAGTCTTGGCTGCGAGCCGCTGACGATTCAGGAACGTAAAGTTGGTGCTATTCTCGTCTTCCAACAGGTACTGACCGCTTTCGACAAAGATCCTTATCTACATCTGGGAAGATATTGCTTACCGCATCCTCACGTCCAATAGTAATGTTATCTTTACCGCTCAGGTCAAATTCCTGATTGTCTGCCTCAACGATAAGCCGGGCCTGCAAGGCTGTCGGCGCGGCAGTCGCGGACGGCGCTGTTACAACGACTGGCTCTTCCGCTGGCGGCGCTGGTGGTGGAGCTACAGGCGCTGGCGCGGCGGGTGCTGCTGCTGGTGCGCCTAACAGGCTATTACCACAATTCGAGCAGAATGCCTCACCTGCCGGATTGCTGGCTCCACAGGATGGACAGATCTGTGTACCAGCATCCGCGGGTGCTGCCGTAGCAACAGGTGCCTGCGCGGGCGCTGCTGTAGCATCTGGTGCTGCTGTGTTCAGTGGTTCTCCGCATTCATCACAAAAGGCAGAACCATCAGGATTTTCATGACCTAATGAACATCTTACTGACATAGTAATGTATCCTTCCTCCGTATTAGCATGTACGTTTTTTGTTATAGAGTGAAGCATCTTTCCTTTATGTCCATCTGATAGCATCTTTCCGTATCAATATGGAGTAAAGACGCTCCTGACTGGCCGCTGCTCCCTTTATGGGAGCAGATCATCCAGACGCTGGGTAAGTTTACGTGTCTTGTTACCGATTGATTTTACTTGCTCTTGCGAGATCTGCTGGCCCTGATTGATCTGCTCAATAGCGGCCTGTGTTTCCTCATCAAGCACGCGCGTGACATTTGGTGCCAGGCGTGTTGTTGCTTTACCTGTACGCTTGTACTCGTCCAGCACACGCGTCACCAGGCGCTGGGCATTGGCTTTTTCGGCGAAGTTCATCACCAGCGCGTTTACCTGCGCCGCTTGCTCTGCATCAGAGGTGAACGTTACTTTTATGTCGTCGCGCGCACGCTCTCCAACGATGCCTGTGACCGGAACATCATAGGAGAGTTCGGCCTGTGCGATACGGAACAATCCTGCCGGACGTGGATCAATCATTAGCTCGACCAGCACTGACTGAGGTGTGTCTTTCTCCAGATCTCCCAGCGCTATCGTCACCTGGCGATCAGAAAGTGAAGATTGATCGACATCACGAATGAGTGGCAGCACTTTGACTGCCTTTCTGGGTGAAACGCCCGCTGGCAGACGCAATGTTAAAGTTGCATTACGCACTGCTACTGCTACTGCACTCTGGACCTGCTGTTCAAAAAGGCTCATGGCATCCGCAGGTGTCCTGATAAATTCTGCAGGCACACCCCCGCTGATTTGACCGATATCATCAAGCAAGCTCTCGTCCCAGTCAGCGCCGATACCTAACGGGTAAATGGAGATGCCATTGGCCGCGGCATCTCTGGCTAACTGGCGACAGCGATCTGTATCACCGTATGTAACGCCATCGGTCAGCAATATCATACGATTGACCGCATTGGGGATATTCCAGCGCCGTAGTTCGCCTAATCCCTGGATCATACCAAGTGACATCGTCGTGCCGCCCGCATCCTGGATGCGATCGATCGCAGCCTTCATTCCAGGCTTATCGTTACAGGGCATGGACGGGATAATCACCTGGGCTGTATCGTCAAAAATGACCACAGAAATGTAATCGGTTGGCTCCAGGCGATCAATTACTATTTTTACTGCTTCTCTAACATTTTTAAGCTTCGCGCCCCTCATAGAGCCAGAATGGTCAATTACCAGGGCGAAGTTTAGTGGCATACGCACCTGGGCCATCAGGTCTGAAGGTTTAGTTTCCAATAAAACGTATGCAACTTGACTTCCACCAGTTACTGGCATGAAGTCTTTTCCTAACTGGTGTGCCAGTGTTACCTCTCCAGGCATAATAGTATAAGCTCCTTTCGCATTCGGCTGGCCCTAGTATATCATTTAACGCACAAAAACGACCACTGCACTGATATTGTCCTCTCCACCATTCATATTGGCAGTCTCGATCAATTGAGAACAGGCAGTCTGCGGATCTGGCGCATGACTAAGGATTTCGGTAATTTGTGGGTTGCGTATCATTTCCCATAAGCCATCGCAACAGCTCAAGAGGATATCTCCAGGATAAATTTGTTGCTTGAAGATATCTATCTGCACGTTGAGCTTGTCGCCGAGGCTGCGATAAATCTGACTTCGTTGTGGATGTGTGTAGACATCATCGGGCTCTATCAAACCACCCGCAACCAGTTGTCCGACCAGCGAATGATCGTTTGTCAGTTGATGAAGTTTTCCTTCACGTAACATATAGCTTCGGCTATCGCCGACATTCAGAATGTATGCGTGATCCCCTATCACCATAAAACCAGTAATAGTTGATCCCATATCTGATTTTTCGCGCTGATTCTCCTGGCAGAGAGCCGTATTTGCATCTTCAACGGCACCATTCAAGAGTGCTACCAGTCTGTCTTCATCCAGTTGCTCTGGTTTTTCGCCACTTTTTTCAGTAGCAAGCGGAGCCTCCAGTAATTCGCGTACCATACGTTCCGCAATCATGCTAATCGTCATGCGACTGGCGCCCTGCCCGTTAGCGTGTCCACCCATACCATCCGCAACGATAAACACACCAACCGGAGATGCAAGCGATTCATGAATGCGCTGCAGTTGCAGGACAAGGGTACTATCCTCGTTTGGCTCACTGCGACGTACATTGCCTGCATCAGAATCACTTGCTACTAACAGATGGACGCCATTAGGAAATGCATTCTGCTCCGCCTGTGGCTGCTCGATCACGTAGGTATGTCCCTGCTCAACAAAGGTATTGACGATAACCCCTTGCAGAACATGCGCCTCGTTATCTTTGCTCTCTGCTGCCGGGTATTCATGCATGGTATACGATGCATTGAGCAGTTCTGCACCGCAAACGGTACAAAACTCGTCTCCTTCAGTATTTTCTTCTGAACCGCAGTTCCAGCAGCGTTGATAACCCTGATGGTCAGTTACCAGGTAGACATGCTCATCTTCTGTGTCACTGATCACCTGTGCAACCTCGTAACGTTCTGCGACAGTTGTACCGACTGCCAGTGTTGGGAACGCAGTTTGCGTCGTATCTGTTGCCTGCCCTGGTTGTATGGACTGATCCACAGGCTGTTCTTGCTTTTCCGCCTGGTCGTGCTCAGATTGGTCTCCGGATGAATTTGTTACCCTCTCCATTGCATCCTCCTGGCTAGTGGCGGCATCATCGTTTGCGGGAGTTTCTGCCGCCGTTGTACTACTTGTATCGGTGGCAGCTGCATTTGTTGCATCTGCCCGAGCATCTGCCGATTGACTGGTTATACTCGCAGGCGTCGCCCTCTCACTGGCTTCGGCTGGAAACTCAGATGCTGCGTTTGCTGCTGAAACGAGAGATTCGGGTGGCGGAGGCGGTGGAACCGACGCGGGCCTGTTACTGCCATTCGGCTGTATTAGCGCTGTTGGCATCTCAGCGACATCCTGTGTGGGTGGCGGATTCTGTGTCGCCGAGGTTGCGAAGAGCTTGGTTGGCGCATCAGCAATATCGATCTTCCCTTGCTCTGCGTCTGATGACTGTTGCTCTTGCTTTTCACGCTCCAACTCTTGCTGCCAGCGCTTCGCATGATATGCGATCATCTGCTGTGGAGTCAGAATCTGCGTAGGGGCCTGCGTGATGTCATCTACCTGGTTCGCACTGGACATCGGGGCCGCCGATACCTGATTTGCTACCGGTGCCTGTGCTCCTTGCGAGGAAGACGCGGGTGCAGATTGAGCCTGTTCCTGTGCAGACTGCACTGACGTGGAGGGCGCGTTCTGCTCTTGCCTGTTCTCCACGGCTCCTTCTGCCGCGACAGGTTGCGTTGCTGCTGCCAGCATCTCTGGCGTGAATGATAGTCCACAACCCTTGCAGAATCTGGCATTTTCACGATTTTGTGTATGACACTTCGGACAGAGCATTTCTGCCCTCCTTTAGTTCGTTGCTTCAAAGTTGTTTTTGTAATCGTATGGCTTCGGCGCTCTTTGGATCACGTTGCAGAGCTTCGTTCACCATCTGCCGGGCTTCTACTTTCTTATTCAGCTTCAGATAACTTGTTGCCATTGCACTGTAGATCTCGGAAGCATCGGCATTCACCTGCCGTCCACGTTCCAGGGCGCTCAATGCTAACTTCCACTCTTTCGCCCGCATATGCGCTCTTCCTAGCTCATACCAGCTCTCCCATTGCAGTGGATCCCGCTGGGTTGCCTGGCGTAACGTGCTGATTGCAGCCTGGTATTGCTTCGTTTCAATATAAAGCCGTCCCAACGCTAACAAAATCAACGCGTGATCTGGATTAATACGCAGGCCGTCCTGGAAGTATGCTTCCGCTTCACGAGAGTAGCCCTGGTCCATTGCTACCAGACCAAGCTGATAATAGCTCCCGAAATCTTGCGGTGCCAGCGCCAGCGCCTTTTTAAAAGCGCTGGTTGCCTGTGGATACAATTTCAGGTCTCGATAGCATAATCCTAGCTGGAAGTAGGCATCAAGCGCATCTGCTTTGAGACGAATAGCTTCTTCAAACTGCTCTGCTGCATACTTCAAATTGTCTGTGAAAAGCTTTTTATCTGTGCCACTCACCGACATTGCATACTGACGATAGGTACGTCCCAGATTGCTGAGCAGGTCATAACTTGTTCCACCCTGACTCTGTGCCAGTCTGAACTGGTTGACCGCCTCAGTATAATTTTTATTCGTCAGGTACTGCAATCCCAGGCGATAGGCCGTCGCAGAATCATTTGCCGCTGTTCCATTGCTTGTTGCGGGACGGGCCTGAATTGATTGCACTGGTCGTGCCTGGATCGATGGTGCCGGACGCGCTTGCGTTGGTTGCTGTACAGGTCGTGCCTGAATTGATTGCACTGGTCGTGCCTGTGTAGGCTGCTGTACGGGGCGCGCCTGGATCGACCGTCCTGGTCCTACGGGCCTCTGAATCGGACGTGCAATAATGGGCGTACGTGCTGGTGGAGCAGCAGTGACTCCCTGTACCAGAGGTTGTCCGTCTCGTTTGCAGAATTTGGCACCTGGACGGTTTTGAAAACCGCACTTGGGACAGATTAAACCGACTCCCGCATTCGGCGCTACCATTCTGGTAGCGTTCGGTGAGACAGCAGGAATCTGAATAGTTGTAGCTGCTCCGCCGTTTGGCAGGCATTGTTGTAACGCTACCCGCATCGCATCGGCACTCTGGAAACGTTGCGCAGGACCCTGCTGCATCGCTTTAATCACTACCTGCTCTACCGGACATACCGTCCTTCCGCCAATTTGAACCGTTCTAAGACGTGGATTCTTCGCGAGCAGACTCCCAGGCGCAGGAGTCTGAATAGGATCAGGCTCGTAGCCGGTGAGCACATGGTACATCGTGGCACCAAGCGAGTAGATGTCTGAGCGTGCGTCTGTCTGTACCAGTTTGCCCGGATTCTGGGCAGTACGTTTCTGCCCGGGAGCTGTAAGCGACCCCAGATGCTCCGGTGATGCATAAGAAATTGTACCCAGGTTCTCTGTATTAGTACGTTTATTGGGGTCAAAGCGACGCGCAATACCGAAATCTATCAGTTGTACTTCATTCTCAGGTGTAATCATGATATTGCCCGGCTTTAGATCGCGCAAAATGATAGGGGGTGTACGTGAATGAATATAGCTTAATGCCTCACACACCTGCATCATCCACTTGATTACTTGCTCTTCCGGCATCGGCCCCTTACTATCCTCGAGTTTCTTCTCCAGGCTGCGTCCTGGCACAAACTCCATTGCAAAGTAGTAGTTTCCTCTATCTTGAAACGGTAGCGCCAACGCTGCAATGCGTGGATGTTTTAAACCACGTAGAAGGGCAATCTCTTTATTGAAGCGCTCGATTGCGGATTTACGGTCCTCTTCAGTTGTATTTGGGTTGATCAACAGTTCCTTTACGGCATAATAGTATGGGGGGTTGGTCCCCACCTGCTCGACTTTATAGACGGTTCCCATTCCGCCTTCGCCAAGAACCTGCACAACTTTAAATTTGCCGTCAAGGACTGTTCCTATTAGGAGAGCCATACTCCAGTTTTCTCCAAATGTGCTCAGACTGCACTTACATGCACTACGACTGCGGTGATATTGTCCTCCCCGCCATTCGCGTTGGCCATGTCGATCAGCATATTGCAGATCTTTTGCGGACTACTTTGCTCGTTGAGTACTCTTAGCAGATCTTGTTGCCTTACCATTTCCCACAAGCCATCAGAACAGAGTAAAAGGGTGTCGCCTCTTTGTAAGGTTTCGTGGAAAATGTCAACCTCGATGCTTTTATGGCCGGCCCCCAATGAACGATAAATTAAATTACGCTGCGGATGCGTGTAGACCTCATCTGGCTCAATCTGTTTTGATTCAACCAATCGTGCGACCAGCGAATGATCACGCGTCAGGGGAGCCAATTGTTTGTCTCGTAATAAATACGTCCGACTATCTCCAACGTTGGCGATATAGGCTTGATCATTTTGTACCAGTGCAACAGTCACGGTACTCCCAAGTCCACGTGCAGCAGTTTGTTGTTCGCCATGGCGTAAAATGGCCTTGTTGGCCTGCTGAATTGCCGCTCGTAATTGTTCCTCAACAGCAGTTACTACGGCTGTTTCTGTTAATTTGCGTGTCTTTTGTGTTGCTGACTGCTCTGATGAAGTGAGAGGTTGTTTGACCGTCTTGTCTAGAGCTGAGGTGTTGAGCTGGATGGTTGGTTGCTCCGGTAGCGGCTTGAAGAAACTATCCAGTGCTCTGCTGATGGTTTCCACCGCCAGCCGACTGGCAATCTCTCCTGCCTTGTAGCCACCCATACCATCAGCGACAATGAACAGGCCACGGTCCCCTTCCTCCGACGACTCTACGCGCTTATAGGCGCAATCCTCATTCTGGTCACGTTGTTTCCCAACATCAGTTTTATCAGCAGCAGTGAGTTTTAGATGCATTAATAAGTACCTCACAGGAGCAGGAATCTTCGACGTTCGTTCCATGCTCACTATAGCATATAGTAGTATTCATGACAATTGAATCTTTCTGAAATTGCATAAAGTATATTTAGCATAGTAACTGGTTTTTTTAAGAACCGCTCATATATATCATTTAAGTGTTCAGGATATCACTCTATATACGGGACAAATGGGGGGTAGGTTGCGAAATACTCGCTAACCCGTAGAGGCATGCCTTGCGTGTGCCGAGTGGTGTGGCGGGAATCTCAGCGGTTTTACATAATCTCCTGACCACCCCCGGCACACGCAAGGCATGAGCGGCACACGCAAGGCCTGCCTCTACGGGGACTCTTTCGAACGTGGCCTGAACTGCAAGCGAATGGCCGTTCCCTTGAAACTGAACGCTTCACGCAGCCTGTTTTCGAGGTAGCGTTCGTAAGAGAAGTGTACCCCCTGTGTGTCATTGACGAAGAAGATGAAGGTGGGCGGATTGACTCTGGCCTGGGTCGCATAAAAGATCTTGAGCGGCTTGCTGCGAATGACTGTCGGGCTATGTTTCCGTATGGCATCCTGCACGACTTCGTTCAGCCGTGCCGTGGGAACGCGCAGATAACGCATCTCAGCGATCTTCAACGCCGTCTCAAGAATCGTTTTCACATGGTAGCCAGTCTTCGCTGATGCAAAGATGACCGGTGCATAAGGGATAAACTTGAGGCCCTCGGCGATGATCTTGCGATAGCTTTCGGCGCTCTCGATTTCATCGTTGGGATGTGGAAAATCACCCTCACGTTCGGCCCGCCGCTGCTCCTGTGCCAGGTCCCATTTGTTGACGATAACTATAACGCCTTTGGTGTGTTCATGAATCTCGCCTGCAATATGTGTATCCTGCGCCGCCAATCCCTCGCTTGCATCAACCAGTAGCAGCGCGATATCGCAGCGTTCAATAGCTCGTGTGGCCCTCAATACGCTATACTTCTCGACGCCCGGGCCAACGCGTCCACGCCGCCGGATGCCGGCTGTGTCAATCAGTCTGATCCTTTGTCCCTGGAACTCAAGCTCGGTATCGATCGCATCGCGTGTTGTCCCTGGTACCTCGCTTACAATTGAACGCTGAAAACCCAGCAAAGAATTGAGCAGCGAAGACTTACCCACATTCGGACGTCCCACAATAGCGATACGTGGAATCCCTTCTTCTTCGTCCTCTTCCATCTCGTCTGCAGGCGGCAATTCCTCTACAATACGATCCAGCAGATCGCCGGTACCAGTTCCCTGGATCGAGGAGATATCAGTCGGCTCGCCTAACCCCAGGCTATAAAACTCAACGGCATCCATGCGACGAGTCGCATTATCGGCCTTATTGGCCGCTACAATCGTAGGCTTGTTTGTACGCCGCAGAAGATCCGCAACCTCATCATCGGCAGCCGTAATACCTGAGCGCGCATCGACCATAAAGACAATCACATCTGCCTCGTCGATAGCGAGTTGCACCTGGGCCGTTACATGGTTCATGATATCGCTCGGCTGCCCGGTCAATCCCATCTGTCCCACCGGGATGCCATTCCCGAACTCCAGTCCCCCGGTGTCAATGAGCGTGAAGATGCGCCCATTCCACTCCACATCACCATACAGGCGATCGCGCGTTGTCCCCGGCAAATCTTCAACAATAGCCATGCGCTCGCCGATCATGCGATTAAAAAATGTAGATTTGCCGACATTCGGTCGGCCCACGATAGCAACAAGTGGCTTCATATGCGCCCCTCCACCCTTTCCTGATACAAGAAGTTTTTTACAATTGGAGCCTATTATAACACACAATGTACTTCACGGTGCACTGCAATACATTCGCATAGGTTGCGTGTGGGTCCAGCCAGGATAGCAAAGATTTCAAAACTGAGCAGTGTAAAGAGTGCCTCAACCATCTGTTTAACGATTGCCTGCCGCTGACCGAGTCGATACGGCCAGCGCTCATAGCTGACTTTGACATCTCTCAGAATTTATTGTATAATCTGTCTATCCAAAAAATTAATTAGGTAGGCTGATTATATAACATGCTGCCTTGAAGCTGCTGTATAAGGAGACGTTGCTATGATCGATACCACAAACCGGAGCTTTTCCGCCGTCGTCACGGTGATCAGCGTACTGATGATTGCAGAGGCCGTGACCTTTCTGCTCGCGGCTCTTTTGCACCTGGGCATAGGGCTCCCGCTGGGATTCTCAGAGCCCCGCATCATTCCTGCTGCCATCGTCGAAGGACTCTGCGGGCTTTTCCTGGCTGTGGGTGTCTACGCTGTGTTCGCCCGCAGGACCTGGGCCTGGGGAGTCGCTCTGGCCGCCCACCTCTTTGCCGTGGTCGGCGTCTTGCTGGGAATCACAGCACTCGCACTCGACCCTGGCCTGAGCACTGAGGCGAACACCATCTATCATCGCGTCATTCTGGTGGTCCTCGTCGCCGTCCTGGTCCTGCTCGCGACCAGGAGCACAAGAGCCACACTGGGTCGCCGTAAGTAGGCCTGACCATAGGATGACTGAACACACACAACATTCAGGAAGGTATCAACTCATGAACGCTCAACTAAACGCTACGACAACTACTGTGCGCCACGCCGGCCCGAATCTCGGATTAGTGGCGACGGTCTTCACTGTCCTCAAGCTCGCGAGCATTTTCCTCGTGAGTAGCTTTATCACGAATCCGTCCTTTCCCGAGCCGAGTGCAACCGCACATGACATTGTGGCTTACTTTCAGGCGCACCCCTCGCTGGTTCTCGCCTGTGCATTTCTCCAGTTCGGGTCCGCCATTGCGCTCGGCATCTTCGTCGTCGGCGTTGTAAGCCAGTTGCGCTTCCTCGGTGTGCGTGCCGCCGGTGCTGATATCGCGCTCTTTGGTGGCCTCGCTACGGCGCTTGACTCAGCCGGGTCCGCCTTCGCGCTCTGGGTGCTCTCACAACCTGGGATTGCGCAAGACGCCACGCTCGCGCGGGCGCTCTTTTACCTTCAATTTGCCTTCGGCGGCCCGGGCTTCTCCGTGCCAATGGGGCTGCTTTTGGCTGGTGTTTCCATCGTTGCTGGCTTCATGAAGCTCTTGCCACGGTGGATCGTATGGTCTGGCATCGCGATCGCGGTAGTGGGGGAGCTAAGCTGGTTCAGCATGATCATACCGGGCGTCCTTCTCCTCATTCCACTCACAAGGTTCCCAGCCTTTGCATGGCTCATCGCCGTGGGGTTTGCACTGCCGAAAACTATTGCTTCGAGCAGCAAATAATGCATTATCGGGGCTGGGTGCCAATGAGACAGTTTTGTTCCCTTTTGTTGGCTGATTGCGGGATCAGGAATATCGCGGGAGCCATACCCCCACGATATTCTTGTTTCTCTGATTTGTAGCGGTATCAAAGTCAGTCCGGAAGAGATTTAGTTACCTGAACAATTCCGATACGGATCGACCATCATGAATACGACTAATCGCACCTGCAAACAATTCTGCCACCGACAATATAGTCATATTGGGCAGGCGTTTGTGTGCAGGAGCCGGAATGGAATCCGTGATCACAATTTCTTTGATGGGAGCATTGCTCAGACGATCGATGGCGGGACCCGAAAACACGCCATGCGAGGCACAACAGTAAATATCGCGCGCTCCGTGTGCATAAACGACGCGTACTGCCTGCGTCACTGAGCCTGCAGTATCGATCTCGTCATCAACAATAAGTGCGTGCCGTCCCTCAACGTTTCCTATAATACCCATCGCTTCTGTCTGCCCATCGTTGTCCAGTCGCCGTTTCTCAACGATAGCCAGTGGCGCGTTGAGGCGATCCGCCAGCATACGGCCCTTCTTGGCAAAACCTTCGTCGGCAGCGACTATGGTAAATGGTTCCAGCTCTTTTTCTACGAAGTAGCGAGCCTGGATAATCTGTGCAGTCAGTTCATCGACAGGTATATTGAAGAAGCCCTGAATCTGTCCCGCGTGCATGTCCATTGTCAGGACACGATGCGCTCCTGCAACAGTAATACAATCTGCGATCAAACGAGCTGTGATTGGAACGCGTGGTTGATCCTTTTTGTCGGTACGACCATAAGCATAATACGGAATGACAGCAGTAATGCGAGCAACGGAGGCACGCTTCAAGGCGTCAATCATGATCAGCAGTTCCATGATTGAGCGATTCACTGGAGAACTAAAAGGTTGAATAATGAACACGTCATGACCGCGTACGTTTTGATTTATCTTTACAAAGATGTTTTCATTGCTGAACTGAAAGACATCTGCGTCACCAAGTGGAATGCGCAGATGTCGGCATATAGCGGCGGCTAGCGGCCTGTTCGCGTTCCCGCTAAAGATACTTAAGTCGTCCAATGTGCACCTCCTGGTTGCCAAAAGTATATCACAATTAAATAAACATGTGCGATACGCTGTTTGTAAGTGTGCAGGACGCTACAATACATATGGTGGAAGGAGGGAGGGCACTCTGTATAGATTATGCTTTTGCAAGACAAGATGCAACAAGGGCACCGACTCTGGTACCCTGTAGCAACGAAGCACTATAAACTAACTTACAGGTTCCTCCGGACTGGAGATGAGAATGCGCAAAAAGCGACCGATAGCCCAGAAGACCAGGGCATAGATCGCCATTGCAATGAGCGTCGACCACTCAAATGCCTGATATGGTGGATGAATGGACGGTGAACGCACGATTGTGCTGAATGGGAAGAGGATGATATCGGTCAGAGCATAAAGAAAGCCCGCAAACAAATTATTCGGGTCCGCACCGATCAATTTTAAAAGAAAACGGATCGCCAATGTTACTTCCAGTACCGCAATAAACCACTGGATGAAATCATTGAGCTTACCAATGGCGTATCTGACGGTAAGCGCCTCTTCGTGACGTGTCTCCTCGCTCTCGACATCCGGGCTACTACTGGCGGCAGCAGGGGGCTGCTGCGCTTGTGGTGCCACAGGTCGCAGCGGCAAATCTTCCATACGCTCTGCTCCGGGAAGTCCATCAGCTGGTTGTGCACTGGTAGGTTCATCGGGATAGGGATTACTGCGCATCCTGCTTTCCTCCATACAACTAGTCAAGCTCGCCTGAACGCTTCAGGTCAGCTATAGCTGTTCCTGATCGGATTATAACATTAATTACCTGTTATGCGCTATGGGCAATGGACAACGTCTCGTCTCCCTAACAGTATTACGTCCTCCGTCATCTTCAAGGTACAAAACTGCTCTTTGCGTAGTTGATTGAGCACCTTTGTAGTGCTTACTCTGTCTTCTGGAAAAACGGTGCTGAGGTCAACAATAACGTATTCGACTGTTTTATTCCCAATCGTGATGTTGGGAAAAACGGTGATGTATTGGCGCTCACTGAGATGCGGATTGAGACTGGTTCCTGCCGAAACTGGCGCATCAGGCGGAATCTCCGTGAGCAGTTGTTGAATAGCGGCTTCATGGGTACCCGGCACATGGGTGGCCCAGAAGACAGTCAGATTCGGTGCGACAATCCAGTAATTGAGCGTGAACATCGCAATCAACCAGGCACACGCAAGCCAGTGTAACTGCGGCAATGAGATCGCCTTCGCCAGCGGAGACAGGCGCTCGCTCAAACGTTTCCATGGAAAAGTACTTTTATATACAACGGAAGAAAGGCGGGGCTGGATCAGCGCGACCGAACGCGTGACGACAGGATGTGTACTGAATATTTGTGTCATGGTACTATAAGCTAATGTAGCCCTGCCTAACAACGGGATGTATCCATTTTTATGTTGCTTCGGTACACTATTCGCTACACCATCAAGGGATAATTCTGTGCTTTCGTTACGCCATCCTTGCCAGATGCTCACCACACGCTGCATTCCAACAATTGCTGCCATCATGAGGAAAGGGATAATTGCCGCGTTATAGTGATAGACCCCACTCGACAGCAACTGGTCTCCGCTCAGCAGGTTGATGGCCAGACTTGGGATGGTTGGCAGGAGCCACTCAGGAGCCAGCAGGGCCAGAAACCCGGTGCTGCGTAAAAGACCAGCCAGATAATAGACACGATCAAAGGTGACGAAGGTCATAAACAGGAGCCAGGGGTGCAGGACCACGTTGACAAGAGCTGTCCCCGGAGTACTCCCCAGGGTTGTGTAGCGATACCAGAAAGTATTATGTTGGGTTCCCGGATAAAAATGGGGCTCAATGACTGCCACGGCCAGTATCGACCACACGACGCCAAAAATGATAAGCGCAGTGCCCAGGCGCGGTAATTTATACTTCCAGATGACCAGGATGCCAAGCAAAGCAACGACCGCCGGAATTTCTTCTTTACACGCGCCGGCAAGAATACAGGCGAGAACAAACCAGATATAGCGCTTATAAGTGAGAGCCAGAATCGCATAGAGCAATAATGGCGTTGCCAGGGCGACGGGGTGGAAGTCAAAGATGTTTATACCCAATAGTGCTGGAGAGATCAGATAGGCACCGGACATCGCGGCTGCGAACCATGGCCAGTCCGGGAGGTGTTTGCGCGTGAGCAGAAAGACTGGGAGCGCGCCAGCCGCCAGCACCAGGGTCTGAAATAGGAGCAAGATCCGCGGATCGGCATGAAAAATATAGAGCAATGAGAGCGGTATGATGATCGGCTCTACGTGCTGTGCCAGTCGTGTTGGTGGACCAAACCAGTTGTCCCCTTGATTGGTCCAGACAAAGAGACGACCATGAAGCGTGTTCCAGAGCACCTGGTCGAGATTGCCCAGGTCAAATGCCGTGGCCTTAAATGTCTCATAACGTAGAACCGATTGGTAGCCCATGATAACGAAGTAGACAAGCATTATGAGTATTAGCAGCAGCCAGGCGAGCTGGATCTGATTAAACCGTCGTGTACGTAACTGAAAGCGTTTCATTTCTTTTCTTCATACCACAATGATAGATTGCCAGATCCCTATACCGACCAGTATCATAAAGGACCAGACAATCACAAACTCAGGCCATGTCCCTGTTCGAAAACGCCAATGCGGGTTGGGTGGAAAGCCAAAACGTTTGCGGTTGGGCCACAAAAGCGGCACTCCTCCAAGTGTGAGCGCGTCTGCAGCAATATGCATAATACAGCCAAACAACACTCCGAAAAAAACCAGATGCGAAGTGGCAACAAATGCTGCAGGTAGCGCAAGATTTTGTCTGTCTAAAAGATAGATTACCACTCGCTCCAAACCAATCGCAAGCAAAGCGCCAATCGCAAGCCCTAACAGGCTGTGGAAAATAGTGCGATGACCAGCAATACGCTGAATCTCTTTACTCACAATGCCAAACTTATGTCCCATAGTACTACGAGCATTATCAATATCAGGTAAGAGTGCACCAATGCCCACTGCAAAGTAGTAGACAGCTTTTCTGACTATCAATACCAGGGGCACTGTTTTCGCTATTGTCAGCGGATCGCCTGTCAAATGAATAAAACTGTCAAATACAACCCCTGCGGTTAAACCAACCAGTAAATGCGATCTGCCTTCCATCCTCTTAATCCGTGGCGTGGATACACCCCTGGCTTTAGCCTTAAAGAGGAAACGCCACGACTCCTTTTCTCCTGTCAGAATGCATATTTTATGCGCAATTGTAGGGGCTCCTGGAACAAATGTCAATAACTTTAATCTGTTTCATACTCTTATATTATTCTTCGTCAGGCAATTGGATATAAATCGCGTCGTTTTCTACTTTCACCGGATAAGTCAGGATATCCTGACGCGCAGGACCGCGTACCGCTTCACCTGTGCGTATATCAAACCGTGCACCGTGCCAGGGACAGGTCAGGATATACCTCTCAAGATCGCCCTCGTTGAGCGGACCACTGATATGGGTGCAGTTATCGGTAAACGCGTAGACAGCACCCTCGACCATTGCCAGACAGACCAGTTCGCTATCTACTTCGATTGGTAAAAGCTCACCTTCCTCCAACTCGCTCAATTCCGCCGCTTTGATAAAATCTGCCATCGAGTTCCTCTTACTATTTACAGCCCTTTTTGTCGCACCGGCAGAATCACGCCATTCACGCCATCACTGGCTGAAGATACCAGGAAGATCACCGCCTCCGCCAATGTCTCCAGGCTGACCCACTTCATGGCCAGATCCTCAGACGAAGGTTTCAGATCACTGATGTTCGATTGCGTCATCAATAAACCCGGGCCAATTGCGTTGACATAAATACCGAGCTTGCGCCCCTCTTTGGCGAAGGTCTTTGTGAGTGCATCAACTCCAGCCTTCGCGCTGTTATAAGCGGCCATCATCGGACTCGAACTCTCAACGCCACCCGCACGGCTAAAATTAAGTATCTTGCCTGAACCCTGGCTCCTCATAATCGGCCAGACTGCGCGTGTGCATAGAAATGTTGTTAGCAAATTATTGTTTAGTTCGCTTTGCCAATTCTCAAGACTGAGTTCGTCGGAAGGGCCATATTTGGTGAGGCCACCTGCCAGGTTGACCAGGATATCGATGCGTTCGTAAGCTCCCAATGCTTCGTCAATCAGCTTCTTTGCACCCTCTTCTGTGGTCAGATCAGCGGCAACTGGCAGGACCATTTTTGCTCCGCCGTCACGTAGCTCTTGTGCGCGAGCGTTCACACGCTCTTCACTGCGTGCGCTGATAACGAGGTCAGCACCCTCACGCGCAAATGCCTGTGCAAGCGCGAAGCCGGCCTGCCCGGGGTAGCTGACACCGGTGATGATAGCTGCTTTTCCTTCTAGACGCATTTATTCTTCCTCTTCTTCCGTATCAGGTTTCTCCAGCCCTGCCATTGCAAGGCCGCGATGGAGGACGCGTAGTGAAAGAAACGCGCATTTGGTGCGCGCAGGACTGATAGCAATGCCCAGTTCTTCCAGGACCTCATCTTTCCCAAGTGCAACGACTTCCTGTACTGTTTTGCCTTCGATCATTTCGGAGAGCATGGAAGCTGCAGCCTGGCTAATGGCACAACCGCGTCCCAGAAAACGCACCTCTTTGATGCGATCTCCTTCAACCTGCATATCCATTGCCAGTTGATCACCGCATAATGGGTTCGAGTCCTCTGAGTGAATGTCAGGATCTTCAAGCTTCCCATAGTTCCGCGGGTTGCGGTAGTGATCCAGGATATATTCACGATAATAATCCATTGACATATGTGAGCCTCCCAAGGGTTCCTGGCCTGGGAAATCTACAAACTAAAAATCTCTTT
>WNFY01005860.1_pt1 | contig 21398 bp, 21 predicted proteins | sample 5400091 | NCBI WGS metagenome assembly WNFY01 (sample SAMN13153364, study PRJNA577476) | soil metagenome | isolation source: 60 cm soil or saprolite under grassland replicate 1 | place: USA:California | collected 2016-06-15
TATATAATCTTTATACCCGCTTCAATAGTTACCGGTGTAATATTATTCAACTTCGTTGTATTACTTTCGACAGCGATCACATTGTCCAAACTTTTTACGGGAAACAGATGAAAGGAAGTGAATATCCTTTTAAATTCATATTGCCAATTGCTTCTGAAATCTAAGGCAGTATGAAGAAATACAAAGCAGAGGCGGAAAATATTTTACCCGACCCTTTATGTTGCCTGCATCTTATAAAAGCGTATCCCCTATTCACCGGTTTTCATAATTGTACGAGCAATATCTTTTTGGTATGAGTATGGTTTTGGTTTATACAATTTATGATGATGGACGCGGTGATAAAGAAACCTTTTCCAGTTTATATGAAGCTGACGAAAATCATGCAACCCCATAATTTCTATCATACTTTTCACTTTGAGACTATTATAGTTTTACATGAGTTTGAATGCCAATCAGGTGAAATGTCCTGACCAAAATATTCTATATACAAAAGATGATTGCTTGCCTTTTCTTATGATAATAATCATTTTAACAATTAAATCAATCAAAAAAATGAAAAAGATGTATTTATTACTGATGCTGGCAGGCAGCCTGCTAACATTCACTTACAATGCTGCTGCGCAAACTGTAACTTCTGCAACAGCTACAAAAGAAAAAGGTTATACAGTGATCAACCCGGGAGAACCAATAATCATTTACAAGTATCAGCATGTGTCACATTCTCCCAAGGAAGCAGAAAAATATTCTCCTAAATATTTCTTTACAACAAGTTCATCTGAAGTATTGCAGGAGCTTACGAAGATGAATTTGAAAAAAACATTCCCTAACGACCATGCTTTTCATGACGCCCTGGATGTAAACTTTAGAGAAGATAAAGAACTTATCAACTACGATGATTTCCATAAAATGTATAAGCTAAGCCGGGTTTATACCAGCACCGTTAAACGGTAAATCAATGAAAGCCGGGGTCAGAGTACCACAGTAAACATGACCCGGTTTCTTTTTAAACTGGATATAAAAATCAAGCAAATTTTATGTTGAGTTTAGTGCAATTGTAAATTTAGAAGAAGAAAATAAAATAAAACCAGTACTATAGGAATTTGCATCTGTTCTTCAATTTTTGTTCTTACTCCCGCTAACTTTTTATATAACCAAAATTTTGAAACATAAATCCAAAATAATATAACAACAATTTTTTCTTGCCAATCTAATTTCGAGTTGAAAAATTATGTTTTCTATGAGCATTACAAATTGCAGTAAAATTTGCAGAGCATTTTTTGGACAATATTTAAAGTCAATTTGTAAAAAAGAAAACTTGTTGTAAATAAAAAGTTGTATTGTCGTCTATATTACATTGCAATGGCATTAATTCCATAATTTTACTTTGAAAATGAAAAAAATCCTTGTCATATTGCTAATGCTTGTGTATGCAATTTCGTCTTCCGGAACAACATTGCATATCCATTATTGCTGTGGCAAAATTGACAAGATTGATTTTAAAGCTGATAAAAGGGATCATTGCCCCTTTGACAAAAAACTTTCTCAAAAAAGTTGTTGTGACAATAAAGAAGTAGAATTTAAAATAAAGGGCGATTACAAGGCCGAAATAGAAGCCAAAGTTCTCTTTAAAGATATTACAGCATATGTAAGTTTTCTTCATGCTGCTTTTGAAGAACCTCTTTTTATAAGCAACTATCTTTTCCATTTTTCAGATGCATCACCGCCATTATCTGCATCTATGCCACTATATATTTTCGATTGTACTTACCTCATTTGATTATTCATTCTTTTCTTTAAACTCTGCGCTCTGCGGGGTATTCGGGCAATTTTTATTCTCTTCAAGCCCTCTTTTTAGCATAAACATTTTTGCTCATTTATGGTTGTTTTACATGAACAACTACTCTTATAAATACTTTAAACAATAAAAAAATTGTTATGAAAACTTCACTCATAGCTATAGCCACAATAATGGCTATTACCCTATCTGCTGCAAATGCATTTGCACAAACCAACCGTAGCGGTTTGTATTTAACAGCAGAGGATTACATAAACAAAAAATTAAGCTACAGCAACAAGAACAGCAATGGAAAGTATAAAATAAAAGTGGCGCCCTTGTTCAATAAGGACAGAGTGCAGGTTATTCAAAATGGTGAAAAACACAATTTTTTTCAATTTGATTTATTTGGTTACAGAGACAAAAACCATGATTACAGGTTTTTCAATGATCAACAATACAAAATACTCGACACTTCATTCTTTTATGTCTACAGACGCGTTGTTTCTGTTAATGAAGGAAAAGCTCATTACCAAAAAACAAATTATTATTTCAGCAAGAAAGCAGATGGAAAAATAATGGATCTCACAATTGAAAATCTAAAACGAACTTTTTCTGTCAATCATAAATTTCAGGATTTGCTTGATATATATTTCAAATCAGATGATGAATTGGGCCTGTATGACAGTTTTAATAAAACATACAAAGTGGAACACGTATTTAGAAACAGTTTCGATAAAACTGCTTATTCGCTCAATAAATAAACATTACAATCAAATAAAAATGAAAACATTAATCATAGTATTATCAGTTGCTATAACCACACTCATCTTTGCAGGTTGCACCGGTAGAACTGCAATAACAAAAGGGCACTATACCTGTTCCATGCACCCGCAAGTGGTCAGTGATAAACCGGGTAATTGCCCAATTTGCGGAATGGAGTTGGTAAAAAAAGAAACCACTGCAGCAGAACAAACCAATGCAATGGGGGACATGAATATGCATGCCGCAGCCTCAACAAAGCCTGCTGATCCGCCTGTTATTAAACTTCAATATACTAAGTTAGATGCAGAGGTAGCTGAGCACATTAAAGAAGTATTGAGCAGTTACATGCTTATTAAGAATGCTTTGGTGAACAGCGATACAGCAGAAGCAAAAAATGGGGCTTTCAAATTGCTACAAGTAATAAGCGATTTTGACAATTCTTATTTTCCTTATGATCAGAAAGTGGAGTACGATAAACACAGAAATGCAATAAAAGAAAATGCAAAACAGATGATTGCAAATGCTGATACAGAAATGCAGAGAAGCAATTTTTCGGAAATCTCTTTGCGCGTGTATGAGTTAGCAAAAGTATTTGATGCGGGGAAAAAACTTTACTACGATCATTGCCGCATGGCTTTTGATAAAAACGGCGCTGTATGGTTAAGTGAAACAACCGAAATAAAAAATCCCTATCTGGGCAGTAAAATGATGAGTTGTGGTTCTGTAGAACAGGTAATTGATTAATCAGTATTAATTATACTCAACAAAAAATAAAACAACAAAAACAAAAATCATGAAACAATTAGCAATCGGAATTTTAGCAGGAGCAGCCATAATATTTGCCGCCTGCAACAGTGGTAACAAAACTTCAGAAAACAAAGACACCACAGGCAGTAACAAGATGGCAATGGATACAACAAATGCTGCTTCAACCTCAACAGTGAATGCACCGGTCATTAAAGCAACATTTACAAATGCGAGTGCTGATGTTACAGCATACATTAATGAAGTATTAAGTCACTATTTCCATGTAAAGCATGCACTCACAAATAATGATGCGGCAGAAGCAAAGAATGGCGCAACAATGTTGTTGCAGGTCATCAGCCAGTTTGATAATGCTTCTTTACCTGCTGATCAGAAAGCAGCATACAATGAACATATCACTGCAATAAAAGAACACGCTGATGCAATTGTAAAAAGTGCTGATGTGGAAGCGCAGAGAATGCATTTTGCTGAATTATCTGCCCATACTTATGAATTGGTAAAAGCATTTGGCGCAGGTAAGAAAATTTATTATGATCACTGCCCGATGGCGCTTAACAGCAAAGGTGCAAACTGGTTAAGTGAAACCGCAGAAATACAAAACCCTTATTTCAAAGGAACAGAGATGAATGCATGCGCCAAAGTGGAACAGGTGATTGAATAAAACAATAGGCGAAGGCAATAGCAACAGGCAATGAGCAATGGGCAATAGGCAATGAGCAATAGGCAATGAATAACAAACAATCGTAACTTCTTGCCAGTTGCCGATTGCCAATTGAAAATGCCAATTGAAAAAGCCAATTAAAAAAAATAACATGGTTGAAAAATTAATTGAACTGTCTCTGCGCAACAGGTTCATAGTGCTGATTATCGCAGCGGGGCTGTTTGCATGGGGCTTCTATTCTGTGCAACAAAACCCGATAGATGCAATACCTGACCTTTCGGAAAACCAGGTAATTGTTTTTACTGAATGGATGGGGCGAAGTCCGCAGGTGATGGAAGACCAGGTTACTTATCCATTGGTGAGCAACTTACAGGGTATCCCGAAAGTAAAGAACATACGCGGCACATCTATGTTCGGGATGAGTTTTGTGTATGTGATCTTCGAAGATAATGTAGATGTGTATTGGGCAAGAACAAGAGTGTTGGAAAGATTGAACTATGCACAACGCTTATTGCCACAGGGTGTAACACCAACGCTCGGACCTGATGGAACAGGCGTGGGACATGTGTTCTGGTACACCATTGATGCAAAGAATATGGATTTGGGAGAACAGCGTGCGTTGCAGGATTGGTATGTAAAACTTGCTTTGCAAACTGTTCCCGGTGTGGCGGAGGTTGCATCCTTCGGCGGATTTGAAAAGCAATATCAATTGGTGGTTGACCCTGTAAAGCTGCAGTACTATAAAGTTTCCCTGATGGATGTAATGAACAAGGTAAAAGAAAACAACAATGATGTAGGTGGACGAAAATTTGAAATGAGTGATATGGCATACATCATTCGTGGTTTAGGTTATGTAAAAAACAAAGATGATCTGGAGAACATTGCAGTAGGAAATTATAATGGCATTCCTGTACGCGTAAAAGACATTGGCTCCGTGCAGATGGGCGGCGATTTGAGGTTAGGCATTTTTGACCAGAATGGTGAAGGTGAAGTGGTGGGTGGTATTGTAATAATGCGTTACGGCGAGAATGCAGATAAAGTGATTGATGGTGTAAAAAAGAAAATGGGAGACATTCAAAAAGGTTTGCCGAAAGGAGTAAGCTTTAACATTGCTTATGATAGAAGCAATTTAATTGAAGCATCTATCAATAATATCAAAAGCAAACTGGTGGAAGAAATTACAGTAGTCTGTATCATTGTAATCATCTTTCTCTTTCACTGGCGAAGTGCATTAAGCATTATCATTCAAATTCCCATCACCATCGCTGTGAGCTTTATTTTGCTCAATGCTTTCGGTGTGTCAAGCAATATCATGTCACTTACCGGCATTGCACTGGCGATTGGCGTTATTGTAGATAACGGAATTATTATGAGTGAGAACTCATATCGAAATTTATCGGAGTGGCAGAACAACCCTGCAAATAAAAAGTAGTATAAAAAAAATCGTGAAGATTACTTATGAACCAGGCAAAGGAATATGCATGAAGCAATTGTTGCGTCGCACTCTTGTTGCTGTATAACATTACTCAACAAATCAGCATATTTATTCAGGAGCTTTAAAATACATTTTATCAATGAAAAAAATATTTAAAAAAATAAAGAGTTCACGATTATATCCGAAAAGAAATTACACGAAGATACCTGAGGATGTGCGCATGCGCATTATTGAAAGTTCCAGCAAGCAGGTATCGAGAGGAGTGTTCTTTTCTACCGTTATAATCATCACTTCATTTTTACCGGTGTTCTTACTTACCGGTCAGGAAGGAAAACTATTCGGTCCCTTGGCTTATACCAAAAGCTTCATCATGATAGTAGACGCTTTTTTGGTGGTAACATTAGCGCCTGTACTGATTTCATTTTTTATGCGGGGCAGGTTCAGACCGGAAAGTGCAAATCCTGTGAATCGTGTGCTCGAAAAAATTTATGAACCCGTAATCAAAAGTTGTTTAAAATGGAGAAAGACAACCATCGCTATCAACATCATCGCATTGCTGGTTAGCATACCACTGATAATGAGTTTGGGTAAAGAATTTATGCCACCATTAGATGAAGGTTCTATTTTGTTTATGCCTGTTACGCTGCCGGATGTATCCAATAGTGAAGTGAAACGTTTGTTGCAGGTGCAGGATAAAATAATTAAAAGTGTACCTGAAGTTGAAAATGTTTTAGGCAAGGCTGGCAGGGCAAACACTGCTACGGATAATTCCCCCATCAGCATGATCGAAACCATTGTTCTGCTAAAACCAAAAGATCAGTGGCGTAAAGGAATGGATAAGAAAGATATAATGCATTTGACCAAAAAATAAAAAATGCGCTTAACGGAATTCCCGGTGTAAAAGATCTGTATGCTGAACCCATTACCGGCGGCAAGTACATTGATATTGCCGTTAAGCGTGACGAGATCAGTCGTTATGGTTTAAGTGTGGATGATGTAAATATGGTAGTAGAAAGTGCACTCGGTGGAATGAGATTAACAACAACTGTGGAAGGGCGTCAGCGCTTTTCTGTAAATGCAAGGTTTGGACAAGACTTTCGTGATAATCTCGAAAACCTCAAACGTCTCCAAGTGCAAACAATGAACTTTGGACCGATCCCATTGTCTGCTGTTGCTGATATAAAAATTTCAGAAGGTCCGCCGATGATAAATTCTGAAAATGCTTTGCTGCGTGGAACCGTTTTATTCAATGTAAGAGATAGAGATTTGGGAAGCACAGTTGCCGAAGCGCAACAGAAATTGAATTCAATGTTGCAAAAATTACCTAAAGGATATTTTCTTGAATGGAGCGGTCAATATGAAAACCTGATAAGAAGCGAGCAAACATTGAAACTCATCCTACCAGTGGTATTGTTAGTCATTTTCATTTGTATGTATTTCGCATTTCATTCCGGAAGAGAAGCGGTTTTTAGCCTGATATCCCTACCGTTTGCATTAATAGGCGGCGCCTATATGATCTACTTCTGGGGAGTGAATTTATCTGTTGCAGTTTCAGTAGGTTTTATCGCATTGTTTGGCTTGGCAGTTGAAACCAATATTGTAATGGTGATCTATCTGAACGATGCCATGCAGCAATTGGTTGCATTAAAAGGAAATTCAAGAGAAACGATTACAAAAGAAGATTTAAAAGAGTATGTGATTGCAGGTGCATCCAAAAGATTGCGACCAAAAATTATGACGGTAAGCGTTTCACTGTTTGCTTTAATTCCAATTCTTTGGAGCAGCGGAGTAGGAAGTGATGTGATGAAACCTATTGTTCTTCCAATGGTAGGTGGCGTATTAACTTCTGCAACGTTCATACTGCTCGTAACACCGCTCATCTTTTTAATGAACAAAGAATACGAATTAAGAAAACATGGAAAGCTGGAAGTATTTGAAGCGAAACATTAATAAAGTTGATTGGTTGATAAGTTAATTAGTTAATTGGTTGATTGGTTTGATAGTCATTTATTCACCATTGACCATTCGCCATTCACGATTTGAGAAACTGAAATTATTTAGTCATGACAAAACATTTCATAATAACATTTGCCTTTGCATTCAGCCTGATAACAGGTATTGCACAAACTGTAAGCCTCGACAGCATCCTGCGCCAAATTCAAACAAACAATCCTCAATTGAAGATGTATGATGCGGATATACGGTCTGCAGACGAGAAAGCAAAAGGCGCAAGAAATTGGGAGCCACCTACAATCGGTACGGGCTTTTGGATGACACCATATAATCCCAGGTATTGGAAGGAACAAAAAGCAAGCGACGGTTCTATGGCTTCTTCCGGCATTGGGCAATACGAGATAATGGCAGAACAAATGTTCCCCAATAAAAAAAGACTGGATACTGAAGAAAAATATTTACAATCTGTTTCTTCCGCAGATGTGGAACGTAAAAAAGCTTCATTTAATGAATTAGCCGCAGAAGCCAAAAAAAATTATTATGAATGGATGATTATAAAAAAGAAACAGAGCATTTTAGACAAAAATGAAAAGCTGCTCAACTTTATGATACAAAGTGCAGAGCTAAGATACAAGAACGGATTGGGCAAAATCAGTGCTTATTATAAAGCCAAGGCAGAGTTTGGAAATATAGAGAACATGCGGCTCATGCTGAACAATGAAATAAAGCAGCGACGAATTATGCTCAACACATTAATGAACACAGATAAATTACAGGACTTCGATATTGATACTGTTTACAAAATAAAAGATTATTCTTCTGTTGTATTAGACAGCACTACTTTCATTAATGCCCGCAGTGATATTAAAGCCGTCGAAAAAGATATACAGATAAACTATTTGGAACAAAATGCAGAGAAGGCTAAATTAAAACCAGAGTTCGGCATCCATTATGAACATATGTTTGGCTTCGGGGGTTTGCCCATGCAATACACTTTGTTGGGTACAGTAAAAATCCCAATGGCAAGGTGGTCTTCAAAATCTTCAAAGGCAAATGTGGAAAGCCTCAAATGGAAAGTGGAATCACTAAACCAGCAAAAGCAGATGCTGGTAAATGAGGCGACAGGCAAGGCTTATGGCATGCAGAATGATATTGATTTAAAGAGGAAACAGATAAAATTATTTGATGAAAATATTATTCCCGCATTGCAGAAAAATTATCAGACCATGCAATTAGGATATGAGCAGAACACAGAAGAGCTATTCACGCTTTTTGATGCATGGGAAACCTTAAATATGACACAGTTGGAATACCTGCAACAATTACAGGATTTACTGATGATGCAGGTTGAGCTGGAAAGAATTTTGGAAATAAAATAAATAATAGAATGATGAAGCAAATAAATAATACCCGATACTTTCTTTTCCTGTTTATAATAACTGTAATTGCGGTGGCATGTAATTCCTCTGGAAAAGATGGCAAGCAGCAGGCGGCAAGCATGAAGCAGGCTCCGGGCAAACAACTTTACCGATGCCCAATGCATCATCAGATAATTCGTGATAAGCCCGGCAACTGTCCGATATGCGGCATGGATCTCGTTCCTTTTGGTGGCAATGAAAGCGCAGTAATGGATGTTAATCTCTCTACACTTTTACGCCCAACCAATAGTTATGTATTAACTACAATACCGGTTACTTCTGTTCAGCAAAGTGAAGAGCAGGTTGAAGTGAATGCATTGGGAACTGTGCAGTATGATACGCGTGCTATTGGCGCTATTTCATCAAGGGTAAGTGGGCGCATTGAAAAATTGTATCTTAAATATACTTTTCAGGATGTAAGTAAAGGACAAAAAGTGATGGAGATTTACAGTCCTGAATTATTGACCGCGCAACAAAATCTTTTATTCTTGATTAAGAACGATCCTAATAACACTTCATTCATCAATGCAGCAAAAGAAAAATTATTATTGCTTGGTATGAGCAATGAGCAATTACAACACGTAATACAAACACAAAAAGCTTCGTTCACTGTTCCGGTTTACAGCAATTACAATGGTCATATTCACGATGCGGCAGGTATGAACGAATCTATGTCTGAACCAGCATCTATGAATAATGCAGAAACTGTTACCACAAGAGAACTTGCATTGAAAGAAGGCATGTATGTTCAAAAAGGTCAAAACTTATTATCTGTTTTTAATCCGCACAAACTGTGGGCTGTACTGAACATTTATGCAGATGACCAAAGCCTTATTAAACTCGGCAATCCCGTTCGCATAGTTCCGGAAAGCGCGCCGGATAAGAACTTCAGGGCAAAGATTGATTTTGTAGAACCATTCTACAGAGAGGGCAGCAGGACATTAACTGCAAGAGTTTATTTTGAAAATCATGAAATGAATATACCTGTGGGCAGCCAGGTAAAAGCAACAATTTTTGTAAACACACAAAAAGGTTATTGGTTGCCAAAAGATGCAGTCATCTCATTAGGATTGGATAAAGTGGTGTTTAAAAAATACAGCGGCATTTTTAAAGCGCAAAAAGTAGTAACGGGTTTCACATACAATAATAAAATTCAGATCATTGACGGGCTTACGCCTTACGATGCAGTAGCCGCCAATGCACAGTTTTTAATGGACAGTGAAAGTTTTATAAAAGTAAATGAATAAACATGAAAAATATTTTCAAGAATTGCGAACCCGGCAGCAGAAGTTCTAATCAACTTCCGTTCCGCCTCAGGCGGACTCTTCAACGTTTATTTCTTTATTCAGCAATTTTGATTTCAATAATTGTTTTTGCTATATCATGTAAAAGCAACAAGGCTGAAACTCCTGCTGATCCTGATGTATATTATACCTGCTCAATGGACCCCCAGGTGAAAGAAAATAAACCGGGTAAATGTCCCGTTTGCCACATGGAGATGACAGCCGCAAAAAAAAGCAGCAAACAAGATTCAGCTGACCTTGAATTAAGTGCACAACAAATTCAGTTGGGAAATATTCAGGTAGATACACTACGCACCAGTGCAATCGGTGACCAGATGGTATTAACAGCTACACTGAATTTTGATCAGCAAAAAGAGAATTCAGTTAGCTCAAGAGTAATGGGTAGAGTTGAAAAACTTTATTTCAAAAATATAGGTGATTATGTAAGCAAAGGAGCAAAACTTTTTGATGTGTACAGCGAAGAGCTCAACAATGCAAAACAGGAATATTTGCTGGCTTTAGAAAAACAAAGAACATTGGATAATTCAGTAATAGATTTTTCACAATTGGTACAGGCTGCAAAAAATAAATTATTATTATGGGGCATGAGCGAAGAACAGATAAATGAATTAGCAAAGAATAAAAAAGCAACCCCGCTTACTTCTTTTTACAGCAATGCAAATGGGTATATAACGTCACTTGATATTAAAGAAGGCGATTACGTAATGGAAGGCGGAACAGTAGTTCGATTAGCTGATCTTTCTACTTTATGGGCAGAAGCGCAGGTATATTCTTCTCAATTAGCATCGATTGATAAAGGCGCAGAAGCGATTGTTCAATTCCCTGATATGCCTGGCAAGGAAGTAAAGGGTAAGATTGAATTTAAGAACCCTGAAATCAATCCTGATACAAGGATAAATTTAGTACGGGTATCTATTCCAAATTCCGGTAAACAATTAAAGCCCGGCATGCAGGCTTATGTGGTTATTAAAAACAGGCTGCATAATTCAATGTCATTGCCGACAGATGCAGTTATCCGCGATAGCAAAGGCGCATCTGTTTGGGTACAAACAGGTCCCCGAAAGTTCAAATATAAAATGGTGGAAGTTGGTATGGAAGAGAATGACCGGATTGAAATTAAATCAGGTTTACAGGCGGGGGATGTAGTAGTTATTAGCGGTGCTTACTTGTTGAATAGTGAATACATATTCACAAAAGGTTCAAGCCCAATGGAAGGAATGGACATGAGCAATATGAAGATGTAAGAAATTGGATTAATCTTTGCAGATTGGAATTGTAACAACAAATTTTGTAAACTTTTCTCATAATTATGTAAAAGCTTTGTATAAATCATGTTTAACTTTGATTTCGATTTGATGAAAAATATTAAATCCATACAATTAAAAGCAGCATCTCTCTTACTCGTATTCTCACTGAATACGCTTATTGGATTTGCCTGTTCGGTTGGCTTGGACATGGGTTTTAATTCAACACATCACCATGATGAAGAAACGGCAGTGGTTGCGAAAGATGGTCACCATCACGACAAAGCACATCACGATGAAGCCGATAATCATCATAAATCCAAAAATGGTAAAGATAATTGCTGCAATGATAAAGTGACAAAAATTACGCAACTTGATAAGTCTGTTCCTCAATCTTTAAATACTGCAATAAACCCTGTATTCTTTACAGCCTTCGTTTCTTCTTTTTATAATATTGATATTTTATCCGCTTACAAAGCAACTACATACACTAAACATTTCGTCCGAAGTTCCCCACCTACGATATCGGACATTCGCATCGCAATTCAGAGTTTTCAGATTTGATTTAATGTTATTCATTTTCTGCATGCTATTTTTTATAACATGCCTGTAATTATTTCTATAACGTTAAATCGAATTAAAATGAAAAAGATATTTTTTATAGTTGCAATCTTCGCAACTGCATTTGTGCAACGTAGTTTTGCGCAGGACAATGCACAGTCTTACCAGCCTTCTCAATTACTTCCTTTATATTATAGCATTAAAGATGCGCTGGTATCAGGTGACGCCAATGCCGCTTCTTCAAAAGCTGAAGAATTTGTAAAAACACTCAACGGTATTGACGAAAAAGTTATATCAGAAGGTAATCGCAATGCGCTTTTAACTGATGCCGGAAATATTTCCGAGACTAAAGACATCAAACATCAGCGTGAGCATTTTGCATCTTTGTCCTCAAACATGGTTGCTTTAGCCAAAGCGCAAAAACTTTCCACACAACCAATCAACGTTGTTTACTGCCCGATGAAAAAAGCATACTGGCTTAGCAGCGAAACGACTATTAAAAATCCCTATTTTGGAAATACGATGCTTACCTGCGGCAAGGTTACAGAAACATTAAAGCAATAGTTATTTTAAACATCATGCATTAGCGGGAGCTTTAATAATCTTTGTTCCTGCACAATGCTGAACAGAATCACTAAATGTAAAAGAGTGCGACGCAAGAAAAGTATCATAGTAGCAATAGAGTAGGGTTCAAAAAAAATAAAACACGCCATAACCGATTATTTAAAATCAAAAAAAATATAAGATGGAAAATATATTTTTTGGTATTGCAATAGCTGCTATTTCATTTACCGCTTGTAATAGTGGTACGAATAAATCAAGCGAAAGCAGCAATACAAGTAGTGACACAACGCAGGCTACATCTCAAACAAATATGAATACAAAAGCTGCAACGCCAATAAATGAAATTGTAAATGGCTACCTGCATATAAAAAATGCATTAGCTATCGATAACGGAGATGATGCTGCAAATGGTGGTAAAGAAATGGTTACTGCAATAGGCAAATTAGATAAGAGTTCATTAACCGGGCAGCAAAAGAAAGTTTATCTAGATGTGGCAGACGATGTAAAAGAAAATGCGGAGCATATTGGTGATAACGCAGGTAAAATTGAGCATCAGCGTGAACATTTTGATATGCTGAGTCAGGATATGTATGAACTTGTAAAGGCATTCGGAAGCGGGCAAACATTGTATCAGGATTTTTGCCCCATGTACAACAATAATAAAGGCGCTACCTGGTTAAGTGAAACGAAAGAAATAAAAAATCCTTATCTCGGTAAGAAAATGCCTGCATGCGGAAAGGTAAAGGAAGAAATTAAATAACGTTCATTAGCATGAGCCGCATAAAAAAAATACTGTTGCCAATACTGATTGTATTTATTGCAATTCAATTTATACAACCTGCCCGTAATGAAGGCGGGCAGACATTGTCAACTGATATAACAAAAACATACAACCTTCCGGAAAATGTACTGACCATTTTTAAAAGCTCATGTTACGATTGCCATAGCAACGATACACACTATCCCTGGTATTCGAATATTCAGCCAATAGGATGGTTACTGGCGAATGATATCAGGAATGGGAAGGCGAAACTTAATTTCAGTGAATTTGGCTCTTGCTCACGAAGGAAACAAAAGAGCAAGCTGCGGGAAATTGAAATGGCGATGCATGATGGCACAATGCCACTCACTGCATACAAATTAATGCATAAACCTGCACGTCTTACAAAAGACGATAGAGCGATAATTATGGATTGGGCAAGAAAAACAAAAGACAGTCTTACAGCAAAAAATTAAAATAATGATAAAACGTATTGGCAAAGCAATAGTGAAAATTTTAAAAGCAATTTTTATCAGAAAGAAAAAGTGTTGCCAGTAATAAACATGGATAAAATGAAAAAGATAATTCTAATAGCATCTCTTCTCGCAATATATTTTTTTGCATCTGCACAAATGCCGATGAATATGCCTATGCCAAAAGATAAGGCAAAGAAAGTTAAGGTAAAACCTGCGCAGCAAAAGCATGATAATATGCAGATGTCAAAAGATACAATTACTTATAAGAAAGAAAATATGCAGATGGACATGAAAATGGAGATGCCAATGATTGATACGGCAATGGCTGCTAGCAGTAATGAAACAGATATGGCTGATCAAATTGCAACCAAAGTAAATCTTCTTCCGGGTAAAGCAGTTCGCTATGATTTATATGTAAGGGATACTATGGTGAACTTTACAGGAAAACCAAAACATGCTTATGCTATTAACGGCTCAATTCCAGCACCCACACTGGTTTTTACTGAAGGTGATACAGCAGAGATTTATTTGCACAACATGTTGAAATCAGAAGAAACGTCTCTGCACTGGCATGGTATCATCTTGCCCAATGAAGCTGATGGAGTGCCTAATTTAACAACAGCGCCAATTCCGCCCGGCACAACGCATTTATACAAATTTGCAATTGTTCAAAACGGAACATATTGGTATCATTCGCATACCGAATTGCAAGAGCAGGCAGGTATGTATGGAGCATTAATTTTTAAAAAAAGAGAAGAGCCATCTGCAAATGAAGCATCGCAAATGAAAGAATATACACTTGTTCTGAGCGAATGGACAGATGAAAAGCCAGAAGAAGTACAACGCCGGCTTCGCACAGCAAACGATTGGTATGCTATAAAAAAAGGAAGTACACAAAGCTATGCTGAAGCAATGAAAGAAGGTTGTTTTAATGCAAAGCTTACCAACGAATGGAAGCGAATGAAAGCTATGGATGTAAGCGATGTGTATTACGATAGGTTTTTGACCAATGGTAAACCTGAAAATACAGCATCACAATTTAAAGCAGGCGAAAAAGTGAAGTTACATATCGTCAACGGGTCCGCGTCCACTTATTTCTGGTTGCAATATGCAGGTGGAAAATTAACTGTTGTGGGTAATGATGGCAATGATGTGGTGCCTGTACAGGTTGACAGGATGATAATAGCCGTTGCCGAAACCTACGATGCAATTGTAACTGTTCCTGATAACATGAGTTATGAATTCAAGGCAACTCCTGAAGATCGAACCAAATCAACTTCACTATGGCTGGGCAGTGGTATGAAAATGCTTGCGCCAACGCTACCTAAGCTAAAATATTTTGAAGGCATGAAAATGATGAATGATATGATGAACATGAATGGTGATATGAAAGATATGGGCATGCAAATGAGCAATCAAACTATGGATATGAATTCTGTTATGTATCCTGAAATCACCGGCGACGACACGCAAGAAAATCATAGTGGTTATGAAATGCAGAATATGAAGATGGATAATATGCAAATGGATAGTATGCATCATATGCAAATGGATAGTTCAAAGAATAAGAAGATGGACAATATGCAAATGAATAACATGCAGGGTATGGATATGAGTAACAGCAGCTCAGACATCGTAACGCTGAATTACTCTATGCTGCGTTCTCCCTTCAAAACTACTTTACCGGATGCACCAACTCAGGTATTGCATTTTAACCTTACAGGAAATATGAACCGCTATGTATGGACAATAAATAATAAAACGGTGAATGAATGGGATAAAGTTTTGATTAAGGGAGGCGAAAATGTTCGTGTGATAATTACCAACAATTCTATGATGCGTCATCCAAATGCACCTGCATGGTCATGATTTTAGAGTTGTGAATGGGCAGGGAGAATATGCCCCTTTGAAAAATGTGCTGGATATTATGCCAATGGAAACCGATACCATAGAATTTGCTGCTAACAAAAGTGGTGACTGGTTCTTTCACTGTCACATATTGTATCACATGATGGCGGGTATGGGTAATGTTTTCAGTTATGCAAACTCACCTGTAAATCCTGAATTGTCCGACAGTACAAAAGCATACAAAAGTTTTAAACAGGATAATCGTATGGTTCATCCTATGGTAAGAGCAGGTTTCGAAAGCAATGGAAGTGATGGTGAAGTAATGCTTTCAGGCAACAGATATGCATTGCAGGGCTTATGGCATCTCGGTTTGCATCCTGAACATGGCTATGAAGGCGAGTTAAATTTTGGACGTTATTTCGGTAAAATGCAATGGTTGTTTCCTTATGTTGGTTTTGATTATCATTATAAAAATATTGATGGCGATATCAAAGATCAACCTGATTATAAAAATCTCTTTGGGCAAGTCAGTGACAAAAATGATCGCCACACATTTGTTGCCGGTGTTCAATATACTTTACCCTCGCTCATACTTGCTGATGCAAGGGTTGATTTAAATGGGAAATTCCGTTTTCAGTTAAGCAGGGAAGATGTACCTGTTACACGCAGGTTATGGTTCAATTTTATGGTAAATACGGATAAAGAATATGCTGCAGGGTTTAGATACATTGTATCAAAATGGTTTGCTGTATCTACCCACTATGATAGTGATATGGGCTTAGGAGCAGGAGTTACTTTGACTTATTAAAATTATTATCAAACTCAGGATAAACTAATGAGATTAATGATAAAAATTGATTTGGACACTAAAAATTGATTTACATTTTTGGCCCGTATAAATGAAAAATGCAAAATTATGATCAGCTACAATTCACCAGGAAAATAATTATTTATGAAACAAACTCAAAATCATAAAGAAGGTGTAAATGTTGAGCACGGAGAAAACAAAAAGTACACTTGTCCAATGCACCCTGAAGTGATTTCAGATAAGCCCGGCAATTGCCCAAAATGCGGAATGGTGCTCGTTCCCGTTAAAGAGAAAACGGAGCATGAAAAAATGGATCACTCAATACATGGTGCTAATCTTCCAATGGGTCATGCAGATCATGATCATCATGCGATGATGATTGCAGATTTCCGCAAACGTTTTTATGTAGTGCTGATATTAACCATTCCTATCATGCTATTGTCTCAAATGATTCAGCACTGGTTAAATATTCATATCAGCTTTCCCGGCTCACAATATATATTGCTGATTCTCTCTTCTGTCGTATTCTTTTACGGTGGCTGGCCTTTTCTAAAAGGTCTGTGGAGTGAAATGAAAGCAAAGAATCCAGGGATGATGACACTGATTGGTTTTGCCATTGCAGTTGCTTATATCTATAGCGTAGCAACAATTTTTGGACTAAAGGGAATGGATTTCTTTTGGGAGCTCGCTACACTTATTTTGATAATGTTATTAGGGCATTGGATCGAAATGAAATCAGTGGCGGGCGCATCAAGAGAATTGGAGTTGCTTGTGCAACTAATGCCCGATAACGCTCACCTAATTCATGGTGATCACATTATGGATGATACGCTGAAAGAGAATGATATTATTCTTATAAAGCCTGGTGAAAAAGTTGCAGCAGACGGAACTATTGCAGAAGGAGAAAGTTCTTTGAATGAAAGTTTACTAACAGGTGAATCGAAACCTGTTGAGAAAAAGAAAGGTGATAAAGTAATTGCGGGTTCAATTAATGGCAATGGAGCAATAAGAATTTCTGTATTGCATAGTTCAAAAGATTCTTATCTGTCGCAGGTTATTCAACTGGTACAGTATGCACAAAAATCGAAATCAAAAACACAGTTATTAGCAGATAATGCTGCCAGGTGGCTTACTATTATTGCAATTGTTTCAGGTGTAGCAACTTTCATGACCTGGTATTTTTTGGGCAAAGACCTTGCATTTGCAGTAGAGCGAATGGTTACAGTGATCGTGATCTGCTGCCCGCATGCATTGGGTTTGGCTGTTCCATTGGTAGTTGCAAAATCAACTGCTATGTCGGCTCAAAATGGTTTGCTTATAAAAAACAGAACAGCTTTTGAAAATGCAAGAAAGATTACAACACTGGTGTTTGATAAAACAGGAACATTAACGGTAGGAAAGTTTGAAGTTTCTAAAGTAGTTTCTCTGCAAAAAGAAATTTCTGAAAAGGAATTGTTACACCTTGCATCTGCACTGGAGCAAAATTCTGAACATCCTATTGCAACAGGTATCATGCAAAAAGTAAAAAATCTCTCCATTAAAGTACCCGCTGTACAAAATTTCAAAGCCCTAACGGGGCAAGGAGTGGAAGCAATGATTGAGAATAAAAATATAAAAGTTGTAAGTCCGGGTTATCTGAAAGAAAAGAATATATCATCGCCGCAAAATTTTACTGCTGAAGGTGATGAAACAGTTGTATTTGTTTTGATTGATAACAAACTCGCAGGCTATATTGCTTTATCTGATACCATTCGTCCCGATTCAGCAGAAGCCATTCAAACACTTCATAATAATAAAATAAAAGCCGTCCTGTTAACAGGTGATAATAAACAGGTTGCTGAAAGTGTAAGCAAAAAATTGGGAATAGATACTTATTACGCAGAAGTATTGCCTCATCAAAAATTGGAAAAAATAAAAGAGCTGCAAAACAAAGGCGAGTTTGTGGCAATGACAGGTGATGGTGTAAATGATGCACCCGCTCTTGCGCAGGCTGATGTGGGTATTGCTGTTGGCAGTGGCAGTGATATTGCAGCGGAAACTGCCGGTATTGTTTTGGTAAACAGTAATCCAAAAGATATAGTGAACTTAATTTTGTTTGGCAAAGCGACTTATCGAAAGATGATTCAGAACTTAGCGTGGGCTACGGGATATAATGTTGTTGCATTACCATTAGCGGCAGGTATACTTTACAGAATGGGTATTTTGCTGAATCCCGCTGCCGGCGCAGTGTTGATGAGTTTAAGTACTGTAATAGTAGCCATTAATGCAAGTATGCTAAAAGTTAAAAGATAACTTTATTTAAAAACTTCAATCAAAACATTAAATCAATTAAAATGAAAAATTTATTTTTTATCGTTGCATTTTTTGCAACTGCATTTGTTCAAAATAGTTTTGCAGAAAATAATAACAATCAATCTTCTTTATCACAGTTACTCACGCTTTACTATGATGTAAAAAATGCGTTGGTAAATTCAGATGCAACGGCAGCATCAGCTAAGGCCGGCGCAATGCTGAAGATTATTAATGCAATTGATGTGAAGACACTTTCAGAAAAAGATCAAAAAGCTTTCAAGCCGTTACAATATAAGCTTGAATATGATGCAAGACATATCTCCGAAGTAAAAGATATCAGCCATCAAAGAGAACATTTTGCATCTCTCTCACTTAATATGTATACGTTGGCAAAAGCTGCAAAATTATCAGATCAGCCAGTTTACAAGGAATATTGCCCCATGAAAAATGCATATTGGTTAAGCAGCGAAGCCGCAATAAAAATCCTTATTATGGAAACCAGATGCTTACCTGTGGTGAAGTAAAAGATACACTGAAGTAGCACCTTCTCATCATAGCATAAAATTTGAGGTGCATGAGATAAAACAGAAACATGATTAGGTGAGAAAGCTTGTAGCATCTATATTAATCTTATTGTATTTCACTGTTTCAACAGGAACGCCCATACATGCACATTATTGTATGGGCAAAATTATATCGTGGAGTTTTACCTACACTTCCGATGCAGATAAATGCCCGAATTGCGGCATGCATCAAAAAAAAGGATGTTGTGAGGATAAGCAAACAGTCTTAAAAGTTTCAGAGAAATATAAGCCTGCACCAAATCCTTCTTACAATCCAAATCTTTCAACATTTGTTTCAACTATTTCTTTAGAAAATAAAAAAATTGTTGAGCCCTCATCAATAAAAGATTTCCCTTTTATTCCCTCCCGATGGAAAACCGTCTCAATTTATAGATTTCATTGTGTTTTTCTTATTTGATTAATTCCCGTATACAGTAAATAAAATCCTTTTGTGATGATTTGCTGTTACACTTTGAGTATGATAAAGTGATTGAGTAATTAGTCAAATAATATTCATTGAACGTTATGAAAAAGATCAGTATAATAATATCACTGTTGTGTTTTACAATCATTAATAAAGCGCAACATCAGCATAATATGGATAGTATGAACATGAAGCAAATGAGTGATACAATGCCCATGAAAGATTCAATGACGAACCTGCACGATATGCATATGCACCATGAAATGCAAATGCCCGGCATGAATCATTCATTCTCTTTATCTCTTCCCATGGAGCGTAATGGCTCGAGCACTTCATGGTCGCCTGATAATAATCCTATGTACATGACAATGACACATACAAAAAAAGGAATGTGGATGTTTCATGGAAGTATTTTTCTTCGCTATAATAATCAGCAGCTAACAGACAAAACTTCGCGCAGCGATGCACAATTTGATGCACCCAATTGGTTTATGACTATGTATAACAGGCCGGTGGGTAAAAATGGTTTATTAAATTTTACCGGAATGTTTAGTCTCGACCCATTGACTGTAACTAAAAAAGGTTATCCATTATTATTTCAAACAGGTGAATCATATAAAGGAAACCCGTTAGTTGACAGGCAGCATCCGCATGATTTGTTTGCAGGATTATCAGTGGGATTTACGCAACGTTTACGCAAGAAAGTAGATGTGTTTGGTTACTTTGGTTATCCCGGTGAACCTGCCATTAGTGCACCAACTTTTATGCATCGCGTTTATGCATTAAATGATCCCGATGCACCATTAAGTCATCACTGGCAGGATGCAACGCATATTACATTTGGCGTTGCTACTGTTGGAATAAGAGTTAATGATTTTAAGCTTGAACTTTCTTCTTTCAACGGAAGAGAGCCTGATGAACATCGTTATGATTTTGATCCGATAAAGTTTGACAGTTATTCATGGCGCCTTTCATTCAATCCAAATAAATCATGGGCTTTACAGTTTTCACAGGCTTATATAAAAAGTCCTGAAGCGTTGCATCCTGAAGAAAATATCTGGCGTTATACTGCTTCTGCTTTGTATGCATCACCCGTAACAATGGATGGAAAATATTTTGCCTCTGCTATTGTTTGGGGAATGAATGATATTGGTAAAGATGATCGTGAACATTCTGTTTTGCTCGAAGGCACGCAGCAATTTCCAATGCAAGCTTTGTATGGAAGATATGAGTTTGTACAAAAGTCTGCGGAAGAATTAGACCTTGAAGATGGGTTTGAATTTAATGACAAAATTTTTAACATTCATAAATTCACTTTTGGTACAAACAGAACATTATTTAATGTAGGTAAAATTGAATTTCTTGCAGGCGCGCAGGCATCTATAAATTTTCCACCAAACAGCTTGCAAAATTTATATGGGAATGCTCCTATGGCGGGAGAAGTGTATATAGTGCTTCGTTCAAAATTAATGATACATAAAATGTAGAATCATTATGTTGAAGATAGCCGTAGTTGAAGATGCACAATTGTATCTAAAGTATGTCTCCGCGAGTATTTCGAAGCAAAGGCAATTGCAATTGTTAATTCGCCACAATCATGAACTTCTCCTTAAAACATTACTGTTATTAATTTGACAGAATCATGGTACCCGGCTATGATGCTTGTCGTGAAGAAAAATAATTTGAAAGATCGCTATTCAATTAAAGGTTAAAATTAACTTGCACTATTATGAAAGCATCAATTATTTCTTCAATAGCGATTGCATTCGCAGTCAATATTCAT
>WNFY01001615.1_pt1 | contig 21383 bp, 18 predicted proteins | sample 5400091 | NCBI WGS metagenome assembly WNFY01 (sample SAMN13153364, study PRJNA577476) | soil metagenome | isolation source: 60 cm soil or saprolite under grassland replicate 1 | place: USA:California | collected 2016-06-15
AGCGTCGAGGCGGATTTTCTGGTGCTTGGCGTGGGCGTGCGGCCGTCGGTAGCGCTGGCCGAGCAGGCCGGGTTGAAAACCGATCGCGGTGTCCTGGTGAACGAGTACCTGGAGACCAGCGTGGCTGGAATCTTTGCCGCGGGCGATATTGCCCGTTGGCCGGATGCCTATTCGGGAGAGCTCATTCGCATCGAGCACTGGGTCGTTGCCGAACGCCAGGGACAGACCGCTGCGAGAAACATTCTTGGCCGCCGCGAGCGCTTCACCACCGTGCCGTTCTTCTGGACGCGGCAGTTCGAGGTCTCCCTCGAGTACAGCGGCCACGCAGAGAAGTGGGACGCGATTGAGATCGACGGCAGCCTCGAGGCGAAGGACTGCGCCGTCCGATTCAAACTCGGCGGACGCACAATGGCAACCGTCACCATCTCGCGCGCCCTCGAGAACCTGCAAGCCGAAGCCGAGATGGAGGCATCGATCGGATCGGGCTCGAAACCGCGCACCGGCGAGAGAGAACACGCCGCCTGACACAAAGGCCAATTCTTGAGTTGGACCGGTCCTGCCGGTTTCAGGCGGCCTTCTTCAGGGTGAATCGAATTGTGGTTCCGGAGCCCGGCTCGCTGAAAGCTCGCATCTCGCCGCCATGGGCCAACACAAGGTTGCGGGCAATCGTGAGTCCCAGCCCCGCGCCATGGGAACTGGCCCCCTTCTGAAAACGATCGAAGACACTTCGGAGTTGCTCCTCCGTCATGCCGCTGCCGGTGTCACGCACCTGAACCGAAAGAGTCTGGCTCTCAGGCTGAGCGACACTGACTTCTACCGTTCCGCCCGAGGGCGTGTGCTGCAGCGAGTTGGAAAGGAGATTGTTCAAGACCTGGCGAATCCGCATGGGATCAATGTCTGTGTAAGGAAGGCCGCTGGGGGCATTGAGCTTTAGCTCGATCTGCCGCTCCGAAGCTTCGGCCTGGAAAGCTTGCACCACGTCGCCAGTGAGCTCACTCAGGTCCGTTGGTTCCTTCTCAAGCTGCAAGGCTCCTGCTTCCGATAGAGCAAGGGTGCGCAGATCTTCGATTAATCGTGAGAGCAGGTTTGCTTCTTCCAGCAGCTCGTTCAAATTTGCATCGTCGGTGGGATAAACACCGTCTACTAAACCTTCCAGCTTTCCCTGAATGATGGTGAGGGGAGTTCGTAGCTCGTGCGCGATGTCCGCCATCATGTTGCGGCGCTGCTCGTCGTGCTTGCCGAGACGCTCGGTCATGGTGTTAAAAGCGCGTGCGAGGCCGCGGATTGGCGGTGGGCCATGCTCATCCACGCGCACTGAATAGTCGCCATCCGCGACGCGATCAGCCGCCTCCATCACGCGGCGTAGAGGCATGGCGACGCGCTGCATTGCCCGGCCCACTACCATCAAGGCGGCACCGATCAAGAGGCCCGCAATCAGGACCATAGTGATGCCGCCCTGCAAGGGAGTCGTGAGGATTCCAAGCGAATTCAGCGCGAGCCAGACAAGGGCAACTACACCGGAAACTCCGAGGAGAAACAGCAGAAATGCTGCTACGGCGAGCCGCCGAAAGAAACGAACGCGGCCAGCGCTGCCGTGAGTACGCCAATCATCCTTGCGCCAAGGAGGGCCGCCGCCCCACTCGCATTGCCGGTTGTTCATTCAGCAAACCTGTAGCCGACGCCGTACACCGTTACCACATATCTTGGGTTCCGAGTGTCCGGTTCAATTTTCCGCCGCAAGTTTTTCACGTGCACGTCAACTGCGCGGTCGAACGACTCCGCATCGATTCCGCGAATGGCGTCCAGCAGTTGTGCACGAGTGAAGACGCGGCCCGGCTGGCGCGCCAGCGTGGCGAGCAACTCGAACTCCGAAGGGGTCAGTTCAACATTGCGGCCCCGCACGGTTACCTGCATCTTTTGACGGTCCAATTGCACGTCACCAGCGCGAATGAGTGCTGCCGGGTCGGGCATCGGGTCCACGCGCCGAAACACCGCTCGCACTCGCGCAACCAGTTCTTTGGGGCTGAACGGCTTGGTAATGTAATCGTCAGCCCCGAGCTCCAGCCCGAGCAGTTTGTCGGTCTCGTCCACCCGCGCCGTCAGCATGATGATCGGGACGTTCGACTGCTTCCGCAGCATCCGTGTGAGCTCCAGGCCATCGATCTTCGGCAGGCCAAGGTCCAGGACGATGAGGTCCGGCCGGCGGGTGCGCGCGATGGTGAGGGCGTCGACCCCGTTGGACGCGGTGACCACGCGGTAGCCAGCGCGCACCAGATAATCGCGGACGATGTTCGCGATGCGGGATTCGTCTTCAACCACCAGAATCTGCTTCACGCTAGGGTTTGGATGTTGCTGAAGCATCCGGCGCACCAGGCTGCTCATGAGCGCGGCGGTGCCACTCTTCAAATTGCGGCGGCACTCCTCTGCCGTACCGGTACCCGCAGCCTCCACCCCAATACCTGCCACGCCAGAACAGCCCGCGGAGCAACACTACCCAGAGCAGGATGAAAAACAGAGGGAAGAACGGGAAGAACCCAAACCCATGCCACCCGTACGGTCCGACGTAGCCGGGCGCTGTTGCCCCTGGCGGCAGCTTCCCGCTTTCGGCGATCCCGTGCACGACACCGGCGTGGTATGCGTAGTATCCGACTCCAGCCAGCATCGCCGCCACCAACAACGCGATAACCAGCCCGAAAACAAATCGATTGCTCATGCGAGCCTCCTTAGAAGTTGTTTCAGCATGAGCATGGCAACGGTCTGTGTAGATATTGTGAAGAGAAGATGTAGCGGGAGTAAATGGAGGGTATCAAAGCTGAACGATTTCCTGAGCGTCGCTGCCATTCAAGATTGAAGGAACTCCCGCACTACATCCGCGGGATCTCGCTTCTCGCTATCGACCGCGTAATTCATGCGGCGCATGTCGCTCTCTGAGATGCGTCCTGCAAGTTGCTCCAGGGCAGAGCGGAGCCCGACAAACTGTTGCAGGGCCTCCGGCCTCACAATCGGGACCGCATCATACGGCGGGAAATAGCGCCGGTCGTCTTCCAGCACCTTCAAGCCGAGCGCGGCAATCAGTCCATCGGTATTGGAGCCCGCGACCAGGTCCACCTGCTTTGCCTCGAGCGCTCGATATAACAGCCCAAGGTCCATCACCACGGGCGGCGTAGCAAAATGCAGTCCGTACGTCTTCACCAGCCCGGCATAACCATCGGCACGCTCAAGAAATTCATATCCGATGCCCATGCGCATGTTTGGCGCATACGCGGCAAGATCGGACAAGCGGGAGATGGCTCCGGCGGCGGCATCAGCCGCGCGCATGACAATGGCAAAGCTATTATTGAAGCCCAGCGAGGGCAGCACGCTGAGATGGAAGCGGCGCTGGTATTCATTGCGCACTCTCTCAAACACGGTTCGCGAATCTGCCATGACCGGCTGCTTCAGAATTGCGGTGAGCGCGGTGCCGGTGTATTCGACGTAAAGATCGACTCGCCCGGCGAGAATCGCCTGATGGCAGATGTAGGTTCCAGCCAGATAAAACCGCCTTTCGACAGGTACGCGGATATGCGTTTCCAAAACCTGCGCCAGCAGCTCTCCGAGCAGCAACTGCTCGGTAAAGTTCTTGGAGGCGATCGCTACACGGCGCTCGCGAACCCTGCACCCTGCAAACCAGAGCGCTGTGACTCCAGTTACGCCTGTTACGAACGTTCGGCGATTCATATCACCTTCGCCAGCGTGCACCACGCTGCAGCATTCCAATCATCCCGTCGGCGATCAGGGCCATCAGCGCGGCGGGAATCGCACCCGCGAGAATCACGTTGTTGTCCACCATGGCCAGGCCGCGAAAGATAAACTCGCCGAGCCCGCCGGCGCCGATCGCAGCGGCTACCGTGGCAATCCCGATGGTGATGACAGTTGCAATCCGAACGCCGCTGAGAATCACAGGAAACGCGAGCGGAATCTGCACGTGCCATAAAATTTGCCGTCCCGTCAGTCCCATCCCTGTGGCAACTTCGAGCACCGCGGGATCAACCTGGTGGATGCCAGTGTAGGTGTTGCGAACAATCGGCAGCAGCGCGTAGAGCGTGAGGGCCGTAATGGTCAGCCTGTCCGCCCGGAGTCCCAGCCAAGGCACCGGCAACAATAGTCCGAACAGTGCCAGGCTTGGGATGGTTTGAATCATGTTGTTCGTTCCAAGTATGAACGCTCTCATTCTTGGACGCCTAACGATCAGTACGCCAAGCGGAATGCCAATCAATAGCGCATACAGGATCGACCAGAGGACAAGGCGCAGATGCTCCAGCGAGAGCGTCAGGATTTCGACGCGGTGCTTCATGGCAAATTCGACAAATGACATAGAGCTCACTCCTTCACCCCAGCCAGGCCAACGCGAGGCCTGCCGGGGACCCCGCCTGGGGTGAAAGCGGCTAACGCCCTGCTCGATAAATCTCGACGAAAGCCTTGACGTTTTCATCGTCCGAACTGAGAAATTCTGTCCGCGAAAACGCACCGATACAGCTCCCACGCTCAATCAGCGCGATGCGATCGCCGAGCAGGAGGGCCTCGTTGATGTCGTGCGTAACAAATACAACGGTCGTGCCCAGGCGTCTTTGCAGCAGCTTGAATTGGCGCTGCAGCTCCGTGCGGGTCAACGCGTCCAGTGCGCCGAAGGGCTCATCCATAAGCAGGATCGGCGGGTTCGCGGCGAGAGCGCGCGCCAGTCCAACTCGCTGGCGCTGTCCGCCTGAGAGCTCATGGGGATAGCGGCCGGCAAACTGCTCGTAAGGCACTCCCACAAGCGAGAGCATCTCGGAGACACGCTGTTGAATCCGCTCTCGGTCCCAGCCTTCGATTTTCGGAACGAGAGCAACATTGGCCTCCACTGTGTAATGCGGGAATAGTCCAACCTCCTGGACTGCATAGCCGATGCTGCGCCGCAATTGGATAGGGTCCCAATCGTGAGTTGCGCGCCCTTCCACGCGCACCTCGCCGCGGCTGGGAGAGAGCAGACGGTTGATGAGCTTGAGGGCTGTTGTCTTGCCGGAGCCGCTCCTGCCCAGCAGGATCAGGGCCTCATGAGAACGTACCGCCAGGTTAAGGTCGGAAATGAGGGTGCAGCCGTTCACGGCATAATCGACGTGAACGAACTCGATGGCTATGTTGGACGGAGCCGTCATCGCTTGTGATAGGATCGCGCACTCGATGCCGGAGCTGCCGCAAACGCCGCGAGTGTGCAGTCATCAGCGTATCAGTAACAGATGCACTCGAGCTAACTGGGATGATCGCCGGGACTACGTAGTCCTCTCCTTGGTGCCACGCTCGCAAGTATGACTACGCTCATTTTGTAGAAATCCGCCGCGCAGAAACATGGAACCAGCACACAATTCGATGTACTCTGCAAGGTTCTTTATTCGCGCCGGTATGAGAGATGTGGGCAATCCGGAAGCGATCACGCCTGTCCAGATTAGTAACGATAAGTCAGTCAACTTTCGGATTGCCCATTTGAATGACGGGCGCTCCGGACGTGTATGGTCCGCCGCCTTGTCGCAAGCGAAATCCTACCCTTCTGTGCGGGGGGCATTCGACCGCCTTGCTGAGGTTTACCTCACTCACTTTCGATCTGGCGGATATATAGTCTCAGCCCGAGCAGAACGATGGCGATTGCGATCAGCGATACTCCGAGCCCGACTCTGCGGAAGCGTCTTTCGTCTAGAGCACGCTGGCCCGCCGCAAAGGTCTCTTTCGCCAGCTTCAAGCCCGGCGTTACATCTCGATCCAGCTCAGCGGAATCGAGTGTATGAATCGTCACCCGCGACTTCAGAAGAAAATCCCGCGCCTGGCTGGCCTGCGATTTTGCCTCGCCGACCTCCATCCCGGCCCGCTCGGCCGTGCCGAGAATGGAATTCGATCTCGTCAGCGCGGAATCCAGCTCCGTCAGTTTCGTCTTCATGTCCGCGGCGATCTTGTAGCCAGCATCGCCCTCCGTATGGCACCGGATGCAAACCGAATGGCTGTCGGTACCGATCATCTCATCGGTCGGATGCTTGATTTCATGGTTGCTATGACACGTCACGCAGCCGGGAAATCCGCCTTTCGAAAACGCCGTCTTGTGCGGACTCTTCTCGAATAGTTGGGCCTGAAACACATGACAGGTCGAGCAAACGTTCACCACCGACTCCACGCCCGGAGGCGCGGCTCCGTGATTTCCGTGACAGGTCGTGCACGTCGGTGCACTCAGGTCCCCCCGCACCACCATGGCGTCGTGATGCACGCTCCGGTTGTAACTGGAGAACTGATCGGCCGGGATGCCATAGCTCTTCATATAGCCAGCATCGGCATGGCAATGGGCGCAGGTAGCGGCAACGTTTGTGGGGTGGACCGTTGAGCGCGGGTCGCTCGGACTTCGCAAATCGTGAACGCTGTGACAGTCCGTGCAGACAGCCACTTTCACGTCGCCCGCAGCCCACTTCCGGCCATGAACACTGGTCTTGTATTGTTGAAATTGGTCAACCCGGATGCTGGGGTTGTACGTCTTCATCAGCTCGGCATTGGCGTGGCACGAAGCACAAAGCTCTGGAACCTGGTGCCGGTCGATTTTCCCTTTCCAGTGCGCGGCCCGGCTCATCGCCTTTTCCGGATCATCGGCGGTAGGATCGCCGCCATGGCAGCTCGCGCAAGTCAGTCCCTTCTGCGAATGGATATCTTCCGTGAACTTCTCGGCTGCAACTCCGAAAGGCTCGGGCAGGTTCTGGTGGCAATCCATACACGAGTCTTTCGTCTGCGCCCAAAGACCCATGCTGCCAACGATCACGAGTCCCGCCCAGCAGACGATGGTGCCGGAAATTCTACGTAACTGCGCGGAACTGAGATGCGCCGAGATCACGCCGTCCTTACCTCGCGAAATGCCCATAAATAGTCATCGCCACCATATAAGTGAGCACCAGCACGCCTGCACCGGTGATCCAGCGGCTGGTGTTGAAAGGCTTTTTCCGGTCCAGAAATGGCAACAGCACGGCAACGGCGGCGAGAGCGCCGAAGCTGAGTATTCCAAGCAATTCGCCATCTAAACCAATGATCTTGGCGGGAATGAGTTTCAACGACTGGAACATGAACAGGAAGTACCACTCCGGTTTAATCCCGGCAGGGGCGGATGCGAAGGGGTCAGCCTTTACCCCAAGGTTCCATGGGAACAGGGCCGCCAGCGCGCCCAGAGCGGCCAGTGCGACGTACCAGGCCATCAATTCGCGCAAGGCAAAGTTCGGGAAAAAGCGCATTTCTCGACGGGAAGCCGGCGACTGCTTCCATTCGTTCTCGACCTTGGGAGGAACACTGATTCCAAACCATTGAATAAGCCCGAGATGCAGCATGATCAGCAACGTGGCGATTCCAGGCAGGATCGCCACATGAAAGCCGAACATGCGACTCAGGGTTGTGCCGGTCACATCTTCACCGCCGCGGAGAAAGATGAGAGTAGGCCTTCCGATCAGCGGGATCTGCCCTGGAATCTCGGTGCCGACCTTCGTGGCAAAGTACGCCAGCGTGTTCCATGGCAGCAGATAGCCGCTAAACCCGAATCCCAGGACCAGAAACAGCAGCACCATCCCGCTCAGCCAGGTCAGCTCTCTCGGCTTCCGGTATGCCTTCAGAAACAGAACGCTGAACATGTGAGCGAAGGCCGTAAAGACCATCAGGTTCGCCGACCAGGAATGAATCGAGCGAACCAACCATCCGAACTGGACCTGCGTCATGATGAACTGCACGCTCTCGAAGGCTTCATTCGCCCCCGGACGGTAGTAGAGCAACAGCAGAGCACCCGTGACCACCTGTATCACGAACAGGAAAAGCGTCATTCCGCCCAGAAAGTACCAGTACGAGTAGCGGTGCAAGGGTACTGTCTTCTTTCGCAGCGGCGCAGTCAGGGCCTCCCAGCCGAACCTCTCGTCCAGCCACTGCTTCAGGCTCGCACGCAGACTCATCTAGCCCTCCGCCTTGTGCCGGACAAAAATCTCGTCACCTCGCACCTGAACATCCAATGCTTCTAAAGGCCTGGGAGGTGGACCTGAGATGTTGCGGCCATGGATGTCGTACATTCCGTTGTGGCAAGCGCACCATACCTGACGTAGGTCGGCGCGGTATTGCACCGTGCAGCCGAGATGCGTACAGACCGCTGACATGGCGTAGTATTCTCCGGCGGTCGACTCGATCAGCAGCCCCGGCTTGCTGCCAAACCGGAAGATCTTACCTTGGTTTGGCTTGATCTCGGAGACGCGTGCAGCCAGCACAGCCTCGTTCCCGAAATCGGGCAAGTTGGGGGGAATCAGGTATTTGAGTATCGGATAGAGGAAAGACACCGCAGATGCAATCAGTCCGGTACCGAGTATCAGCTCGACAAATCGGCGGCGCGCCGGCGGTGGCGCGGTACTTTGGGAATCCATAGCGACCCTCAAACACTTCCTCTTACTGATTTTCGCGAAAATCCATGCAATGCTGATTCCAAAAACACCCAATGCCCTTACGTCTTGATGGGCCAGTACACTACCCCTCCGTCAGATGAAGCAGTGACGCTCGTCACAACGCTTGTCACAACAAGCCACAAGCATATGCGCTGCCGTGTGGAGATGGTGCGGCGCAGCTTGGAGAGTTTAGCTGGAATCTTCTTTTTTAGGACTGGCTCGTTCGAATTTGTGCCGCTCATAGCTGGGCTTGCAAGACCAAAGCTGCATCTGCGGCAATCAGCAGCTCCAACGCATTTGTTACACGCGTTTCTAACGGCAGAGACGAGTACGGGAGATGTTGGATGGAAAGTTCGAAGAGCTTTCCATCGGAGCGCACCTTTGGACAATCGTCCAACAACTGAACGATAGGCCCGGAATCGAGAGTCGCCGACATGACCACAATTCGCAGATCGGTTCGCGTCCGCTGCAGGCGATTCAGCAGAGCCAGCGCGACATCACCCTCAGGTGGCGCTCATGGAACTCGTCGAGCACGACCGCGCTCACGCCCTTCAAGTCGGGATCTGAAAGCAGCCGCCGAGTCAGCACGCCTTCCGTGATAAACCGCAGCCGTGTGCCCTGGCCCGCCACCTCCTCGAACCGGGGTAGTCTACGGTGCCACCTGGTTGTTCGCCCATTTCCCACGCCGCCCGCCTCGCTGCTAGACGTGCTGCAATGCGGCGCGGCTCAACTACAACTACTTCACCACGCAAAATGCAATTGGAGGAACCGATCAGTGCCGGTGGTACTCGAGTCGTCTTACCAGCCCCGGGCGGGGCTTCGATCACGAGGTTCGAATGGCGACTCAGAGAAGAGACAATCTCGTGCAAGATCGCATCCACGGGGAGGACAGCATTCCGGCTCACAGTTTCCCATCCGAACACGGCCTCACCGCCCTGTCAACGAACCAAGGACAGTGCAGGTCTGCGAGCGGAATTCGAACCATGATAAGTTGAGCTGGTAACGTACATCTGTCGAGCAGCGTTTTGGAGGTTTGCAAATGACGGGATTAGGTAAACGCATTTCATGTGCATTCCGGTCTTTTTTCTCAATTCTCATAGATGGAGAGATCTCCGCGGAGATCTTGCGCGAGCTGGGTATCTCTTCCGCTCCGCGTTCCAGCACCACTGCGGCGGCTGTGTCGCCCGCGCGAGCAGCGGAGAAACCGGCTGCCGAGTCTTGCGATCGCGCAGTGCAGATGCTCGCCTTGTTGCAGCGTGACGGACGCCTGATCGACTTCTTGTCGGAAAATGTGACCCGGTATCCCGATGCACAGCTCGGCGCTGCGGTGCGCATGATTCACGATAGCTGCAGCCAGGTGCTCGACCGCTACGTAAAACTGCAGCCCGTCATCGCCTCGGAGGAAGATCAGCCGGTGACGGTGCCAGCCGGTTTTGACCCGGCATGCATCAAGCTCATCGGCAACGTTACCGGTGCTCCGCCGATGCGGGGCGTGCTGCGTCATCGCGGGTGGCGCATTCAGGAAGTGAAGCTCCCCGCGCTGCCCGAAGGCTCAGGCCGCTCCGTCGTGGCCCCCGCGGAAGTGGAGATTTCTTAATACTCGAGCTGACACGAATACCCGAATTCATACAACACGGCCGCTGGGGCCGCTTTACTCAGAGGAGATGCAATTGGACGCACAATATATTGTTGGCATCGACTTGGGCACCACAAACTCGGCACTGGCGTATAGCGAAGCCGCTGCCGAGGAGGGCGGACCCATTAGCGTGCACAGCATTCCGCAACTGGTGAACGCCAATGAAGTTGCCGATCGCACACTGCTTCCCTCCTTTCTTTACATTCCGGGCAGCCTCGATTTTCCGAAGGATGCAATCGTCCTCCCATGGGACAGTGAACCGCAATTCGTGATCGGAGAACTGGCGCGCAAGCGCGGCGCGGAGAGTCCTGCGCGGTTGATCGCCTCCGCAAAGTCGTGGCTCTCGAATGCCGCAGTGGACCGCACCACCGCGATTCTGCCATGGCAAACCCCGGAGGAGATTCCGAAGATCTCACCGCTGCAAGCGTCGTCGCAGTACCTGCAGTATCTCCGCACCGTTTGGGATGTGGGCGATCACAACCAGAGCGCGCTCGCCGAGCAGGAGGTGCTGTTGACGGTGCCGGCCTCTTTCGATGAAGAAGCCCGCGAACTTACGCGCCGCGCAGCCGAGCACGCTGGCTTGCCCGCTGTAACACTGCTGGAGGAACCGCAAGCCGCCTTTTATGCATGGCTGGAAACTCAGGGCGAGCGTTGGCGCGAGCGCATCAAGGTTGGCGACCTTGTGCTTGTCTGCGATGTTGGCGGTGGCACTACAGACTTTAGTTTGATTGCAGTGTCCGAGCATAACGGCGAGTTGGAACTCAAGCGGGTTGCTGTCGGCGAGCATATCCTGCTTGGCGGCGACAACATGGATCTGGCACTGGCTCGCGTGCTCCAACAAAAGCTGGAAGCTGCCGGGCATCGCATTGATACTTGGCAGTTGCACGCCCTTTGGCATCAGTGCCGGATTGCAAAGGAAAAGCTCTTCAATGATGAAGAGAGCCAGAAGCAGCCGATCACGCTACTTGGCAAAGGGACGAAGCTTATTGGTGGCACCATCAGCACCGAGCTGATGCGCGATGATCTCGATCGCATTTTGCTGGAGGGCTTCTTCCCCAGAGTTGCCAGCGACGAGGCACCGGCAAAGCAACGCCGCGTGGGCTTCCAGGAGTTAGGGCTGCCCTATGCCGCCGATCCTGCGATCACAAAACATCTGGCGCGGTTTCTGTCGCAACAGGTCAAAAACAGTCCGGAACTTGAAGATATCCGCCGCGGGCCAAGCGGCTTGGCCTGCCCCACCCATGTACTGTTCAACGGTGGGGTAATGAAGGCCGCGATGCTGCGCAGGCGTGTCGTGGATGTGCTGAACGGCTGGCTGTCCGAAGAAGGATTCGAAACGCTCGGAAACAATGAAGTGCTGGATGCGCCGGACCTGGAGCATGCCGTAGCCCGAGGCGCCGCCTACTATGGCAGGGCGCGGCGCGGGCGCGGCGTGCGCATTCGTAGCGGCGCGGCACGCACTTATTACATCGGAATAGAAAGTGCAATGCCGGCCGTGCCCGGGTTAGAAGCTCCCCTCAAAGCCCTTTGCGTAGTCCCTTTCGGCATGGAAGAAGGAACCGAAGCGCAGATTCCAGCACGCGAATTCGGATTGGTAGTGGGACAGCCTGCCGAGTTTCGCTTTCTGAGCTCGACGGTGCGCAAGCAAGATGCAATTGGCAGTCTGCTCGAGGATTGGGGGGATGAGATCGAAGAGCTAGGTCCGCTCGAGGTCACTCTCAAGCTGGATGGACAGGAGGGCAAGGTGCTGCCCGTGCGGCTCGAGACTCGCATCACCGAACTCGGAACGCTGGAAGTCTGGTGCGTATCTCGCGATGGCGCACAGCGCTGGAAGCTGGAGTTGAACATTCGTGAAAAAAGCGAAAGGATGAGGGCTTGAGCTAGGTTTGCAGCGCGTGTGCGTGAAGTCTGCAACTGCGCTCGCGCTGTGACTTGCCGCATCCAAACAGCGGCATCGCGGTGCTGCCGGAAAAGTAATGGATGACCATTCTCGCTACTGGATTGGGATCGATCTCGGTACCACGAACTCGGTTGTAGCGTATTGTGACAGGCAGGAACAGCAGGGCAGCGAATTACTCAGCGCGATTCGTACCCTCAATGTGCCGCAACTGGTTTCAGAAGGCGAGGTGCGCGCGCTTCAAGCGCTGCCTTCTTTTCTTTATTTGCCCTCTGAGGGCGATCTCTCCTCCAATTCCTACGTGCTGCCGTGGGAAGAGAATCCGGCAGCGGTGGTTGGTGTGTTCGCGCGCGATCAGGGAGCCCTTGTGCCCGGTCGCCAGGTATCGTCGGCCAAGTCTTGGCTCTGCCAAAGTGCGGTGGACCGCCACGCTGCGATTTTGCCGTGGGATGCCCAGCCACCAGAGCCCAGGATGTCTCCGATAGAGGCCTCGGCCAGCTACCTTGCATATCTTCGACAGGCTTGGAATCACACTATCGCCACAGATTCTCAAACGCTCTTTGAAAAGCAGGCCATCGTCCTCACCGTCCCCGCGTCGTTCGATGAAGAGGCCCGTGAACTCACAGTGGAAGCTGCGCAGCGCGCAGGAATTATCAATCTCACGCTTCTCGAGGAACCGACGGCGGCCTTTTATGCCTGGATCGCCAGCCATCGCAAGCAGTTCGAAACAAATTTAGAATCTTTGGGGCTGCACGACGGCGATCATATTCTGATCTGCGACATTGGCGGCGGCACAACCGATTTCAGTCTTATCCGAGTTCGCAGAAACGCCGGAGATTGTCAGCTTGAGCGCACCGCGATCGGCGAGCACTTGTTGCTCGGAGGCGACAACCTGGACATCGCACTTGCGCACCGTGTCGAAGAAAGGATCGGCGATGCAAAGCTCACTCTCCGCCAACGCCACGCTCTGCAGCGCGCCTGCTGTGCGGCGAAGGAGCAACTGCTCGGCGATCCCACGCTGGAGCGCCTTCCGGTCAGGCTTCTGGGGTCAGGCCGCGCAATAGTCGGACAGATGCTTGCAGCCGAACTAAGCCGCGAAGAGATTTGGGACGTGCTCACCAGCGGCTTTTTGCCGCTCACCGCTGCGGAGGAAGCTCCGAAGCGGGAGGGCCGCGCCGGCCTCCGCGAACTGGGATTGCCTTACGCCGCCGATGCGGCCATCACAAGACATCTCGCCGCATTTCTCGCCAACGCAGGGGCGGCAATCCGGCAGTCCTCACCATCGGCACAGCAAAGCCAATCGACTCGCATGGTTCGTCCCGACGCCATCCTGTTCAATGGCGGCTTCTGCGCAGCTCCCATCGTTCGCGAACGAATCGTCGAGGCAATCTCTCACTGGTTTCGCCAAGACGATTCCGCGTGGCGGCCCAGAGTGCTGGGATGCGAGAACATGAATAGCGCGGTGGCGACTGGGGCCGCTTATTATGCGAGCATCCGGCACGGGAGCGGAATCCGGATCAAGGCCGGCAGCGCGCGAACGTACTACGTCGCCATGCGCGCCGAGCGCGGGATTTGCGGCGTGTGTGTACTGCCGCATGGAACCGAGGAGGGAACAACGCTTCCCCTGCCGAACCGAGAGTTCGCGGTGCTCGCCAATCGCCCGGTTTCCTTTACGCTCTACAGCTCAACGGTTCGTCGTGACGCCCATGGGCAGATCGCTGAGCTGAACCCGGACGAGATCCATCGCCACGCCCCATTAGGCACGCTGCTGCGCTATGGCAAGAAGATGCGCGAACGGGAACTCGCTGTGCGATTGCGAGCAAACTTCACGGAGATGGGCACACTTGAGTTATGGTGCGAGTCGCTGGAAACTGATCACCGCTGGCGATTGCAATTCGAACTGCGAGCCAATGAAGGTCATGCCATCGGCGACGTGAGTAAAACGGCGCATCCCCCGGTGTTGCAACAGGAACTGCTACTGAACATCTCGGAGCAGGCGCTGAACTCAGCCACTGAATTACTCAAAACAGTATTCAGCAATAGCTCAGCTCCAAACGCCGAAGTAGTTCCGCCCGAAAAGCTGGTCGCCAAGTTGGAAGAGGCAGTCGGCATCAGCAAGGATGCCTGGCCGATTGCCGCGATCCGAAAATTTGGTGACACGCTTGCCCAGCTCTGTGACGGGCGCGGCAAATCTCCTCAGCACGAAGTCCGTTGGCTCAATCTTGCTGGATTCTGTTTGCGGCCAGGTTTCGGCGCTCATCAAGACGAGGCTCGCATGAGCCAGCTTCGCAAGGTGTACCTGTCCGCGCCGGTCTTCCCTCGTGAAATTCCCAGTCAGATTGAGCTGCTGGTGTTATTACGTCGTGTCGCGGGGGGACTCAGTGCAAGCCAGCAGCATGAGCTGTATCGACGTCACGGAGCAACTATCAATCTTGGCGCAAACAAGCGCAATGTGCGTCTCAATGCCCAGGTGGAGCGCGATACCTGGCGGCTGCTCGCCGGGTTAGAGCATCTCCCAGCGCAAACTCGAGCACAATTGGGCCATAACGTGCTTGCGAAGATCAAGAAAGATCCGAGCGACAGGGCCTTGCTGTGGTCACTTGGCAGGCTCGGCGCTCGCATCCCGCTGTACGGACCGCCGAACTGCGTCGTGCCGCCTAAAACTGCGGCGGAGTGGATCGAAACGCTTCTCGGTTCACACGAACTTACCCCGGTCTCGGCGTTTGCGATTATCCAACTCGGGGCTTATACGGGCGATCACGGGCGTGACATCCCAGAGACGCTTCGCAAGGAAGCGCTCTATACATTGTCCAGCGCAGGATTCAGCGACGAGTTAAGCTGGCGGCTCGCATGCTTTGCGCTGCCCTCGAAATCTGAGATCGAGCGCATCTTTGGAGAATCGTTGCCGCAGGGCCTGCGCCTGGTGACGTCCGCAACCTGCTTGCTATCGGTCACCGCCTTGACAGCCGCGTTGCAAAGCGACTCCCAGCACAACAGCAGAAACTGACAACAACCGCGCCATTCGTCCTTCGAAATGCGGCATCTAGCGCCGGCTGCTCTACTGCAACCGCTCAGCAGATATACGTTCTAATTTCGGAACAACGGATCTGGCTGAGAGAATCGGGGCAGGTCAAATGGATGAATGATGAGGGGCAGGTCATGACGATACCCGCGAGTTCGTGCGTGGTTTCACCGTGGTTGCAGAGTACGAATTCGAGTGGGAAGGTGACCCAACGGGGACCAAGCCGACCGCCAAACGGTTCGTGCGCCTAGTGCTCGATCCGAATGAATAGCGACAATCGCACCTTTAGGTACATTGAGGCAAGCCGGGAGTTCATCCCGGCTTTTTCTTCATCGTCAATAGCGTCGACGCTCACGCAAGACCTGAGCGAAGCGACTAAGGCATGCGCCACCAGCCAGGAAACACGGCCCAGTGTGTGGACAGTATGCCCCGGACCGCTAAAACACAGGGTTTGCAAGGGGTAAGGATCGATTCCTACCGCGCTCACCATCGAACCTACAACCTACTGATTAAGAGGCAAAGTGGAGATTCCGTTCGCTTTTTTGTAACCCCAACAATCGGCGAGGTTGAATTGAATTCTGTGCGCATGGAGGGGAAACGCCAAACCGCCGGTATTGTCGAGGATTGTCGGGCATTAGCCGACTGCGTTGGTCAAAATTTAGTCAAAGGCAATCCGCGCCGTTTTTGCACACTTCATCAAGGGATCAATCGGCATCGTCTGGCGACTCTGGTTCGAACGGCTCCCATCTGATCGGCCCTTTTTTTGAGCGGCGAATCCAGGAAAGAAGCTCTTCGACAACCGCCGAGTGGCCAACGGTATCCAGCCATGTCTTGATCTGTTTGGGGGTTCCGGATCTTGTGGATGCCACCCCGAAACTTCAGAACGGCAAGCGAGAACGCATCCTCGGCGAAAGTACCTGGCGACAAGAATGACGGGTAGATGCGCTTTTCGTGAACGTAGAGGGCAACGCGCCCCGGCGGGTGGGCGGCCAGTTGTGAGATAGATATCTGTTACCTCCGCCGAAGCGAGTGAATAAACAAGGCTGATCGTCTGGCGAAGCAACATTGAGACGCCCGATGGATCAGACCACGGTTGCCTTAAGTCGCGACCGTGTTCCCGCTGGAAGAAAGATTGAAAACACAGTTCCGGTTTGTGACCCATCAGTTCGAGAACGAACTTGAATTGATCCGCTGTGATGGTCGATGATCTGTTTGACGACCCAAAGTCCTAAGCCATTGCCATTTGACTTGGTCGTGTAAAACGGCTCAAAAATTCGGGGCATCTCAGGCGCGTCGATGCCGCTTCCATTATCGGCGAATGTAATGCGAACTCCCTGGCGCTTATCGCGTGGATTATGACACCTGGAAATTCGCACGCGAATCACACCGCCTCTGGAGACTGCGTCGATCCCGTTTACCAGCAGATTCCAAAACACTTGCCGGATCTCCGATGCCACACCCCATACTTCCGCGTCGTGCCGGTACTCCTTCTGCAAAACCGCTTGCTTTTCTCCGAACTTTCGATGCGCCAGCGGCAGCACAGTGTCTAAGACTTCTGCGGGGTGGAACTGAGAATGCACGTCGCCACCCCTCGACAGCCCGAGGACCTGCCGGCAGATGTCTGCGAGGCGATTCACCTCAACATCTGCCATTTCTGCATACTTGCGGACCTCCCCGGCATCGGACGGGTTGTTCATAATCACGTACAACAGATTTTTCAGACCCTCCATCGGATTGCTGATCTCGTGGGCAACTGTGGTGGACAACCGGCCAAGGCTGGCAAGCTTTTCGCTATGAATTAGGGCGCGCTCAGTTCGTTTTCGATTCGTTATGTCTCGCAGAATGACGGTGTAACGTTTTTGGTCGTCATCGCCAACCTGTGAGATGGTGGCCTCAATTGGGAACTGCTCGCCATTGCTCCGGACTGCGTTGAGCGTGGCTGGCGAGTGCATGGATCGGCTAGTGACGCCCGTCGCCGCAAATCTAGCGATGTGTTGCCGATGGACTTCTCTAAGCTGTTCGGGCAGGAACCGGTCCAGAGCTTTCCCTATAGCCTCGGCAGCAGAACATCCAAATAGTTGCTCGGCGGCCCGATTGAACAGCACAATACGCTGCTGCGCATCGACGCTTATGATTGCGTCCATGGCCGAATCAATAATCGTCTCGAATTGCTCGGCGCTGCCCTGTACCGGCTGGGGTTCGACGGTTCGCTGTACGACGCCTTCGACCACATCCGGAGGCAGATGTGTTTCGAGATAAGCGTGAATGGACCTCGCCAGTTGCCACAAGAATGCATCATTGAGCTGAACCATATCGGGTAGGAGATGGCTCAGGTCCAGAGAAAGCAGGTTTTCGTGGAAGACCTTGCTGATCACCTGCTCGACGATCCTCTTCTTCTGAACCATCACGTCGAGCGGGTGCGTGTGCTGCGGTCGTAGCTGGCCTGTGCTGGCCGCCGGTTCTAATTGTGCTGTTCCGCCTTCATCCAGAAGATCGGCAACTTCTCTCAGATCGTCTGCCAGGCCTTCGATACGCTGGCCATCGGCAATAGGCAAAGCGCCCAGGTCGAAGTCCTGCTTCATCGCCGCCAATGTGTGCTCGATGATCAGCGGAATGTTCTCACGCAAGATCATCGAGAGACGTTTGTTCGCCCTGATTTTGCGAGGCGTCTTCCTTCTTTCAAGCTTCTCGTCAATAGTCGCTAACAAATGCTTAACATTCGCCGGTTTAATCAGGTACTCATCCACCTGCTCGCGAATTGCCTGGAGAGCGGTTTCAAACCCGGGATAGCCAGTCAGTATGAAGGTGACGCAGTCTGGGTGAGTACGCCGCATCGCGGCAACCACAATAAAACCGTCGGCGGGATGACCAATGTTCAGGTCGGAAATCAGGAGGTCAAAACGCTGAGTCGTGATATGCGCAAGAGCTTCGGCAACAGTGGCGGCAGGAACAACGGTGTGCCCCCGCGCGGCAAGGATCTTCGGAAGTGTCTCTCGATTGACGGGTTCATCATCCACGAACAGAATGTGGGCCATCTTGAACGCAGCAGAGAAGCACAAAGCACCCAGCCACTAACCTTGTACCCAAATATAGACCTCTCCTACCTAAACTGTCGAACTTTTGCTCGAATCCCCAGCCCGGTATTTGTGAATCCCAATTACCTGGTTTTCGTCGAATCACGGACACCGGAAGCAAGCCTTTTAGTTGCGTGAATTTGCCGCCCAGGGCACTCCAAGCGAGGACAGCCTTCATGGTGGTGTCTCCCACATGGCTGATTCGCGTCGTCTTTCTTTTTGAGGAAGACATGGTATGCCGCCGGCGAACCCTGCGGCGCATGTTGAGCCAAGCGCAGCACTGGGGGCTTATGGGTGTGGCGCCGAAGATCAAGCTGCTGAAGCAGGTCAGGCGTTCGCTCCATCGACGGCGCACGCGAGGCACAATTGCTGAAGGTAGCCTCGCAACCGCTGGGTGACGTGCTGGTCATCATGCAAGACAGCGGCTTGCGTCCCGACGAGGTACTTCGAATGCGTTGGGAACACATCGGTTGGACATCAAGGATGGTTTTCAATCCGTATGGCAAAACGGAGCCGCCGGTTGCCCATGAGCGATCGTGTTCTCAAAACACTGAAGCAGCGGCGGGGTGAGCAGAAGAGCGAGGGCTGGGTGTTTCCTTCGCCGATGAAGTCGTCGCGCTTGGGACACTTCAGCTTGAGTGCGGTTGAACACCAATTCAAGAACGCTGGGACAAAAGCCGGACTGCCCGAAGCACTGGTGCTTTACTGCGCCCGTCACACCTACGCGACCGATGCCCTGGCGAGGACCGGCAACGTGGCCGCTGTGATGGACAGCATGGGGCACGCCAACGCGCAGACCACCACGAGGAGAGTCTGTAAGTGCTTGTAAGGATGGTGAGCGCGGTAGGAATCGAACCTACAACCTACTGATTAAGAGTCAGTTGCTCTGCCAGTTGAGCTACGCGCCCTTTTGGGGTGAACTGTGGCGGGCCGGATGCGGGCGCCTGATGAGGCCGGTTAAACTGCGGCACCGATTGGCTCTGGACCTTTTTGATCCTAACAAATTGAGTTGTATCGCGCAACGGCCGCTCTGCCTCAGCACGCCTACAGGCACGGTGTGAACCGCAGCCGCTGCTCGCGCCAGGAGCCTGCCGCGATGCCCCCACCGCGGCCCGATTACCGAACAGCGCGTTGGCCTGGAGTGGCTGAACAGCGCCGACTCCAACTCGCGGCCGAGCTGTTCGTGCTCCAGATTGGCGCGCAGACTCGGGGAGGCGAGCAAGCCGCGCATTGGCGTCGAATTCTGTTCGTCTTGAAGTGAGTGGTGAGGAGGCGCGTGCGCTGATCGCTCTGGATCGCTGGTAGTTCTGGATCTTAATTGCTCTCGATCTGGATCAGCTCGCCGACGTCGGGAGAGGTGCGCGGCTGCGGCTGCAGGGTTTGCGGCGCGCGCCAGAAATCGATGTAGCTGATCTGGTGGACGCAGCTCACGGTGCAATTGGGCGCGCACCCTTTGGCGGTGAGGAACTCGCGGCGCACGTCGTCCTTGGTGTACTGCAGCAGGGGAACGCCGGGGTAACCGCGCTGCTGCGAGCAGTAGTGCACCAGCCCGTCTTCGCAGACGTAGATGTAGCGCGCACCGGCGCGGCAGCGCCAGTCGTTCGGCTTGCCATTGGCGATGTTGGTCTGGAACCAGCTGAAGCGCGAGTAGTGCCTGCGCTCCATTTTGCGCATCTTGAAGAAGACCTCCCGCTCTTCGCCGTTCAGCGGGCGCAGTTGGCCGTCGCCATCGTGGATGATGCCCACCGTGGAGGTGAAGCCCAGCTGACGCGCGCGGCGTCCCACCACCAGCGCGTCATGGGGTGTATGGATTCCGCCTCCCACCACGCTGTTGATGTTGACGTGGAACTCGGCGTGCTCGCTGAGCAGTTGCAGCTTCTTGTCCAGGACCTTCAGGCTCTTCTTGCTGACGTCGTCCGGCATCACGTTGTCGATGGAGATCTGCATGTGGTCCAGCCCGGCGCGGTTCAGCCGCTGGATGCGCTCGGCGGTTAGCAGGTAGCCGTTGGTGATCATGCCGGCGATCATGCCGTTGCTGCGGATGCGGCGGATGATGTCATCGAGCTCAGGATGCAGGATCGGCTCGCCGCCGCTGATGGTCACCACGGAGGTCCCCAGGGCCGCCAGCTTGTCCAGGCGCTGGAACATGGTTTCCAGCGGCACCGGCTTGCTGCTTGTGTCGAACTCGTTGCAGTAGGTGCAGGTCAGATTGCATCGCCGCATGGGGATGATGTGCGCCATCACCACATGATTGGTGTCGGCGACGCCGCGCGCAATCATGCGCAGTTCGCGCAGCCGCCTGGCGGCGGCGATCCATTTTCGACGAAGCCCCTGTCTCTTCTGCGACATAGATGGTCAGCTTTCATTACACCATGCCCCAGCCAGAGAGGAAAGGCGACAGGGGCCGGAAAGCGGAATTCCGGCAGCGAAGGGCAAACTTTTTCATTGGGCAGCAACGCGCTTAGTCCTATCGGATCGCCCTCTAGAAAGCTGCAGAGCTCGGGCGCGGGTTATTGGCGATGATCCGCTGGTTTATAATTTCGCCTTCACGCTTAAAATTCTTTTGCCTGTCGCTTAAATTCCCGGAGTAACGAAAGATGATTCGATTCCTGCAAACCAAAGGTCCCATCCAGAAGGCACTTCTGGTCGGCCTGCTGTCCATCGTCTGCGTCATGCTGGTGATCACGCTTATTCCCGGCAATGTTCTCAATGACCTGACGGGCCGCGGCAGCCTGAGCGGCGATGCCATTGCCCGCGTGGATGGGCAAGACGTGAATCTTCAGGACGTGAACAAGGTGGCGCGCAACATCTCGCAGCAGCGCCACATTCCCGAGCAGTTCAGGAACTACGTCCTTCCTCAGGCGCTCGACGCCCTGGTGATGCAGAAGGTCTATCTGCGCGAGGGAGAGCGGCTCGGGCTGCGCGCCACCGACAATGACCTTCGCTATGAGATGCAGCACGGTCCGCTTGCCCGAATCCTCTATCCCGACGGCTCATTCGTGGGCAGCGATCAGTATCGCGACATGGTGGCGAACCAGTTTAATCTCAGCGTTCCCGACTTCGAGCGGGCATTGCGCGACGACCTGACCATGCGCAAGCTGCGCACCGTGATCGGCGCCGGGGTCTTTGTCTCCGACACGGAGGTGCACGAGGAGTTCCTCAGGCAGAAGACGCGGGTGAAGTTTGACTACGCGGTTCTTAGCACCGCCGACCTGGAGAAGTCGGTGAAGCTCGAGGATTCCGAGCTGCGCGCCTTCTTTGAGAAGAACCAGCAGGAATTCGCCAACACGATTCCCGAGCAGCG
>WNFY01001744.1_pt1 | contig 21380 bp, 29 predicted proteins | sample 5400091 | NCBI WGS metagenome assembly WNFY01 (sample SAMN13153364, study PRJNA577476) | soil metagenome | isolation source: 60 cm soil or saprolite under grassland replicate 1 | place: USA:California | collected 2016-06-15
CAACGACACCGTCATATTCGCTGACGCAGGCAGCGGCAATGTCACTATCACCCTACCCGTTGCTTCTGGACTCAACGGCTACCGATTTTACATCAAGCGTATCGATAGCTCATCCAACACCTGCAGCGTCGCCAGATCCGGCAGCGACACCATCGACGGCCAGACCAGTCTGTCGCTCGATCTGCAATACACCAGCATGACCGTCGTCAGTAACGGCAGTGCGTGGTATATAATCTAAAAGCGATATGACATATCTTCCCCCCTTAAACGGCGGCCGGATAAATGCGACTATTGGCGGGAACACCGCCGGCGCAAGTACCTTGGTGTCCAGCGGTACACTGACGCTCGCGGGTGGAAATAATATCACGCTCAGCCAGAACGGCAATGCCATCACCATTTCTGGCGGCGCTGCCGGCGGCGCCAATACGCTTGGCATGAGCAACTTGGGCAACACCAGCGGTACGACCGGGGTTATCAATGGCAGCGCCCTGCAATTCGCCTTGGCAGGTGGCAATAATGTAACTCTCAGCCAAAGCATCAATGCATCGTCTGCCACTATCACTATTTCGGCAGCCAACCAAAGTGCCCAGACACAAGACCGCTTCAACCTGACCTTGTCCGGCAACACTACTGGCACATTGGCTCAAGTCAGCTCTGGCACGCTCACGCTGGCTGGCGGCAACAACATCACGCTCAGCCAGAATGGCAACGCCGTGACTGTTTCGGCCGCTAGCCAGACCAACCAGTCAATCGGTCTGTACGCACTTGGCAATACCACCCAAAACAGTTCTACCACGCTTGACGCTAGGACACTAAGCTTCAATGGACTCGGCGGCGCCACGGTCGGATACAGCAATGGTTCAATCCAAATTTCAGCACCGCAGACCGCTGCTCAGACCAATCAAACTTTGGGATTATATGCCATTGGCAACACCACTCAGAACAGTTCGACGACCCTTGATGCCCGGACGCTCAGTTTTAATGGATTGGGCGCAGCAACCGTCGGTTACTCAAACGGTTCCATTCAACTATCCGTGCCTACGCAAACCGCCCAAACGCAGAGTAACATTCAGGCCGTGTATGATGGCGCCAACAGCATTTCGACGGGCACCATTCGTTTTAGCAACAGTAATGGTGTCAGCTTTGGCATCAACGGTCAAACTTTAACCGCCTCACATAATGGCATTACTACGCAAACCAACCAGACCTTGGGCCTATACGCTGTGGGCAACAGCACCCAAAGCTCCAGCACTACTCTGGATGCCCGCACGCTCAGTTTCCAGGGCGCTGGCGTGGCGTCTGTTGGCTATTCCAATGGATCGGTCATTATTTCTGCGCCTGCTGCAGCGGCATCGCCGGTCAATTTTTCTGCAGGCACGACAAGTAATAACCTCGGCTCTGTCGTATTCAGCAATAGTAATGGTGTCAGCTTTGGGCTCAACGGCTCGACCATCACAGCGTCTGCGGCGGCTGGCGGCGTGGCCTTGGCTAATTCACAAACGACCTACACAAGTGGTACAGCAAACTTGATCGAAGGTGGTGGTGCAATTACCATTGCTTCTACGACTGGACAGTCGTTTAAACTCTCGGTACCACAGACTTCCAGCCTGTCAGCTACCGGTGCAGTCAGCATCTCTACAAACGGCTCAACCATCAGCATTGGCGCGCCCACCAATGCCACTGTTTCCCGTTACATCTATCCTAATGAGTACATGCCGCTGAACACCATTGGCGCTACCAACAACACGGTGAGCTTCAACTATGTCAGCCTGGATCAAAATATCTCGGCCAGCCAGTTCCGTGCGCTGTTCTCGGTCTCGGCCAACACGCACACCTCAGCCTCGACCAACACTTATGCCCTGACTGCGCAGGTCGGCGTCTACACACGCAATGCCTCGACCATTTCACAAGCTTCCAGCGGTTCACAGACGTGGTCAGGCACGTATTCGACGAACAGCACCGGTTCGGTACAGGGTATCCGCGAATTGACGATGCCGATCAATATGGCAATGACGCCAGGTGAATATTGGTTTGGCTTTGTCATTTCTTCGTCTAGCTCAAATGCTTCAGTTGGCTACTCGCAGTACGTGGTTTCTAACCAGCAAACCGCGCAGCTTACTCCGGGACGTTTCGGCGCAGCCACCAACACAAGCCAGCTCCTCAACCCCTGGCATGGTCTATACAACACGACAACCAGTGCCCTGCCGAGCTCTGCTGGCCTGACCGATATCGTGGGTACCGGCACAAAGGCCTCGGCTGCGAACTTCTGGTTTGATGTACGTAATTACACGGTACTATAGGTTATGTCATCTTGGATCAATCGCACAGTTTTATCCGGGAGCTCCGTAGCCGAAAACGGCACAACCTCGCACACCTGCACATTTACCGCAGCGACCTCAGGAAGCTTGCTGATTGCCGTGCTGGCCGGCAGCGTGACATCAACCACCCCGAGCGGTTGGAGCTTGGTAATTTCAGCGATCAACTTTACCGGCCTGTATGTCTTCAGCAAGACAGCGAGCGCAGGCGAATCTTCATTTAGTACGACACACAATACCGCCAACTTTGCGATTGAAGGAGTAGTGTACGAATTCTATACCGGATCATCCGTCGTCGGGACTGCAGGAAGCGCGACCAGTATGTCCAGCAATGCCACAGGTCCAGCCTGCACCTCGCTCACCGGCACCTACACAAGTTTTGCCGCTCGCTCATGGGACATGTCGGCCACCAACTCATCGGCCTCAGCCGCCTGGACACTGCCATCAATTGAAGACTACGATGCATCCGTGCCCAAGGTGACAAATGACGGCATCTATCTCACCACCGCTTATGACGATAATTCTACCGGCACCAGTTTTACCCCCTCCTCTACCCTCACACTCATTAATACCACAGGCAACGGCGAAGGTGTTTCCTTTGCGCTGTCCGTGACCACGCCGCCAGCCGCTAGCAACGCCACCATTGCCTGGCTGAAAGCCTAGGTAGCTCACAGTGGTATAATCAGTCACAGCATGGCAATCCCACAGATTTTAGTACCAGACAACACTGGCATCCATAACGCCAGCGACTACACTGCACGGTTGGAGAAGGAAAAAACCTACCGCGACCTCAGCACCATCATCGTCTGCCCGACGCGCGGTATGATTCCAGCGCGTATCGTGCAAAGCTGGCAGGGTATGATCCGCCCGATGAACCAGAAGGTTGTGGGGCCGATTTTTATGGAGGGCCTGGAAGTTGGCGAGGCCTACAATCAAGTCATCAAGATGATTTTGGAAAATCCCGACCTGCGAAGCTTTAAATTCCTGCTGACACTCGAGGAAGACAATGCGCCACCCGCCGACGGCCTATTGAAATTATACGAATCAATCGATCAATACGATGTGGTGGGCGGCCTCTATTGGACCAAGGGCGAAGGCGGCCAGCCAATGTGCTACGGCGATCCGGCAGTTATGCCGCTGAGCTTTATCCCTCAGATTCCTGCCCCGGGCAGCATCACACCATGCAATGGCCTGGGAATGGGCTTTACGCTGTTTCGCATGGAGCTATTTAAAGATCCGCGCTTTGACTACGGCCAATGGTTCAAGACCAAGCAAGAAATCACGCCAGCTGGCGCAGTACAGGTGTACACTCAGGATCTGTGGTTTTTTCAGAAGGCGTGCGAGCTGGGGTATAAATGCGCCTGCGATGCCCGGGTCAAGGTCGGTCACTACGACGTAAACAATCAACTAATGTGGTAAGGATAACTATGCCGTCTACACGTAAAAAAGCCAAATCACTCAACACCGAACCGCTGAAACTCTCGCTGGGCTGCGGCGATAATAAGCCCGAGGGCTTTGCTGGCGTCGATATCGCCAGGACTGCCTCGGCCGACTACGTCGTGGACCTGCTAAAGTTCCCTTGGAAGGAGTTTGCCGACAACTCCGTCGATGAAATCGAATGTAGTAATTTTGTCGAGCACATTCCGCACGGCAATAGCCGGCATGACCCGTTCTTTCAATTCTTTGACGAAATGTACCGTATTTTGAAGCCTGCCGAGTTTGATCCGGCCAATCCGAATATTCCGCTCCGCGGCTTTGCCCGCATCACCTGTCCGTACTATTCCAGTATGCGCGCCTGGCAGGACCCAACGCACCAACGAGCGGTTTCCGAGGCAAGCTTTTTGTATCTGAACAAACAGTGGCGTCTGGACAATCGGCTGGATCACTACCCTATCTCGTGCGATTTTGATTTTAGCTACGGCTATCTGCTCACGCCTGAGTGGCAAAACCGCAACCAAGAGGCTCAAGCCTTTGCCATTCAACACTACTTCAATGTCGTAACTGATATTCAACTGCAGCTGGTTAAACGCCCAGTTCAGTCGTCGTGAGGCAGCGCGTACTCAGCATCCTTGGCGTCCTCATAGGGGTATTAGTTATCGTCGCTATGCCCGTGTACGCAGCGGAGTCACCGGCCAAGAATAGGGGGTTATTTATTACGCCGCTGCGTACATATCTGACCCTGGAGCCTGGCAAGACCCAGGCAGGATCGCTGACTGTTGCTAATCTGACCGATCAGCCAATGCTCGTGACCATGAGCGTCCAGCAATTTTCGGTGGCCGATTATAGTTATCAGTACGAATTTGCGCCCAACAAGGACGATTGGATATCCTTCGCGGCGCCACAGCTGCAGCTGGCACCAAACAAAAGCGCAACCGTTGCGTATCAAATCAGTCCGCCGCCATCCGTCACGCCCGGCGGGCACTACTTTAGCTTGCTGGCAACCGCCAGTCAGCAGCAAGGCGTGGTAAAAAGCCATGTACAGGCGGCCAGCATCCTGTACGCGACGGTTAATGGGCCGCTGAACCGTTCGGTACAGGTCGTCAGCCGGCAAGTGCCACGCGTTGTGTTCGGCAGCGAGATGACATTCTGGTTAACCGCCAAAGATACCGGCAATACCCACATCTTTGCCTATACTTCGGGCCAGCTGCAAGGTTTATCCACACGCGGCAAAGGAGCAACCGTCACCAACATGCTCTTGCCTGGTAAGGTTCGCACACTGAGTAGCACCATACCGTCGCCATGGCTGCCGGGCTTATATCAAGCAACCTATGGATTTACGACTGACGGCGGTCAGACTGTACACTTTAGCAGGCGAATTCTCTATCTGCCACCGTGGTCTGTGCTGCTCCTCGGTGGCGTTGGCTGGGTCGGATGGTTGCTGTGGCGACGCCGTCATCACTGATTTTTGGCCACAACCGTATAGGTCACGGCTACTGAGTAGTTGCCTGCCTCCTGAGTACCCGGCACCAGCACACCATAGGTGACCGTGGTGGGGTCGCCGCTGGTGAACGGACCCGATGCATCCTTAAGCAACGAGCTCGTTGACAGCATACCTAGGAAATTCGTGCTTGAACCAGTTGTGTTGTATCCCCACGTGCCGACTGTCAGTGGCGCAGCCGTCGCATTAGCACTGGCCGGAATGGTGGCCGAGCCGCCTGAAATGCTCATACCGTTGCTGCCAGTCGTATGCGCATACAAATAATAACCGACGACATCGGTTGAGGTGATGGTCACCATATGCGAGCCAGTGCCGGTGAAGTTTGCACCACTAGGATTCAACGAGATCGATACATCGCCACCCAGTGCGATCGCCAGGCTGGTGGCTGAACCAAAAGGCACATTCGCGCCGAATACACCCTGGCCAAAGGGTGATGCATTCACCGGCTGCGGCCACGAGCACAGAACCAGTGCTATCAGCAGTACCCCGAAGACCACACGGCCAAGCGTCACGCCCTTCATAACTACCATTTCTTCGGCTTGGCCGAAAAGACAACCTGCGCATATGTCACAAAAGCTCCCAAAAAGCTGAGCGCCATGCCGAACGAGTACACATCATTTCCCGAGAAGACGAACAGTTCACCACAGACAAAAGCCACCACCATCGACAAAAAGCCAACCACACCGCCGCGCTGGCGCTCATGCGCCTTCAGCGCCTGCACCATAAAGATCGCGCCCAGCACCAGCAGTAACACACCATTCACCGCGTGCAATGTCACGAAACCAAACTGGTGGAATACCTCCCACGGTTTGTCCTGCGGCAGTTCGACATACATGTTTGCCAACATTCCCAGCGCGAATTGCAACACCAGTAACCACAGGATGGCTTTGGCGATTTTGCTGCTTGGCATGAGTCCCTCCTTTTTTACTAGCATAACATCCACCTCTGCGGCTTAGTAATTTTCTTCGGTATAGTTTGGGAAGTCGTCGTGCTTGAGCTGGGACTGGGACAGCCCGTGCTGTTTCAGCGCATCGCCCAGCGCCCGCACCATGGCTTCAGGGCCAGACACATAGACGAGCGACTGATTGAGCCGTGGCACACGCTGCGTGATGTTTTCGGGCGTGAGCCGTTCGCCGATAATGTAGTGCACGACCAGTCGTGAATCTTGTGATTGCCACAGCCGGATTTCGTCCTTGAATGGCAGCTCCTCTGTCCGGCCGCCATACACCAGCGTGACGTCCAAAGCTTGATGGTCATGAGCCCGTTGCTTTAAGATGCTATGAAATGGTGTCACCCCAATACCAGCCGCAACAAATACCTTAGGTAGCTCAGAATCCTCCCACACGAAATCGCCCTCTGGCATCTCTATCATCTGCAGCTCACCGCCTACTTCCAATTGTGACAGCGCTTGCTTGAACGTACTGCCTGTCACTCGTGTCGTGATCTGCAGCACTTGCTCGTACGGCGCAGACGAAATAGTAAACCAGCGCTTGGTGCCTTCATCGTCCGGCCGCTCGTGTGGCAGCTCGACCCGCATATACTGGCCCGGCGTCCAACTGACCGGCTCGCTCGGCATGAATCGAAACACCCAGATAGTATCAACGACATGCCATTTCTCTTTGAGATGTAGTATCATGACAGTTCCTTTGGATTTACTACTCACTCACTTCATCATACCAAATGAGCGCCCCGAGGACCCCGTCACTTCGCGCCAAAGAGTTTTCCAAAAAAGCCCTTCTGCTTTTGCCAGCCGTGCTGCGCAAGGAAATCAAAAAGAGGCTGCTTGATGGTATTCGTATCAAACGAGTACTGATACGTTGGACCGCCGATAGCCGTTTCGTTCTGTGGCTGCTTGGCCTTGCCCATGCCAAAGCCAAACTCTTTGCGTATCATATGGCCGCTAAAATTCGACGACGTATGGCCAAAAGACACGTCCTCGTCCGAATTGAACGAAATACTGCTGCCACTTTGTGACAAGTGATCCCTGGAAGAGTACGTGTGCTCGGTCTCGTTCAGGGTCACGGTAACCCGAAAATCCTTGTCCACCTTGCCGGCGGCCAGTGGCGCTGCCCAGTTGGCGTCCAGATACTTCCATTCGCCGATAATCTGATTCCCCTCGACGCGGTAGTGAAACGGCTGGTCGGGTTTGTTGAGCGACTCAACGTCAGCTACTGTTTGTGCAAGTGTTGTTGGCTGCATAGTACTTGCATCATACCATAAGTTCTATGTTGTGGGGCGCCCCGCCCCGACCACTACGATTGTAGCAGGGCGGGGCGGGGCTTACCCGCGTTACGAAGCCGGTTCGGACCGGTTGACGCTGGATCGTCGGCCTGTTCGTAGAAGTCAGGCGTAGCGCTGCATGACCTTGACGAAGCCGTCCGTCACCTTGAGGTAGATCCGGGTCCCCTCCTCACGACGCGTGAGGAGGCCGCGCTTGACCAGCTCGTTGAGGCCATTGATCAGGAACTTGGGGCCGTACCTGCAGAACCAGTCGGCGTACTGCCAGTTGAGAGTCACGGCGGCGTTGCGAATCGACCACTGACCCACACCGCCCCACAGAAACTCGGTTGTCCACTCGGCATCCAGAGACGTCAGGTAGGCGGTGATGCACATCGCTGCGATCTCCTGCTCGTCGCTACCGAAGGCCGAACGAAGCCCTGTATTGTGTGCGATGTCACTCGGACGGAACTTGGTCGCCATGGGGCATCCACCTTCCCTAAGTGGCAGGCTCGGCTGGGTTGCCTTGCGTTACCATTGCTCGTATCAGCTAGAACGGTAATATGGTGACATGCCAGTGCAGCATATGTCAAATACCTATTCCTCGCCGCTTTAGGTCCTCCGGAGATTCAAACTCAAGGTAATTTTGCGTGAGCTCTTCCCCAACTGTAATATCTTTTGCGGCAACTAGATATGCCTCTTCATGCGCACTGTCCTGCGTGACAGTCGCGTTTTTAGCATGATTGATAAACTTCGAGACATCAAAGTCAACATGCCATTTCTGGCTGGGCTCGTCAAAAAATCCCCACCATAAAATCTCGTCTTTCTCTTTCTGATTCAAGGAATTAAATTGCTCCTGAGTGATATTCAGATCAAGCATGGGGCTAGCGGTGTAGACCAGCTGGCCTTTCTTGAGCGGCTCGTTTGTGAATAATCCAATGCCGTGCAAGCCGGAAGTTTTCAGCTGGTATTTGATGTGTATCATGAGACGAGTATAACAGAGAGAAGACTTCCCTATGCGTTCCTAGGGGATAAGCTCGATGGTACACCCGGAGGGATTCGAGCCCCCGGCCTTTGGTACCGGAAACCAACGCTCTAATCCACTGAGAGTTTCAAGTCGATGGTGCGTACTTGCGGGACCTGGCGTGGCGACTAGGGTTGGCTCGACCTTTATTGATTAGTAGCTGACCTATTTACTGCAGACAAAGTATGTCACGCCCTGGCCCGGATATAATTGTACCTTTTTGAAGGCCGCCCTTAGCTCATCTATTGTCTGGTCAAAGTCAATTGCTATACCTGCCTTTTCTGGCGGCACATCAGTGGTAAGTGGCGTAATGATCACGAAGATACCTCGTTCGGCAAGTACGCTAGTGACCTTTGATAAGAAGCTGGCCTTGTCCTTTATGAACACATATACCAGCTTGCAGGTAATAAGCGTATACGACTGATCTGAAAGGCTTTTTATACCCTCTGCTTCCACATCAAACTGCCTGTACTCCAACCCTTCACGCATCGTAAGTGATCGGGCAATCTCGAGAGCCTTAGCCGAGGCGTCAACGCCCAGACAGGTGTAGCCCCTATGGTAAAGTTCGCGAGTAAGCTGGCCAGTGCCACAACCGATATCTAAGTTCGTTTTTGGCAAGTCATCATCAACATAGCTAAGCAGCTTTGTAATAGCCTGTGCGGTTATGAGGCCAAAATCCTTACCTTGATCGTAGTAGTTGCTCCAGTGTTGATCTGTGTTTGTCATAAGTTCAGTATAACTTATAGAAATGCTGATGCCCGCTCAGGTCAGTGGGAGCACCCGCTGTCGCCACCGCCACCGGAGCACGAGTCGCCCGAGCAGTAGCTGAAGCAGTCGTGGCCGGTGTTGGCCCACAGCGCCTCGTCGACGACGAAGTTGCGCTGCTTGAGGGCCGCGACGGTCCGGGCGATGTTGCCGGTGCCGTAGTCGACGCCGTCCTCGTCCGACGGCGCGTGGTGGATGAACTGGCCACCCAGCTCCTGGCAGAACGCCGCGTACTCGCGGGCGTAGCCGCATGGGGCAAAAACTGGCAAGGCTGGCACTACGGATTCAAGCTGCATGCCGCCATTGACCAAAACGGCAGACTGGCCGCAATTTACTTCACCCCAGCTAACGAGAGCGACGTACTCCAGCTCAAGAAACTCGTGAACGCCGTCACAAGAATTGTGGTCGGTGACGCAGGCTACACTGCCCAAGTAACCAGAAGACATCTTTGGCGAGATTACCGCTGCGCGGTTATCTCGCCTCCCAGACCAAAACAAATCTGGCTCATGGCCAAGTGGCAACATCTACTGCTGACCATGCGGCCAAAGATTGAGGCCGCCTTTGGCAAGCTCAAAGGGACACATTACCTCGTCACTTCGTTTCCGAGGAGTGTGCAGGGCTACGCCCTGCACTACATCCGAACCTTATTGGGATACCAGGTGGGGGTTTCGTGATTCGGGTTTTTTGCTTATAAATTGTAATCAAAAGCTATAGCCCCCTAAAAAAGCTGCATGAGCGCAAGTTAGGACAGCTATCCCAGGCTGACGAGCAGTACTATATTACCGTTGCCTATCTGTTAGAAATCGCCGCCAAAGGAGGTAAGCTATTTAAAGAAGCCGAACCTAACGAAAAACGAGAGCTCATCGGTTTGCTTGGCTCGAACCTATTGCTTGATGGCAATAAACTCGAAATAACACTTTACAAACCGTTTGATGCTCTCGCTTTGTGTAGGGAAATGTTCGATATGGTACCCCCGGCAAGACTCGAACTTGCGACCAACTGGTTCGAAGCCAGTTACTCTAATCCACTGAGCTACGGGGGCGTAATGTGATTATTATACCATGATTGTCCGCCAGCCCGGCCCTATCCCTTGCGAGACGGGGCCGGACTGACGATTGAGGCCCGTACTAGTGGGCCGGCTTATCGGGTTCGGGCAGCCAGCGCTTCCCTAGTGCCCAGTTCCGCAGCCCCAGTTGGTGACGCCAACACTCACAGAGCACACCAACGACCATCCTGAACTGGTGGTCGGTCAGACTGTGGCGGTCCAGCTGCGCCAGCGTGCGATCTGCGATCTTGGCGATCTGCGTGTTCGGATGCTGGCTCTTCTCCAGCTCCATCAGCTGGGCCCAACGTTGGGCGAACCTGATGACGTGGGGCATGTTGCGCACCCGCTGGCGCCACTCGTCCCACGCCCGCTGCCGAGCCTGAAGGTCCCTTGGCGGCGTCTTCTTGTCGCCGAATTGCATGTAGGTCTCCTCAACTACCGGATGTCTTCGAGGTGAGTGCGTCAGCTCTCTTTCTTGTAGCCGTTCTCGTTGGCCCAACGGTTGATACCGCTCCCGTAGTACCAGCACTCCCTGAGGATCTGAATCACCGTGCGGAACTGCTCATCGCTCAAGCGCCGGCGCCGGCTTTCGAGCTCGCCGAGCGTCCGCGCAGCGAGCTGGTAGATGTGGACGCCGGGACTATGGGCCTGCTCCATCAGCTCTGCCCAGTCCTTGGCGAACCTGATCACCGCAGACCGTCGTCCCAGTTGGTCGTACCACCTTCGCCACTTCTGCTCCCGTACTCTAACCACATACCGGGGTGTTCGCGTATCCCCGAACTTCATGTTTACCTCCAGTAGAGATACCGTATTGGCTAAACTACTATACCATTATACAGGTATACTGTCTATAACTCCCCTTTCCATTCAGCTGGAGCTATAATGAATACGTTATGCAGATCAAGACCAACGTCCCGCTGAAAGACTACTCCACTATGCGCCTGGGCGGCATTGCCGAAGCCCTGACAACCGTCGCCACCAGGGAAGAGCTCGCCGAGGCAGTACAATGGGCCGAGCAACACCACAAACCAATGCTGATGCTGGGCGGTGGCAGCAATGTCATTTTTAGCAATGGCTACAAGGGGCTGGTGGTGATTAACGCCCTGCACGGCTTTGAAACGATCGCCAGCGACAGAACGTCGGTCACGTTACAAATCGGCGCCGGTGAGGCCTGGGATGACATTGTGGCGCGGACGGTGGCGCAAGGGTTGAGTGGCATCGAGAAGCTCTCCGCCATCCCCGGCACGGCAGGCGCGACGCCGGTACAGAATGTGGGCGCGTATGGTGCCGAAATTGCCGACGTGCTTGTCGATCTAGAAGCGTATGACACACGCAGCAAGACCTTTGTGACGCTCACGAACGCTGATTGTCAGTTCAGCTATCGCAATAGTGTTTTCAAGGCAACCACAGACCGCCGCTTCATCATCACCAGCATCACTATCAAGCTCAGCAAGTTACCGCCGCAGCCGCCCTTCTACGACTCGTTGCAGGAATATCTGGACCGCAACCATATCACCGAACACTCCCCGGCGGCGCTGCGCAGCGCTGTGGTCGCCATTCGCGCCAAACGCTTGCCCGACCCGCAGCTCATCCCCAACACGGGATCGTTCTTCAAAAATCCCATTGTGTCCGCCGGCAAACTGACCGAGCTACAACAGGAACATCCCGACATACCCTATTACGAAATGAAGGACGGGCGCATCAAGCTCCTGGCTGGCTGGCTGATCGACAAAACCGGGCTGAAGGGCTACCGGTCGCACGGCATGAAAATCTACGAGAACAACGCTCTGGTATTTGTCAATGAATCCGCCCACGACTATCAGGACCTCGCGGCTTTCAAGCAAGAAATCATCACCAAAGTCCAGGATGCCTTTGGCGTCACGCTGGAACAGGAGCCAGAACTGATATGAACAAATCCCTTATCGAAAAGCTTGGCTACCTGCCCAGCGAGGCCGTCGACACCGTGGATGCCCCGGAATGGTTCCTGGAATACCTGCGCGGCAACGGCGTACACACTCATGCCAAATTACCAACTGAGTGGCTGCATATGTTCATGACCCGCCGCGAGCAGCTTGACCATTTCATGCGGCACCTCAAGCTCAACGAAATCCAAAAAGGCCTGTGGGTCAGCTGGCCCAAAAAAGGTAGCGTCCACACCGATCTGACCGAGCAAGACCTGCGCGACATTATCCTGCCCTACGGCTGGGTCGACGTAAAGGTCTGCGCCGTAGACGACGTCTGGAGCGGGCTGAAGTTTGTGAAACGCAAAACCAGCTAAGACGTTTGCAATACACAGCCAAAGCTCTACAATACGAAATCGAGGCCAGTCTACTCGAATTTGACGAGGAGTGTCATGGACACAACCAAGCCTTCATCCCTGAAGTTCAGTGGTAACGTCCTGGTGGTTGACGGCGAGATGGTCGTCGCCACCTCGCCCATCACTGCCACCGCAACCCAAAACGGCGACAACTGGGAGCTGGACATCGCGCTCCCTACCAAGGGCGCGTACAATCGGCACATCACACACAGGGCCAGGGGCCCCGAGGAACTCACTACGCAACTGTTGCGGGTCGTCGAGCGCGCGGCATGGGAGTGGCAGCTGCTGTGGCCCAGCGGACAGATCGCTGTCTTGGGTAAGTGGGAAAACTCGAGCTGACTTCATAGGTGGGCTGCAGCGGCCCTGAACCCGTCGCTGCAGCCCACATCACAAACCAACAGCAGCTATATATTGCGTTAGATAGCAAGTTATTATATAATTAGCTCCGAAGTCAATCCATCACGTCTCTGGAGTACAACATGGACATGAGCAGGTACTCACCCATGATCTTCGAAGGATTTGCCGACGTCATGCGCGGCAACAAGCAGGTCAGCTCGGAACGCATCTCAGTGGTGGCCACGAGCAAGCACGGGCTCTGGTGGGATGTGACGCTGTCGCGGCCCGGCATGGAGCCGGGGGTCAAGCGGCAGAAGCTCTCCGACCCTCAGACGCTCGCCTCCCTGCAGCGCCAGCTCAACCGCGTCGTCGAGCGGATGCTGGAACTTCCCGACGGGCACCGTGCCCTCCTCCACGGCAGCTGGACCCACTCGGCGTGACTTCGAAGTCACCGCGCTACTCTGGAGGAATCAGATGGACCTGCGTCAGGACCTGACCCTTGTGTTCAAGGGACAGGCCAGAATCACCCACGCCACCGACGACGCCCGCACCAGCAACAGTCGTACCGAGCCGGTCAACGCCGTGGTGACGGTCGACCGCGGAAGCGTGCACGTGACGATCGCACCGGCCAAAGGCAGGAAGGAGATCAAGGTCACCGACCTGCTCACCGCTGTGACGCTGGACGGACTGAAGGTGCAGGTGCAACAGCTCATCGAGGGCGCGCTCTCACCGAAAGGCCAGGAGACCGTCGACGAGCTCATCGGTACCTGGACCACCGCCTGAGTCGACTTCGCCCCGCTGCAGCGGCCTTGAACCCGCCGCTGCAGCCACTCACACATTGCAATTATTGTTTTCTGTGGTGATAATCATCTTGGCGCCCGCCCACAGAAAATCAGGGAGAAAGATGCCTACCGTTATCATGAAGGGTACCATCACGCTTTATTTTGCTGTTGGCCCCACCATGACTGCTGCGGCCACTGTTCAGGCCGAGCAGTTAGGCGCAGACTGGACATGTGTGGTCACGGCTCAGCTAGAAAGCCACGTATACGAAGGAGGTTTCCGTATTTCCTCTGACTCCGGGCGACAGGCCACAGAGCTCGAAGCTGGCCTGCAAAGAACCATCGAGACTTGGCCAGACCCCTGGGCCCTGGCCCTAAGTGCAAAGGTTTTGCTCAGGAAAGTTAGCGAATAGAAGTCGGCGGGCGCCGACTTACTTGCAATCATGCTGGCACTTGGGCTATACTAATTTGCCCATGACCACTACATTTACCACCAATTTCTACATTCTGGACCAAGATAAACAACTCGCTCGGGCGCGTATCGCCGAGCTGGAACGCGAAATCCTGCAGCTTGGCCCGGCCTTTCACGATGCGCTGAACCAAACATCCGAAACCTGGCACGACAACGCGCCCTTTGATGCATTGCGCGAAAGGCAAGCCGTGCTCGCCGCCGAACTGCAACACCTGAAGGAAATCCTCAGCAAGTCAGCGCCATCGGTGCCAACCAAGGCACACAATGGCGTGCACATTGGCGCCCGAGTGCGGCTTCAGCATATCGGCAAGCAGGCGCTTCACCACTATCTACTGGCTGGTCATTGGTCGTATCGCCTGGGCGAGATCATCGACAACGCCATGGTTATCAGCTGCCAGTCGCCGCTGGGCGCCGCGTTGCTGGGACGCAGCCTGGGCGACATCGTTACGCTGCCAAATAAACAACAACTGGCCATTATCGGCATTGACGAATAACTGTTACTATAGCCCGTATGGACGAGCAAGTAGATATCTTAGCGCCACCCCTTTTTGCCCGCACGGGTGAAGTCAAAAGTCGCGCCCAGGCTTATCAAGACAGCGACTGGATCGGCACGTTTAACCTATGGATTGTCACACGCGAGCCCGAGCCGGCGATTATCTATCAGCAACGCGGCTTTGACCGGGCATGGGCACCAGGGCTGTTGGACGTGACCGCCGGTGGCCACTATCTGGCTGGCGAACGACTAACGGATGGTTTGAGAGAAGTGAGTGAAGAACTCGGCAAAGAGTTTTCCGCTGATGCTATCACGCATTTGGGCCGCAAGCTCTACGTGGGCGTCAACACCGACGGTACAACGAAACAAAACGTCATTGACGTGTACATGATCGAGCACAATGAACCGCTTAGCTCGTATACACCCCAGGTTGAAGAAATCTATGCGCTATGTGTTTGCCCTATCAAGGAGCTCGTAAAAGCTCATCGTGATGAGTCGTACCATTTTACCGTCAAGGGATTGACCGCCCAAGGCACGCCGATCACTATCGATGTCAGCAAGGCATCATTCCCGGAAAATTACGACGATTATCACCGCAAGATTGCCGTGCTGGCCGATCGCTACTTTAGCGGCAAACACGATTTACTTTATTGATCACTTGGTAGCGGATAGGACCGGGCAAAGGCAACGACTTCCTGCTTGATGGCCGCCAGCTGCGCCTCGTCGTGGCGAGCCCTGAGCGCACGAAGCATCCACTCCGCCAGCTGTGCCATGTGCTCCTCACGCAGACCGCGCGTGGTGACTGCCGGTGTGCCCAGACGAATCCCACTAGGGCGAAATGGCGGCAACGGGTCGTCCGGTATGACATTTTTGTTGAGGTTCAGACCAATTGCATCCAGCGCCGCCTCGGCCTCGCCACCATGCATGCCAAAGCTGGTTTGCACATCTGCGACCATCATGTGGTTGTCGGTGCCGTTGGTAACCAGCTTGAAACCGCGTTTCATCAGCTCTGCAGCCAGAACCTTGGCGTTTTTTAGCACCTGCGCGGCGTAGCGCTCAAACTCTGGTTGGGAAGCTTCGTCAAAGGCCACCGCCTTGGCGGCAATGACGTGCATGTGCGGGCCGCCCTGCACCCCAGGAAAAACCGCTCGGTCAACAAGCGTCGGCAGGTTTTCAATAGTTTTCTCAGGCATCTTCAGTGGATTACCCACAGTTCCCTTGGTCAAGATCATCCCGCCACGCGGACCTCGCAAGGTCTTGTGTGTCGTGGTGGTCACCATGTGAAAGCCATAGTCGAAAGGATTTTTCAGTTGTTTGCCAGCAATCAGCCCAGCAATGTGCGCCATATCCATAACCGCCACCGCACCAATTTCGTTGGCGATATCGGCAAATTTACGGTAATCCAGTTCACGCGGATAGCTACTGAATCCGGCCAGAATTATTCTGGGCCTGTGTCTTAACCCCAGATCGCGCAGATGATTGTAGTCGATTTCGCCTGTCTCGATGTCTTTCATGCCATAGCGCACAAAGTTAAAAAGCTTAGCCAGCACTGTGCCCGGGCGGCCGTGTGTGAGGTGCCCGCCGTGACTCAGCTCCATGCCAAGGATCGTGTCGCCCGGCTCCATCCACGCATGATATGCTGCCTCGTTGGCCTGTGCGCCGCTCAGCGGCTGTACATTGGCGTGGTCGGCGCCAAATAGCGCTTTGGCGCGTTCGATCGCCAACGTCTCGACCGCGTCGGTGTTTTCCTGGCCACCGTAATATCGTCTGCTGGGAAAGCCTTCGGAATATTTATTTGTGAACACGCTGCCCAGGGCGTCCAGCACGTCCCGGCTCACATAGTTTTCAGACGGAATCAGCTCCAGCCCATCGCGTTGGCGTTTTTCTTCGGCGGCTATAAGTTTCGCTACTGCAGCATCTTTCATGGCTGTGTCTCCAAAATTAATCAATAAGCTCTATTGGTGGATGCTGTGAGCGCTAGATCATGGCTCTTATTATACAGTTTCGTCACACTTATGGCATAGTAGTAAAGTCGGGCATCCCCCAGCCTAGGACGTGAGGACCCATGCGTATCGAGAAGGGCAAAGCGGTTGGAGCATACCAGGAGTGTATCTTTTATCTGGATGGCACGCCTGAACGAACGACGACCGACGGTAAGTCCGGGCGGCACGGGCTATTGATCCTGCAGCTCGAAATTGAGCATGAAAGGGATCGGTGTCGCTTCGAGCACACCCCCGGCACGACCACGCTCGTTGTGAAGCTTCCCCGCAGTTTGCCCGAAGCCCGCGGTGCGACAGTGCTGCGCGCCATCGCTGGGTTCTTGCGGCAACATGGACTTAGCGATGGCACGCTCACTGGCTCGCTGGCCGCTGCGCTGAGCTGACCCCTTTCAGCGCAGCTTGTCGTGCCGGCCCACTGACCCTGGGCCGGCACGACGCCACACATTTGACAATAAGGCGTTTCGCTAGTAAAGTTTATTAGTCCGCAAGATCGGTCTGATCAAGGAGTTGGGCACTATGTACGGCTCGTCCGCGCTGAAGATCACCAGCGGCATGCGCCGACAAGGCGTGATCCACTACGACCTGGAGCTCACCCGGCGGCCGGAGGACGGTCCAACGCTGGTCCAGATGATGGACCACCTCGCGGTGGTACCGGGAGTGAACCGCAACAAGTGCGGGTTCCACGGAGGCGCGGTCCCCATCATGCGCCTGGTCCTGAACGAAGGAGTCCCGGCCGAGGACCACCTGGGCATCCTCCGGCGCGTCATCCAGCGCCTGATGGAGTACAACCTCCACCATGGCACGACAAGCGGCGCGTTCGAGAACGAGCTGTCCATGGGCCCACTCTGACGCTCATACAAACGTCGTCCCGCTGGCTCCCCCCGCCAGCGGGACGACCCCCAACCAAAACCACTCTTGAAATTATCTCATTCGTGATATAATAAGTCCGTTATGGATCCTACTTATAAAGAGAAAATCGGCAAACTTATTCAAAAAAATCGCCAGGACCGCGGCCTCACCCAGGCGGAAATGGCTCGTGCGCTCGGCACCAGCCAAAGCGCGGTCAATCGTATCGAAAACGGCGGCCAAAATCTCAGCATGGAAATGCTCGCCCGCATCAGCGATGTGTTGAACAGCGAAATCGTCTCGCTGAACAAGCCCGGCACGCTGAATTTCCGCATTACCGGCGGACGCACGCTGCATGGTTCGATCGCGGTCAAAACCTCCAAGAACGCCGCAGTTGCACTGCTGTGCGCTGCACTGCTGAACAAGGGCAGAACCACCCTCCGCCGCATGCCCCGCATCGAGGAGGTCAACCGCCTGCTGGAAGTTCTAAACAGCATCGGCGTCCAAACCCGTTGGCTGAACGAGCACAACGACCTCGAGATCAAACCGCCCGCCAAGCTCCGCCCAGGCGACATGAACGCCGAAGCCGGCCGCAAGACACGCAGTGTGATTATGTTCATGGCGCCGCTGATGCATCTGTTCAAAGAGTTCAAATTGCCCTATGCCGGCGGCTGTCAACTGGGCGAACGCACCATCCGGCCACATTTGTATGCCCTGGAAGAGTTCGGCCTGACCGTCGAAACCCACGCCGGCTGGTACACCTGCCACAGCAATCCGCACCTGCCCAGTCGCCATGTGGTCATGTATGAAAATGGCAACACACCGACCGAAAACGCCATTATGGCGGCCGCACGCACCGAAGGCATCACCGAAATCCGCCGCGCTGCCAGCAACTACATGGTTGTTGACCTCTGCCATTTCCTGGAAAAACTCGGCGTCAAAATCGAAGGTATTGGCACGCATCGCCTGCGTATTTACGGTGTAAAGAATATTAACAAGAACGTGAGCTACAGCCCGGCCGAAGATCCCATCGAGGCCATGACCTTCCTCAGCATTGCGGCAACCACCAACTCGCCCATCACTATCACCCGCTGTCCGATCGACTTTTTAGACCTGGAACTGCTGAAGCTAGAGAAAATGGGCATGTACTTCACCATCGGCCCAACCTACAAATCCGATAATGGCAAAACGGCGCTGGTTGATATCCAATGCCACGAATCACCGAAGCTCATTGCCCTGGAGGACAAACTCGAGGCTCATGACGACCCCGGCATGAACATGGATAACTTGCCGTACTTTGTGCCTGTCGCTGCGGTTGCCGAAGGACGCACCCTGATCCATGACTGGAGCTACGAAAATCGCGCCATCTACTACACCGAACTGAACAAACTCAACGCCAATGTCCAACTGGCCGACGTACACCGCGCCTACGTAACTGGACCGACGCATTGGAAAGCGGCCGAGGTCATCTGTCCGCCTGCGCTGCGCCCAGCGGTGCTGGTGCTGATCGGCATGCTGGCAGCACCTGGCGTGTCTATTCTGCGCAATGTGTACAGCATTAGCCGTGGCTACGAGGATTTGGCCACGCGCCTCAACGAGCTTGGCGCCAGCATCGAAGTCTTCCGCGAGATCTAGGCCGTCTTGGCTTCCACCAGCGCGCGCAACTCTTCGCCCCAGTGGTCGAACTGCTTGCCAGGACAGACCGTCTGCACAACGGCACTGTGGCCCAGAATACGTGCCAACGCGACCTGCGGATAATGCTCGGCGATTACCTCCACTGCCGCATTCAATGCCGGCTGAGACGGCCGGGCATCTTCCAGGTCATCATCAAAGCAAACCGCCACGCTGCGAGTATTGACGTCCCAATCACCAGCCTGCCAACCGATCGCCGCGTCCGGCAACAATCGGACATGACTGCCGTCCTCTCGGACCAACCAGTGGTAGCCGTAAAATACCGGCCGGCCATCGGCATCGAAATGCCCAGAATAGATCGGCAAGCCGCCAATTTCTTCGGCATCTTCGCCAGGGTGCTGATACTTCGGTACGTATAAGTTCAGCAGATGCAACGCATTCAGCTCGTGCAGATCAATGCCGGGCGGGCGGCTGGTGTGATGCACTACAATCGTATCGACTGCTTGCCGATCGGCGTCCCAGTTGGGGCCAGCAACACCGAGGTTTACGGCCCCCTCTTTCATCAATTCAGTAAACGCTCGCACAAGCAAGCGTGACGTCCGGCCGCGAACGCCGCCTGTCGCACCACGAAACTCAACAGTGTTGCGTGCTGCCATGGCGCCCAGCATAAGCCCGCCACGCAAGCTGCTCAGGCGCTCGTACCAGTTCGGCTCACGTACGATTTCACGAAAGCTGTCTGGAATCTGTAGCGCTCGTTCACTCATACTACGAAGTATAACAAAACAGGGGTTACCTTTGATAATGACAATGGTGGGAGAGGGGAGGGCCGTGGTGGCCCTCCCCTCAAAAACAAATGCCCTTGAGCTTGGGCGTCGTGTACCGCAGGTGGCTCACGTCCCACGGGCCATTTTTACCGGATTGACTCCGTCATGCGCCGTTCGGGCGGTATTGCTTGGGCACTGCATTGACGATGGCCGAATTCGGTCGCGGCTTCTCCAGCCAGAACCGGTCGTATGCACCGTCGCAGGGCTGCCCTGCCGCATTGTGCGGTGGTTCTCTGACTGCGGGGATCCCGGACAGTATAATCCGGGTACGTTTAGCCGACCTCCGTTGTCCATTATCGGCTAAACCAGACGCCAAGGCGTTAACGGAACGGCATGTGAACCATCCTTCCCTGCCCGTAGTTGAGACCTCGTCAGGTGGTGGTCGCCGGTACGGTCAATTCCCATAAAGTCATCGTCAGATCGATGCTTCACAGCGAAGTTACCTGTACCGTCCAGCAATCTCCTACCTGTAGATAAATATCATAGTACTATTACTGCTATAAGTCAATAATCTCGTAATGGTTCAATACCTTCGCACCACCCAGGCGGCGTCAGCCGCCTGTCTCTCCGGTGCAGAAAGAAGAACAATTGAGCCATGGCATATACATCTAACCCCAAGCTGCCACGACTGCGCATGCAAGCAGTGCTGCGCGGAAGAAGTTGTCGCTGCCATTGTCGAGGAGCGCTTGGCGCACAAACGCTGTGCCGAAGTAATTCAAGCGACGCTCGCTAAGCGCGGTATTGTTGTCTCGCTCAGTAGCGTCAAGCGGACATTGAAACGCAACGAGTTGGTCATGCCACGCAAGTGGAAACGCTACCGACCACCAGTGGCGCGGCCTCCGGCCGACGCCCCTGGCAGCTTGGTGCAAACAGACACCATTCACTTCCTAGATTGGAAGACCAAAGAAAAGTTCTACCTCTACACGGTTATTGACCTGCACACCCGCATGGCACATGCGAGTGTGCATGACCGTATTTCCCAACGGTGGAGCTACCAGACGCTACTGGAAGCGCAAAGCCTCTTTGGCTTTGCGTTCCAAACCGTCCAAGCCGACAACGGGCCGGAGTTTGCCACCTGGCTCAAAGATATGCTGGGCAGCAAGCACATCCGCCTGCGCCACAGTCGCGTCCGGCAATCCAACGACAACGCCCACATTGAGCGCTTTAACCGGACAATCCAGCAGGAGCTGCTTGGTACCAGGCCGCTGCGCGGCCAGGTTACCCAAGCACGACTCAACGAATACCTCCATTACTACAACTACGACAGGCTGCATCTCGGCATTAGCCTACAGACACCAAAAGAAATGGCAAACAAACAACCGGCCTGACGGCCGGTTGTTCCACTTTATGTGGTGCGAAGGTATTGACTAGAGAACG
>WNFY01001617.1_pt1 | contig 21376 bp, 21 predicted proteins | sample 5400091 | NCBI WGS metagenome assembly WNFY01 (sample SAMN13153364, study PRJNA577476) | soil metagenome | isolation source: 60 cm soil or saprolite under grassland replicate 1 | place: USA:California | collected 2016-06-15
CCACCAAGCGCGCGAGCGAGATCGCTTGCGACACTGGGCTTCTCGGCAATGACAAGGGTTTTGGACATTTGGAGATGCAACCGAAGCTTAGCTTCGCGCCAATTGCAAACTGCAAGAGGCAAACGCGGGCGAGCCTAACCCAGTTTTACAAAGTATTTCCCGGGCAACTGCTTAACAAGCCGCTTCAATTCAAGACGGAGGAGAGTAGAGGAGACGACGGCGCTTGGCAAATCGCACTTGGCGGCAATCTGATCAATCGGCGTCTCGGACGCATCGATGGCGTCATAGATGCGGCGTTCCTCTTCCGAAAGCGGCGGCAACTGACGCGACGCGGCTTCCGGCAACGGTTTTGTCTCGGGAAGAAGAATTTGCATGTCATCGAGAATGTCGCTCGCGTCCATGGTCAGCTTCGCGCCTTGCTGAATTAGGCGATTCGATCCCATCGCACTCGGCGCGTTGATATGACCAGGCACTGCGTAAACCGAGCGACCTTGTTCCAGCGCCTGCGCCGCCGTGATAAGCGCACCACTGTTCAATCCCGCTTCCACCACGAGAATGCCGTGGCTCCAACCAGAAATGATCCGATTGCGCATCGGGAATGTCTGACGATCTGGTTCAATCTCCATCGAGAATTCGGATACGATTGCGCCATTTCCGGAGCGAATTTTCTCGGCGAGAGCAGCGTTCTCCGGCGGATACAATTTAGCCAATCCGGAGCCGATTACGGCGATCGTGCGACCTTTTGCAGCGAGCGCTCCTTGATGAGCCGCAGTGTCGATGCCGCGCGCAAGACCGCTGACCACGGTCAATCCCGCGTAGGCAAGCTGATAAGCCAGTTTCTTCGCCGACTCCATGCCGTAATGCGTAGTGCGCCGGGCGCCGATAATGCCGATGGCGTGATGGTCGCGCTCTTCCAGCTCGCCCCAAACGTAAAGCACAATTGGCGGCGCATGAATTTCCCGCAGCGGCTTGGGATAGGAAGAGGATTCCTGGATGATAACCGTCGCGCCAAATTCGCGAACGCGCTGAAGCTCCGCAGTAAGATCGATGGTCGATTCCCAGTTACTGATTTGATCGGCCACTTCACTGCCGATTCCTTCCACCTTGCGAAGCTCAGTGCGTTTCGCGGCGAGGATTTGTTGCGGCTCCTTAAAGACCTCCAGCAACTTCCGCAGCCGCACCGGCCCCACGGTCGGGAGCATATTGAGCACGATGCAAGCCTCCGTCGCGTTCACTGGACGGAGAGCCTGCGCAAGAACTCTGGCGGAGTTAAAGCTGGCAATGGCGATCGCCGGAAGTCCTGCACGTTGCGGGTGACAATAAACTGCGCCTCTCCTGATATTGCTGCTGCCACTTGTAAGGCGTCTTCAAAGTCCGCCATCGGGAAAGTGAGCGCATGCCGCACGACCGCTGTCCCGCCGCTGGCTACCGCAACAAATCGAAGGAGGTCAACGATAAACTGGCGCGCTTTTGCGTCCGTACGCGCTGCGCGAAGAAGATAATAAACATTGGAAATGCTGTGCCAGGCGACCAAAGCCGATTGCGGCGTTTCCTGGCACCATTTAATGACCAGGTCGCTTTGCTTGACAAACGGCTCTCGCTCAAGCGCGGTGTCGATCAGAACATCGGCATCCAGCAGCAACTTCATTCTTTTGCGCCGAGATATTTCTTGCGCAAGTACGTCAAACGCGGATCCGATGGATTCGGAGGCGGCTCCTTAAATTGGCCGCGCCACTTTTCGACAAACGACTGCATCCCCAGGCGATTAAACTGTCTCTCCACTAGTTTAGAAAGTGACGTCCGTTCCTGCTTGGCGAAAGCCTTCGCACGCGCGATAGCTTCCCGGTCAATCGTCAGCGTAAGCTTCTCCTTCATGACACGTGTAACATCTTACGAACACGTGTCATTTCAAGCCCAAAAAACGACTAGAACGGGATTTCGTCGTCGTCCGGTTCGGCTGGCGCGGCGGCTTTCGGTGGGGACGCACTGGTTTTGCTACCCGCACTCGTTTGCCGATCTTCTCCAGCGGTCTCGCCGGCAGCGCCGGCTCCAGCGGGACGGGCGCCTAACAACTGCATGCTCTCGCCCACGACGCGCAGTTTGGTTCGTTTCTGCCCAGTCTGCTTGTCGTCCCAGGTGTCCATTTGCAGGCGGCCTTCGATGAAAACCGGCCGTCCTTTTTTCAAGTATTCGCCGGCGATCTCAGCCAGGCGCGCCCACAGCACAACATCGACGAAAGTGACTTCTTCGCGTTTCTCCCCGCTATCGGTGGTGTAAACGCGATTCACAGCCATGCCGAGGTCGCAGACGGCGCTGCCTTTGGGCGTGTAACGCACCTCCGGATCGCGGGTGAGATTTCCGAGCAGGATGACTTTGTTGAAACTGGCCATGTCGCGGTTATAGCGAAATTATTTCGCTTTTGCCAACTTTTTCGCCGTCTTCTCTTTTTTTTCTACTAGGCGCTGGTAACTCTGGCGATAGATTTCCGGATCAAGCTTAAATTTCGAGCGCAGCTTTGTAATCAGCTGAGGATCGGCGCTGAAGATAAAGTTCACATAATATCCGGCGTCGAGCGGTCCAGCCACGTATGAAAACTGGTGCTTGTCCATTTTTTGCACCTGTTCGATTTGCGCGCCTTCTTTTTGAAACTCGGATTCCAATCGATCAATGATCTCCTTGATGGTGTCCTCTTTACCTTGTGAATTCAGCACAAGCAGCGCTTCGTAATGGTTTTTCATGATTCTTCAGTTTTGTTGAAGGTGTTCATCGCGGAAATGACGCCGTTGTCAATCGCGCATTTCACCGCTTCCACCGCGCGATCGATTGTCGATCTAACGATCGGTTTTTCCTCCTCAAAGAAACGGCTCAATACGTAATCGACCGATCCTTCGGGTGGCGCCTCGCCGATCCCAATGCGCAAGCGCGGGATCTCCTCGCTGCCGAATTGCATGATGATTGATTCAAGGCCGTTGTGGCCGCCCGGTCCACCCCGGATTCGCAGCCGCAGGCGGCCGAGGGGGAGGGCAAGATCATCGAGCACGACGAGAATTTCGTGCGGCTCGATTTTGTAAAACTGCGCGATGGCCAGAAGTGGATAGCCGCTCCGATTCATGAAGCTCTTTGGTTTCACTACGAGCACGCTGCCGCATTTGGCCGACAGCGCGTCCCACTTTGTCGATTTTTCCCATGTCGATCCAAACTGCGCCGCAAATTGATCGACGACCATAAAGCCGATGTTGTGACGCGTGGCCGCGTATTCCGGGCCGGGATTTCCAAGACCCGCGACCAACCGAATTGGTTTTTCTTCCACGGTCGCGAAATCGAAAATGGATTACTTCTTCTGCTCTTTTTCCTTGGGAGCCTTTTCTTTTGCAGCCGGGGCGGTAGCAGCAGCTTCGCCTTCTCCCTTCTTCTCGGTGATCACTTCTGGTCCCGCAGCAGCTTCGGCCTCAGCGACAACGGGCGCTTCTTCAACCACTGGGGCCAGGACAGAAAATGCCGTCAAGTCGGCTGGCACCTTTGCTGTGACTCCCGAAGGAAGTTGAATATCGCGAACGTGAATGGAATCGCCGATGTTCAATCGCGAGATGTCCACGGTAATCCGATCGGGCAAATCGCGTGGCAGACATTCAAGTGTGAGCACGCGCAAGCTCTGTTCAAGCAATCCGCCGAAGTTTTTGACGCCATTGGCGATTCCGACCGGCTCGAGGGGAACCTCAGCTTGAATCGTCTCATCCATTGAGATGGCGTGGAAATCGACGTGCCGAATGTCGCCACCTACAGGTGTGTGTTGCACTTCCTGAACAAGGGCTGTGCGACTGGATTTTTCACCGGCGATCTCAAGCTCAACCAAAACGTTTTCCCCGGCAGCGTGGCTCATCATCGCATTGATGTCCCGCGCGGCGAGCTGCAAGGGCTGCGGTTTATCTTTGGCACCGTAAATGACCGCGGGGATAATTCCCTGCGCTTTTAATTTGCGCACGGCAGAGCGGCCCACGTTCGTCCGCGGTTCTGCTTTTAGTTTAACTTGTTTTGCCATTTTTTCCGTTCTCGATGTTGAACAGCGAGGAGACCGACTCGTCGTTATGAATCCGCTTGATGCCTTCTCCGAGAAGCTCGGAGACGCATAGCACCGTCGTCTTAAACCCTTCTACCGTGCGCACAGGCGTGCTGTTGGTCGTTACTAATTCCGCGATTTTCGATTTTTGCAAACGCTGGACCGCCATATCGACAAGAACAGCGTGCGAAACGCCCGCATAAATCTTCAAGGCGCCGCGCTTTTTCAGAAGCTCGGCTGCGGAAGTCAACGTGCCAGCCGTCTCAGTAAGATCGTCGATCAGGAGCACGTCGTGGCCTTCCACCTCACCGATCAGGTACGCTGCCTCGGTCTCGGTGGCGCTCCGGCGTTCCTTGGCCACGATTGCAAGATTTGCGCCCAGCGCTTCTGCGTACGCCGAAGCCATTTTGAGTCCGCCGAGATCCGGAGAAACGACCACCGTTTTTCCGGTGAGCTGTTGTCGCAGATATTTAATCAAAACGGGAAGCGAATAGAGGTGATCCACCGGAATGTCGAAGAAGCCCTGCACTTGCTGTGCATGCAGGTCCATCGTCAGCACGCGGCTTACACCAGAGGCATGCAACAAATTCGCGACGAGTTTGGCCGTAATCGGAACGCGGGGCTGGTCTTTCCGGTCCTGGCGCGCGTATCCAAAAAACGGAATGACTGCCGTAATCCGATCCGCACTGGCGCGGCGCGCCGCGTCCACCATGATGAGCAACTCCATCAAGTGCTCGTTAGTGGGCGGGCAGGTGGGTTGGATGATGAAAACATCGTGACCGCGAATGTTTTCCTCGATCCTGACGTAAGTCTCGCCATCGGGAAACGAGCTGATTGTCGCCTGACCGAGTGGCACCCCGATGTACTTGCAAATGCGCTCGGCTAACGCGCGGTTGGCCGAGCCGCTGAAAACCTTTAATTCTGGCTGAAGCGCAAACATTGGGAAAGGGCGCTAACTTAGGCGTACAAGATCGACATTGCCAATCTTCAAAACTTGCCAACGGCCATTTCTTTCGCGAATAATCTTATGCTCTAGATTTCCCCAGATGAATGCCGACGCCATCCGAATAGAACGTCCTGCGACCAGCTCAAAGCTCTTCGCGCACACACGCTGGGACGCCATTCCCGCGCTGGCCGGCTTTTTGCACCTCGCATATTTTCTGGGGCTGTTCTTCCTTTACCCTCATGCACCGCTCTGGGTAATGCTGGTCCTTGGATTCGTTTACGCGTTGATGGTCAACGCGAACATCAACGGTATTGGGCACAATTTTATTCATAACCCATTCTTCCGCTCTAAATTGCTCAATCGGCTATTTGGAGTCACTCAGTCGATTGCGTGTTGCTTTTCGCAGACCTACTACAACGCCGTTCACATGCAGCATCACAAGGGGAATGCCGACCGGCCAAACGAAAATGGAGAGACGATCGATTGGATCTCCATTTACAAGCACGGGCACGATGGCGAGCCGGAAAGTCCGTGGAGCTACGTTTTCCTAAGTTTCTTCCGTGATGACGTGGGCGCGATTCGCAGGGACCTTTGCAAACGCCGCAATGGCGACCTGTTCTGGGGCAACATCGAATTGGCCGCATTCGCCACGACTCTTCTCGTGATGTTCCTCTTTAACTGGCGCTACGTGATCTTCTATTTCCTGCCGTTTTTCTATCTCGGCCACTGCTTCAGTTACTTGAACGGTTATTATCGCCATTATGGCGCGAATCCTGACAAACCAATCGCCTGGGGAGTAAGCAGCTACGGCAAAATCTACAACTGGCTCTTTTTCTACAACGGCTATCACGCCGAGCACCATTTCCGGCCCAAAGTTCACTGGACGAAAATGGAGGCGTTCCGGCAGCAGATCACTGATCTGCAAAAACAGGAAGGCGTCCGCACGATCAGGCGTGCGCACATGTTCGGCTTTCTCGATCCTGATTTACCGAAGCGGAAGACAGGTGCCTCTGTCATGGCAGACGCGCCTTTGGCATGTCATGCCGAACCAACAGGCTCGGAAGCCCGTCTGCCATAACAGCCGAGGACGGCTATTTTCCGAAGCTTGCGCGCAGCTTTTCCTTCTTTGCTTCGCAGTCTTCCTGCAACCGGCGGATCTCCGAGGCAAGCTGCTTCTCGAGTGATTCCGCCTCTTCAAGATTGCCAGCGCCTTGTGCTTTGCGAATTTGATCTTTCAAGAAAACTTCTTTCTCGGCGATCTTCGCTCGATAGACGGAATCAACTTCCGCAATTTTCTTTTTCTGCTCCTCGGTGAGCGAAATCGAAGGCGACGCTTTCTCCAGCCGTTCCATGGCCAGTTCGTAAGCTGATTTCATGGTCGATGTTTCTTACTCTTGCTCTAGACGGCGGGCCCCGCTCGCCACTGCGAATCCGTCCGGTGGCGGAGGGTCGTGCCCTACAGGTCTTGTTCTCGTAATCGATCGGAAAAAAGCGTCGTGGATTGCGTTCGCGAAATCAATTCCTAAGTTACTTGCTCGATGCATTCACTAATTCAACTGCTCAGCCTGGATTTCGACGGTACGCTTGTTTCGCGCACTGGCGAACCGGTTCTCGATGCGCAGTGCATGGAGATGATTCGCGAATTGCAGGATGCCGGCGCGACCTGGGCGATTAATACCGGCCGCTCCGTCGATCTGCTCGAATCCGGCCTGGCGGATTTCTCGTTCCCGATCCGCCCGGATTTTATCCTCACCGAGGAGCGTGACGTTTTTCGTCCCGGGCAAAATGGCGACAAATGGGAAGCGTTCGGTGATTGGAACGAGCGTTGCGCGCGCGAACATCGTGAACTTTTTAGCTCTGCCTCAGCCGTGCTCGCGGAAGTTATTGATTTTGTGGATCAAAAAACGCAGGCACGCGTTATTTACGAACCGGACGGACCGGCTGGCCTGATTGCAAACAGTGAGGAGGAAATGAATCTTGTTACCGAATTTATCGAGCAAGCGCGGGCCAGGCACCCGAAGTTAGATTACCAACGGAACACAGTTTATCTGCGTTTTTGCCATGCCGATTACCATAAAGGCGCGGCGCTCGCCGAGCTGGCGCGCTTGATCGAAGTCCCGCGAGAAAACATCTTCACGGCGGGCGATCATCACAATGATATCTCGATGTTGGATGGAAAATTCGCTGCGATGCCGTCATGCCCGGCAAATGCGATTGATGAAGTCAAAACCGCTGTCCGCGCAGCTGGCGGTTACGTCGCCGGGAAGGCGCACGGCGCCGGGGTTTACGAGGCGCTGATGCGTTTTGCGAGCCGGTAGGGCGACGCTCCGCGGAGCCGGCTTGTTTCACTCACCGGCTGTTCGTCGGCTCCCATTCGACAAGCTCAGGGCAAGGTGAGTCTCGCCTTACCGGTTAATCTGGGTTGCCAGCGCCAGCGGCGCATCGGCTTCAATTTTTCCGGCAAAACGATTGGTCATGTAAGTCAAAAGCAGCACCCAAAACGAGAGCGCCAGCCCGAACAGCGGAAATTGGAGTGCGAGGGGTAACGAATAGATGATCGCCATCAGCGGAATCCAGACAGCCCACGTGGCCAGCAGCGTCGGAATGATCTTGTCGCGGTAATGTTTCCACGTGAAAAGGTCGCAAAGCGGCCCCGTCGAGATACCACTGTTCTTCCATTCGTAAGTGAGCACCCCGAACGGGGCAGCGAAAAATGGATTGTAACCGAATTGATCGACACAAATTTTCGCGCAAACGACCGGCAGCGTCACCACGTCGCCGAGCCAGGCCGCTTCGCTTCGATACAAGAGATCGACAAGTGAACCATCAAATCCCCAGACTGGAACCGTAAAAAGCAGGTTGCGAAGATTCCGCGAACTTGGGCGTCCGCGTTGAAAGAAAAGAATCAAGAAAATCTCCGGGATGAGCGCGCCAACGGCGATTGACGCGGCGATAACAAAGACCAGGCCATGCGTACGCTTGTAATTCGCCAATTGATTCAGCGCGGAAAATACGGGGTGATTTGTGTAATAAGCGATCAGCAACCCAAGCATTATTCCTTGAATGATGAGCGCCGGTACCGCGTTCGCGCGCGCAGCTTCCCAACCGATCATGAGCGGGGTCCGCGATTTCTGCATCGGCGCAGATACTTCGCAGCATCATCTGGCAATCAAGCAGAATCTCTTGCTGTAGACGCTTCGCTCTGCGAAGTGCGGCGTTGAAACAACTAAGACGCCGGGCTCGCACCGCCCAGAGGTCGGCGGCTACAGTCGAAATTTACCAGCGAACGCTTGCGCTGGATCCCGGCGGCCCGGGAGCCAAGGTTTCCTCGCCAGGCACTGTTTCGCCCGGAACAGTGGCTGTGCTGTGCGAGCCGGACTGCTCCGTGGTTGCTTCGTCGCGCGAAGCACAGGCGGAGATCAGAAATGCGATTGCCAAAAACAAAGCAGCGCCCAGTGCAACACGTTTTATCACAGGGACAAACCTAAACACCGCGATGTTTGATGCAAGCCGCGCTGTCCGATAAGCTTTACCGTGACCAAGGCCGGCAAGATCGATATCAAATCTCTCCTGTTTCGCGAGCTGCAAGGTGACCTTCGCGACCTGGCTGAGCCCTCTTATCGTGCCGGCCAAATCACGGATTGGCTTTACAAAAAGCGCGTTGATTCAATCGAGAAAATGACCGACCTGCCGCAGTCGTTGCGGGAGCGTCTCGCGGAGAAATTTTCCTTCAGTAAGGTCGACGTTGTGCGCGTGCTTGGGTCGCGCGACACGACGCGGAAGTTTCTCTTCCGTTTGAGCCATGCAAATCTAATCGAATCCGTTTTGATTCCGGCGTCGCCCGCGCTTTACGGGGAAAAATCGGATCGCCGGACAATTTGCATCTCGACGCAAGTCGGTTGCGCCTACGGTTGCAAATTTTGCGCGAGCGGTTTGGAAGGATTTTCTCGCAACCTGCGCGCGAACGAAATTATCGATCAAATTATCGCGATCGAGCGCGTAAGCGGGGAGAAGATCGACAACATCGTTTTCATGGGAATGGGCGAACCCCTTGCGAACTTCGAGAACGTGATGCGAGCGATTCGGATCGTTAATGCGCCGTGGGGTCTTGGCATCGGAGCGCGGCACATCACGCTCTCGACCAGCGGCCTGGCGCCGCAAATTAAAAAACTTGCGGACGAACCGTTGCAGGTTCGTCTTGCTGTCTCTTTGCACGGCGCGACCGATGAAGTGCGCAACCAGATCATGCCGATCAATCGCAAGTACAACATCGAGACGTTACTTTCAGCTTGCGACTATTATACTGCTCACAGGAGCCAGCGACTCACCTTCGAATATATTTTGATCGCTGGTGTAAACGACTCTGACGAGCAGGCGCATCTTCTCGCGCAGCACGCCAGAAGGCTTTTCGCAAAAGTGAATTTGATTCCGTACAACACCGTCGAGGGTCTGGAATGGGCCCGACCTTCGCGCAATCGACAGGAAAAGTTCTTGTCCATCTTACGCGCGCACAAAATCCCGGCGACACTTCGTCGAGAAAAAGGTCATGACATCGATGCCGCGTGCGGGCAGCTGCGCTTACAGACCAGTCGGAACGAGCGACTGCAGGTCACTACCTGTTAGCCGCGGTCACGCAAAAGTGCCGAGCGCCTCTTGCACGCCGGCGACCGCCATCCCGCCTTCGCCGACAGCAGCGGCACAACGCTTCACCGATCCGGAACGCACATCGCCCGCCGCGAAAATACCCGGGCAGCTCGTCTCCAGCGGACTGGTCGGACGTTTGCTCTGCTTCCATGCCGGCGCATGGGCGACTGCGGATCCCGTTTTGATGAATCCTTTTTCGTCGCGTTCGATCTGGGGTGGCAGCCAGTCTGTGCAGGGCATGGCGCCAATCATGGAAAAGACCGCTGGCGTTTCCACCACACGGCGCTCGTGGGTCGTTGTGTTCTCGAGCTCGACTGCCTCAAGCATTTTGTTGCCTGTCATTTTCCGAATCTCGGTGCGGCGCAGGAGCTCGATGTTTTCGCGCGCCTGCACGCGCCGCGAGAGATAGCTCGACATATTTTTCGAGAGATCGTCGCCGCGGATGACGAGCAACACTTTCGCCGCGCCCTCGGAAAGGAACATGGCGGCTTGCCCCGCCGAATTGCCACCCCCTGCGACAATCACTGTTGCACCGCGACAGAGCTGCCCCTCGAACGCTGTCGCGGCATAATAAACGCCCGAGCCTTCGAACTGCTCACGTCCCTCGGCGTCCAATCGCCGATAATCCGCGCCGGTTGCGATGAGGACGCATTTTGCACGCAGGGTGGCGGGGCAACCTTCGATTTGCAGGCTCGCGCGATATTCTTCGCCATCGTGGTAGTCGAGCGAAAGCGTCTGCGCTGGCGTGGAAAATTTCGCGCCGAATCGATAGGCCTGAAGCTGTGCGCGATAGGTCAAATCGCCGCCGCTGATTCCAGTAGGGAAGCCGAAAAAGTTTTCGATCAAGGAAGAGGAGCCGGCCTGGCCTCCGGGCGCATAGCTTTCCAGGACAACCGTTTTCAATCCTTCCGATGCCGCATAAACCGCTGCGGCAAGACCCGCCGGACCAGCGCCAACGATCGTTAGGTCGCAGGCGATTTCGCTTTCATTCTCGTACGCCAGCGGGCGAAGCAAACCGGCCACTTGCGCAACTTCGCGAAGCGAGGGCCGACGCAGTGGAGCGCCATTCGCGGTCAGGAGCGTCGGCAAATCGCGACTCGTTAGGTGCAGGCGCTGACAGAGCGTCTGGCCCTGCTCGCTTTCAAATTCGATCAGCCGATGCGGAATGCGATTCTTGTCGAGAAAATCATCGAGCTGATGTCCCTCGCGCGTATCCCGCAACGCGATAATGCGCAGGCCAGCAAACTCACGGTCGCGCATCAACCGCCGCCGACGCATGATCAAAGCGTTGACGATGGGGCCGCCCAAACCCGGTAATTCGGCGAGCGCGCGCCGGATCTTTCCCGCCGGGACTTCCAGAATTTCGGCCTCTTCCGACTTTACGCGCGCAGTGGCCAGCGCGGAGGTGCCTTGCAACATAGCAACGTCACCGATGAAGCCGCGCTCCCTGGCAGTGGCGAGAATCTGCTCCGTCCCTTCCCGCGCCTCAAAGACTTCGATTTCGCCGCGAAGGATAACCGTCAGCCCAAGATCGCGTTGCCCTGCTTTGAAGATAAACTCTCCGCGCTCCAAGGTGCGCCGCTTCCCCAAAGGTTCGAGCAGCGCGAGCTGGCGATCGTCGAGTTTCGGAAAGGCGGTGCTTTCGGTATCGCGATAAAATTGCTCATCATTGCTCTCGTCCGTCATGAGACCAGTTGCGTGAGTGCCGCGCAGGTACGGCTCACCTTACGCGCACATCCGCGATTCGGTCAAAGGGATCGCGACGCCACACGAAACGAAGTGGCTCGATGCGAAACCTTTTGCGCAGAAACGGAAGCTGACGTTTAGTCAAGCATGGCCGGTTACGAGAGCGAGTCCGAACCGATGTGGGATGAGTACGACTGGGAGCGTTTTCTCCAGCAGCAGGACCACAAGACCGAGAAGTACATGCAATTGCTGGAATCATATCTTGATGATCCGCAGCGCGATGAAATCATTGCCCGTGAGATGGGCTGGACCCAATTGCTGGACGCGAAGGATTGGAGCGCGGAGGTGGACGCGCTGCTCGACGAAGACGCGAACGAAGAGGACGATTTCGGCATGGATAAAGCAGCGAGATCAGCCGAAACGTTTGAGGAGCACAACCTGTATCGCGCCGCCTTTGCTCTGACGATTTGGATCGACCAACTGTTCGATCAAACCGAGTCGCTTCAAAACGAGCCGACGGCAGTGAAACTCGCTACGCATTCTGCACTAGCTAGCGCCAAGCTGGCCGCGGCCTTGAGCGGCGACACTATCGATGAAATCGGGATGACGATTGCGTACTTGAAGCGAGCCTTGAAGGCGATCACGATTTCGATGGACGCGGCGGCGCAACTCTTATCCGAGAAACTGATTACGCGGGCGCAGTATTCGGTGTTGCAACAGCGACTCTTTCAGGTGCGCGATGGCATTATCACCCTGATGGGTGAATATCGCGGCGAGTGGCGTCGCCGGTTCGGCTCCGAAGGCTTTCGGAGTTGAATGAAACAGGGCCGGTTCCGTCCAATCATGCAAACGGAAACGACTTCGGCTCAGGCCGATGTGTCGGAACTGGACTTGGTGAAACGATGCCAGGCTGGTGACACCGAAGCATTCGACGAGCTGGTAACCCGTTACCGAACACGAGTATTCGGCATGATTTACAACATGGTCCATAGCGAGCAGGACGCCTGGGATCTGGCTCAGGATACCTTCGTGAAAGCGTGGAAGTCGATCGAACGCTTTCGTGGGCACTCGTCGTTTTATACCTGGATTTATCGGATCGTCATGAACGTGACCATCGATTGGCTGCGGAAAAAAAAGGTGAAGGGTGGAGGCCCCGAATTCGACGATGCGATCGAACTAAAGGAAATCGATCCGGCGTCTAAAACTGTACCGAAGGCCGCCGCATTGCCGTATCAAACAATGGAACGGAGCGAGATCCGGGCGCGGATCGAGAGCGCAATTGCCCAGCTCTCGCCTGAGCATCGAGCGGTAATTTTAATGAAGGAAATTGAAGAGATGCAGTATCACGAAATTGCAGAAGCGCTCGGTTGCTCAATTGGCACAGTGATGTCGCGCCTGTTTTATGCGCGTAAGAAATTGCAAAATTTGCTGAAGGACGTTTATGAAAACATTTGAAGAAAAGTGGACCGCATGGCTGGACGGCCAGCTCAGCGGCAGGGAAGTAACTGAATTTGAAGCCTCGCTGCCGGACAAGGCCGCTGCTGAAGCGGAAAAAGCGGAGGCGAAAAAACTCGGCGCTCTTTTGAAACGCGAAATCGGCGCGCAGACGCTGATGAATGAAGAATTTTTCAGCCATCAGCTGCGCGAAAGAATCGCACGAGAAACTGGTGGGCCATCTCGGGAGTCCGGCGGCCGCCGGATCGAGGTTCCCACATGGTGGACGATTCGCCGGCTGCTGTGGACGGGGACCGCGTCGCTCGCTGTCTTTTTGGTTTTTGCGATTTTCGTCATGCGCGACAAGAATCCCGCTGAGCAGTCACAATATCTCACGCAAATTCTTAACGCGCGCGTTGATCCGGTGGTAAGCCCAAATGCGACCATCTCAATGTTCGAGGCAAAAGAGGATCGCGTAACGGTTCTCTGGACTGAGGGATTACAATCGTTGCCGTCCGATTACGCAGCCAAATAACCAATCGCTCATGGGTCGTTCGCTCGCGCTCGTCGCCGCTTTTACCGGGCTGATTATGAGCGCATCGCCAAAGTTGCAGGGCGCGGAGACAGTTTGGAGCGGACTCGTCATCGCGGAAAATGTCGCGCAGCCGCAACCGATTCCGTCGGAATTGACTCGGATCGAGGGGTCCCTGAAGAAACTTTTCGGCTACAACCAATTTCAGGTCATCGGCCAGTCGCGCAAGTTGCTGACAACCGGCCAGGAGGATTGGCTCGCGACCAGCAAATTCTTCGGCCTGCATGTCGATGCGCGGGGCGAGAGCGAAGCCGGTTATGTTTTGAACCTCAAGCTTTATAAAGAGAAAGAGCTCCTGCTCGAGACGGATGCCAAATTGAGCAAACGCAGTCCACTTGTGATCAAAGGTCCGCAGGTGGGAAGTGGGCAATTACTGTTGATACTGGTTGTGCAGTAGGTGGACCTGTAGAGGCGGCCGTGTCGCCTGCGTCACAGACATTGCAGCCGACACGGCTGCCACTACAGGATTCGCGTTTGGAGATGCAAACGTCGCCGCACGTTGTTTAGTGCGGGAAATGTGCATTCCGCATCTTTTTTTCGTTGGTCTATTCTTCATTATGTTCCGCCCCGGCATGCACGCAGAAAAACCTTTCAACTTCAAGAGTACACCGGGAAAGCTCCCCAAAGAGGTCGTCCCGCTAGAATATTCTATTCGGATCGTCTCGAACATCGACAAGTTTACTTTCACCGGGACGGAAGCCGTTAAGCTGAGCGTTCGCAGCCCGGTTCGTGAGCTTGTGCTGAATGCGCTCGAGCTCAAAATCACAGACGCGTCTCTCGATGGCAAGGCATTGCCCGACTCTGCAATTAAGATCGACGAGAAGAACGAGCTGCTCGCTCTGAGGCTGCCCTCAGAACTTGCAACTGGCGACCACACACTCGCGCTGAGCTTTGCCGGCAAGATCAATCAGCAAGGTCAGGGACTTTTCTACATGCGCTACCAGGAGCAAGGCAGCAGGACGAAAAAGATCATGCTCGGAACGCAATTTGAAGCCACCGACGCTCGCCGATTTTTTCCTTGTTGGGACGAGCCGGTTTTTCGCGCGCGTTTTCAATTGACGGCAGTCGTGCCGGAAAACTGGCTCGGAGTGTCGAACATGCCGATCGAGAGTGAGAAAAAAATCGCCGGCGGAAAAGAGGTGCGCTTTGCCGCGACTCCGTCGATGTCGAGTTATCTGAATGTTTTCGTCGCGGGCGAGTTCGATCTTATCGAATCGCGAAGTGGCCCGACGCAGATCCGCGTCATCGCCACAAAGGGCAAAGCGGAAATGGGTCGTTACGCGCTCGAAGCCACAGCGCAGATTCTGAAATATTACAACGATTATTTCGGTGTGCCTTATCCGTTGCCGAAGCTCGACCAAATCGCTCTTCCCGGAGGTTTTGGCGGCGCGATGGAAAATTGGGGCGGCATTACGTATTACGAATCTGCGCTTCTATTTGATCCGAAAAATTCCTCTGCGGAGACGAAGCAGAACATCTACGAAGTGCTCGCGCACGAGATGGCGCATCAATGGTTCGGCGACCTCGTGACCATGGCCTGGTGGGACAATCTGTGGCTTAACGAAGGGTTCGCCTCCTGGATGGGCACTAAATGCACGGCGCATTTCAATCCGCAATGGGAGGTTTGGCTGCGCAGAAATCTGCCGCGCGATCCCACGCGGCGTATTGGTATCGCCAGGGAGCAAGCGATGGAAGGCGACGCAAGATCGACAACACATCCAATTCAGCAACCCATCGCCACCGAGGCCGAAGCCAGCAGCGCCTTCGACGATATCACTTACAAAAAGGGCCAGTCGTTTTTGCGAATGCTGGAGAATTTTCTTGGCGAAGATATTTTCCGCGAGGGAATTCGTCAGTATATCGCCAGGCACAAATATTCGAGCTCCACGACCGCCGACTTGTGGAATGCGCTTTCGGAAGCTTCGAAGAAACCAGTCGGGAAAATCGCGGCCGTTTGGACGCAGCAACCGGGGTTTCCGGTCGTGAAGGTCAAGCGAGAAAAAGACGACAAGGTCTCGCTGACGCAGGAGCGCTTCACCATTAATGTCAAGAACGCTCCGCCGCTGGAATGGGAAATCCCGCTAACCTATGCGGTGGTCGGAGAAGCCCCTGCGACTTTGCTGATGACCGGTAAGACCGACAATTTGCAAAACATTCCCGCGGATCGGGCTCTCAAATTGAATGTAAACGGCGCTGGAAATTATCGCGTCGAATACGACGAGCACTCATGGAATTTATTGCTCCAGGCTCTGCCGAATTTGGGCGTTGAAGATCGCGTCAACCTCCTGACCGACGCGTGGGCACTGGTACAGGCTAATCGCGCGCCGGTCTCACTCTATTTCGGATTGGTGGAAAAATTGCCCGCTTCGATCGAGCTCGCCGAGCATGAACAGCTCATCAATGTGCTGGATTTTCTCAACCGGCTCTTCGTCGGCAGTCCGGAGCGGGAAAAGTTTCAGCGTTACGCATGCTCCCTCTTGCGGCCCACGTTTGAGACGCTCGGCTGGGAGCCGAAAGCGAGCGAAGCGCCTGTCGCCGGAAACTTGCGTGCGAGCTTAATCACTACACTGGGAGATTTGAACGATTCGCAAATTATCGCGGGTTGTCGCGAACGTTTCGAAAAATATTTCACCGATCCAGCGTCCCTCGCGCCCGACCTGCGTTCGCCAGTTTTTGCGGTCGTTGGTCGTTACGGCGACGAAGCGACTTGGAACCAGCTCCACGAGCTCGGTTTAAGGACGACGAGCGTCGAAGAAAAGCAAAATTATTACAACGCGCTGGCTGGTGCGACCGATCCCAGGCTGGTGAAGAAAACGCTTCCCATTTCGCTCACGGATGAGCTGCCAACGAGCCGTGCGATATTTCTCGTTTCGATGGTCGCGCGCGAAAGCGATCATGCGGATATTGCGTGGGATTTTGCGAAGACGAATACGAAAGCGCTGCTCGCTAAGACCGATGCGCTCGGCGCGAACAGGTACGCGCCCAGTCTGTTCACCTTCTTCTCAGAAGATTCGCGGGCGACTGAGCTAAAGGCGTACGCAAAGACCAATTTGCCCCCGGAAAGTGCGCCGGAAGTTGCAAAAGCCGTCGATGAAATTCAGTTCCAATCGGAATTCAAAAGACGTCTCACGCCTCAATTGAGCGCCTGGATCGATAAAAAAAGTCGCGACGACAAGAGCGCGTCATCGCCTGCCGGTAAGAAACTGTAGAGGCAGGCGTCTCGCCTGCAATAAGGTTACCGCTACCGCAGCCGACACGGCTGGCGCCAAGCCGTCAGCGGCGCCTCATTACACGCCCTATTCCGTCTGGTCGTTCGGCAGTGTGATCCACAGGCGCATCGGGATCATGGATGACTCGACGAAGCCGTGCCGCCGGAAAAACTCCTGCGCCAGATTCTCGGGCCGGTCGGTCAGCAACGTGACGCGAAGGAAATTTTTCTGTTTCGCGAAATCAATTGCGTGTTGGAGAAGTTTTGAGCCGTAACCCTTGCCTTGGTACTCTTTGTGGACCACCAGATCCTCGAGCACGATGACGAAACCGCCTTCGGCCGTGCTGATCGTAAAAAGCAAGTTGATCATTCCGACAATGGCGCCCTCGCGCCGGAGCACGAAAACCCGTCCGCGGCTGGGTTGTTCGAAAATCAACCGCAAACCGCGAAGCTGTTTCTCTTTGTCCGGGCGAAAGTCGCTTTCCTGGGTAAACAACTCGCCGAGCATTTCGGACAATTCGTCCAGGTCGGCCTCGGTTGCTGGCTCGATTATGACATTTGCGCTCATTGTTCGTACTGCTTATTTCAAAAATTGGAGGCGCTGGCAATCCCGTAAATGAACACCGCCGTTTAAGCCTTCAAACGTGAATCGTCACATCGTTACATCGAATCACGATTGACGGTTCACGATTCGCCTGCTGTTATTCGTGTGCATTGGTCCGGCAGTCGCGGGATTAGCGGTTAATTCTCGGCGCCTTTGGCAACATTGACAACGCTATACGCACTCTTAGTGTAAGCGCCCTTAAATCGGGCCGAAGCTATTTCTCAGTTTTATGAAACGGACTTACCAGCCATCCAAGCGAACACGCAAACGTCAGCACGGTTTTCGTGCCCGCATGAAGACAAAAGCGGGCCGTGCCACGCTGGCGCGCCGGCGACAACGCGGCCGCAAGCGTTTGCTCCCGAAAGGCGTTGAGCTTCACTACGCGCGTCACACGCAGGCGTAGCGGATTTGTCCTGCCTGGGCCACTGTTTGCAGGGCGCTCGCTAAATTGACAAGCGGTTGATTGACCATCCAGTCTGCAGAATGCTATTGTTTCAATTATGAAACATCCCGTGTCTCCCGAGGAGCGGGCACGTGCAGATGAGCGCCGCGCCCGCGTCCGCAAGGTCTCGAAACGTGCAAAAATGGCCGGCGAAAAAGTACCGCGTGGTATGAAGCTGATCAGTTTCCGTGATTTGAAGCCTGTGGAGATTGTCCACGGAAAGTCTCTTGATAAGGTTGCGAGCGCGTGTCTCTCGCGCAAGAAAGCCGTTGCCTAATTCGCCGCATCCTCTAGCGGCCCGCCGGGACTTTCATCATGCCCGACCAGCGGAGGCAAATTGTCCGCGAGTATCATTTCGAACGTGATCTGCGCACCTTGATTCGCGACGCGAAAGAGGCTGATGAGTTCGTGGAGGCTGCGGAGTTTGTGCTGGCGCGTGATCCGGAAATCGGATTGCGCATCGCCCCGGATTCTGATGTCTGGGTTTTGCCAATGGCTCCGGTTCGCGGTGTGCAAATTTCGCTTTACTACACGTTCGACGAATCAACCGTGTGGTTGATTTCGATAGCGAAATTGTGACGCCAATCGAATAACTGTCCGCCCACAGGCTCATTTGACCTTCGCTACATAAAACGGGTATATAAAACGGCCGAAGTTGATTTGAGTTCGCCTTATTTTCGCAGGTAAATAGCACCGTTCGCTCAATTGGCAGAGCAAGTGACTCTTAACCACGGCGGACCCGAGGTAAAACATACCGCGTTACCGAATAGGCTACCGGTCGACCTCACACCGCCGATTCCGTTCCCATGACGACACGCACCTCGTGAGGAAGTGCGTCGTCACGCAAAGTCACCATCTTGTCGGCCACCGCAATTCCATCCACCTCCACCAGGGTGACACCGCTGGAACAGTGGCCGGGATTCTCGATCGCGATGCGATAAAGGGTATTCTGATAACGATATTGCAGACGAAAACCCTGCCAATCTTTCGGTATGACCGGGTTGATTGTGAACGTGTCGCCGCGGCGTTGGAATCCCAGAATTTCCTCGAGCCAGACGCGATAGGTCCAAGCCGCCGCGCCCGTGTACCAAGTCCAACCGCCGCGCCCGACCTGGCCGGCTAACGAGTAAACGTCGCCGGGCATGACGTAAGGTTCGACCTTGTACCGTTCACGATCCTCGTCTTCCCGAGCGTGCTCAACCGGGTTCAGCATCCGCAAAAGTCGAACCGCTTTGTCGCCATCGCCCTGGCGGGCAAAAGCCATGGCAACCCAAGTGGCGGCATGCGTGTATTGGCCGCCGTTTTCGCGCACGCCGGGCGGGTAACCCTTGATGTAGCCAACGTCGGCGGTGGTTTTGTCAAAGGGCGGTGTGAAGAGCAAGATCAGATCGCCAGCTTCACGCACGAGATTTTCCTCGAGCGATCGCAGCGCGACCTCGACGCGATCGGAGTCGCCAGCGCCGGAAATCGCAGCCCAGGTTTGCGGGAGCGAATCGATGCGTGATTCGGCGTTTTCCTTGGATCCAAGAGGGGTACCATCGTCAAAGTATGCGCGGCGATACCACGCTCCGTCCCAAGCCTGGGCGTCGATCGTCTGTGCGAGCTGGGTGGCGCGGGTGCGGCAGGCTTGCCCTTCCTCGCCCAGCTCGCGCAAGGTGAGCAACTCAGCGAAATCTCCAAGCACACAAATCTCAAACCAAGCGAGCCAGACGCTCTCTCCTTTGCCGCCCAGTCCGACGCGATTGAGGCCGTCATTCCAATCGCCTCCTCCGATCAGCGGCAATCCGTGCGGACCAGCGGTGGCGGCGCGCGCGAGGGCGCGCCGGCAATGTTCGAGCAGCGAACCCTCCGCGACGGAGGCGACCGGAATGGAGAGGCTCTCCGTCTGTTGGGCCTCAAGTGGTTTGGCTTCGAGGAACGGGACCATCTGATCGAGGATCGCGGCGTCGCTGGTGACGCGGACGTAATGCGCGGTGGCAAAGGGAAGCCAGAGAAGATCGTCACTGATCCGGGTGCGCACCCCAGCGCCTGACTCGGGATGCCACCAGTGCTGGACATCGCCTTCGACAAATTGCCGCGCGGCCGCTCGCAGGATGTGATCGCGTGCAATCTGGGGCGCGGCATGCACGAGGGCCATTACGTCCTGCAGTTGGTCGCGGAAGCCGTAAGCGCCGCTCGATTGATAAAGGGCCGAGCGGCCCCAAATCCGGCAACTGAGAGTCTGGTAAAGCAGCCAGCGATTGAGCAGAAAATCCGTCGAAAGCTCAGGCGTTTCCACTTCGACCGTGCTCAGGAGGCGGTCCCACCAATGGCGAGTTTCCTGGAATGCGGCTTCGACGTTCGCGGGATCGCGAAATCGGTCAACGAGGGCGCGTGCTTGTTCTTCGTCGTCCGCCTGGCCAAGAAGAAAGGTTATCTCGGCGGTTTGTCCCGGGTCGATCTGGACCACGACTTGCACGGCTGCGCAAGGGTCGAGGCCAGCGCCAGCGTCGCCGGTCAATCGTTCGTGCTCCATCGCGGCCGGATCGCGCAGCGAGCGGTTGCGCCCGATGAACACGGCGCGATCACCGGTGAACGAAGTAGGCGCTGGAGTCGAAGTGGCAAAAGTGATGCATTCGCAAAATTCCGGGTTGTAGGAATTGCGCGCCACCAGGCTCTGGCTTTGCACGTCCCATTTCGTGACCACGTGCATGCCGGTTTCCTCGGGATCGGATCCGAGAACCAGAGTAGCGTAGGAGGTGATGGTCAGCTTCCGCTGGCGCGACGAGTTGTTGCGCAAACGCAGTCGCTGAAGGCGTACCGGCTGGCCGCCGGCATCATCGACCGGCACAAAGGTGAGCAGCCGTGATTCGATCGCGTGGCTGTTATGTTCAAAGGTTGTGTAACCCTGCCCATGCCGCGCGCGATAGGCGTCCTTCTCCCGGATCGGTTGAGGCGTGGGCGACCAAACGACGCCGATGTCGTCATCGCGGATGTAGATGGCCGTCCCGGGTGGATCGGAGATCGGATCGTTAAACCACGGCGTGAGGCGATCGTTCTGGCTATTGCGGCCCCAGACAAATTCGGCGCCGGACTCGGAAACAAACGCGCCGAACTTCGGGCTGGCCATGATGTTGATCCAAGGAAGCGGCGTTTGCCGGCCGGGGCCCAGATAGATGACGAATTCCTTTCCGTCCTCGGTGAAGCCGCCGAGACCATTGAAGTATTTCAGTTCCATAAAGGCTAGAGGCGCGGAGGGCTCTTCATGGAACTGCTGGCCAGGCTGTAGCCGCCGCGGTTTCGCGGGGACCGGAGTGCTCGCGGCAAGTTGTTGGCGCAGCGAGCCGCGGGCTGCGACCAGGACCATCCGCGCAGCAGCCTGAAGCGCGATCAGCTCTTCCTTCGAAATTTTCGTCGCCGAGCGGAGATAAACACCGCCGGGTTGATCCACGCCGGTCAGGTACGCCTGCGCTTCGGTGAGCCGGCGCAGGTGGCTGGTCAATGGTTCTTCGTAACTCGCCATTTCCTCGCTCACGAGGACGAGATCGACTTTCAAGCCACGCAGATTCCAGAAGGTGTGCGCCATCAAAATTTCGCGCACGACCTCGATGTCGCGGAGGTGACCGATCATGACGACCACAATCGGCAGGTCGCCGGAAATGCCTTGTCGCCAGAGCGCACGCTGACCCTCGGCCCGGCGGCCGAGACGCGCGGGCGGCGGTCGCAGTTGGGCCTGCGGAAAGATAATGAGGGCCGCCAGTTGTTGAAAGGTTTGCACATCGCC
>WNFY01005655.1_pt1 | contig 21375 bp, 35 predicted proteins | sample 5400091 | NCBI WGS metagenome assembly WNFY01 (sample SAMN13153364, study PRJNA577476) | soil metagenome | isolation source: 60 cm soil or saprolite under grassland replicate 1 | place: USA:California | collected 2016-06-15
TCCGAGAGACCTTCGAGATCGCCGAGAACTTCAGGCACAGTGCTAAGAGTGTTATGCCCGAGATCGAGCATGCGAAGGTGCGTCAGGCGCGCGATGTCGGCGGGTATCTCATGCAGGTCATTATCAGCTAGCACAAGTGTCTCAAGATTGTCCTGCTCCCACACAGAGTCCGGCACTTGGCGAAGGCGATGCTTCCACAAATTAAGTTGCGTACTCGGCTGAAGCATGATGGCCATTTTAGCGGTTCAGCCCACGCAAGATCGGCTCGGTCGACCGATTGTTACCGGATGACGCTAGTGCTTTTTCGAACGCGCGCCCCAACCCTCGCTTCTGCTCCACTCTGCTCACCACGGGCGCGCCTCCGAAAAAGCACTAGCGTAAAGGAGTAATTGTGATCGCTTTTCATAGACATCTTTCGGGATCAGGGCTGACTACCGGCTGTGCTCCGTTTATCGTTAAGAAATGATGGAGCAGTGTTCTTTTCCATTCACTTTTGAGCCGCCTGACTCGTTGGAAAGGGGCCAGCCACTTTGGTGTCCTGGTGATTGAACAAACTCACCACTATGAAACCGTCCACGTCTCGGCGAATTCCATACCACGGCCACACGCAATCTAACGTATCGCGCCATGTCGCGCTGGCGTAGGGGTGCCTTCCACTGCGTTCAGTTGGCGGTATAATTTGCCTCTCATATCATGTTCCCGAACGGTCACGAAGAAATCACAAGTTGCGGGAGCCTACCTCGATTCTGCGCTCCAGGTCTTCACCTTCTGGACTGCCTGGAACATATTTCTTCAGATTCCAAAGGTTCGGCGCGATGCTTGTGCTACCGCCTTCCATCGCAGCTTTGGGCAACGGTACATGGCGCGAGCTTTTCAGCAAATCCACTATCTGCTCCTGGCTCAGTTCGCCTGCTTGCTCCTGCAATTGCCGAGTAGTCAATCCCTGCGGAGCTTGGCTCAGGAAATATAGAAGCCTGTTGGTTTTCTGTTCTCTTTCTTTGATTGTCAGGGCCATGGAGAGTTCTCATTTTGAATTCCAGCGATTGTACTTGCACAAAAGCGGAATTTCTAATGTCTGGTTTTCTGCTTCGATTTCGTAATAGGATTGAAGTAGTAACTAGTTTTTTTCTCATTCTCGGGCACGATGATCGAAAGCACTGCAAGAGCGGGAGCCGTCCTAGTCTGATAAGTTCCAAGGGTGGCTCTCAACAAATTATGGGCGAGGGTATGGAAAGGCAGATTCCGTTTCCATGTCGTCGGAAACGTGCGAGAGGAGTGCCACCCGAATGGAACTCTGCGACGTAGTCAAGGCTATACGGCCGCGATGCTGGTGGAGGAATCCGCATCCTACAGGTCAGTATCTTCAACACCCTGCAAAACAATCTCCGGGAAGTGAACTTCAGCGCGGTGCTGCTGGACGTGATCACCATCGCAGACCCAGTGGATTCGCAATTGAAGCAGGCTATGCTCAGTTTCGTCGAACCCAGGTCCCTGTCCAGCCCATCGGCAGTCTAGGGGAGTCGCCGCCTACAAAAGCGAGCATTTCTGAACTCTGTCGCGGCAGTACTCCACCAACTTCTTTATCGGGAGCGGGCATGGCCGTGTCTATCTCGCCAGAGATGAAGAAATTCAGCGTGCTGATTTATCGCTGCTGCCGCTTGCGTCCTGAGGTTGCCGTTCGCGGCAGTGAAATCAATGGTGCTGACGCTGTGCGGGCAGAGGGTGCACGTGAATGTCGAGCCGCCATGTATCGGTTTGATTGTGTAATATCTCACACAATTATCTTATTCCTGGTGTCCGTCCCGCCGTGCGATCGCCGCATGACTATAGTTTGGGGACCGGAAACGGCCAAGGTGCGCGAACATCCCGTCGTCGAATATTGAGCCCATTTGATCGCGAAGCCGCACGTAGGGATTACGATCACGAAGTGCGGTACGGGCGATACTCAGGGTATCGGGTGGAATGTGCCCTACTATGGTCTGTTGAAGCATAGCGACTGTCGGAGAATGTCTGAGCAACACCATCATTCCATAACGTTCGATTGAAACGATCGGCTTTCACTCTGACGCAGCACGGCCGTCATCGCAGGCCTATCATCAGGCGCTTCTCGTTGTTGCCATTGCCTCTACTGCCTCCCCCTTGCACTCACAGACAATCAAACAGTACGACAGAATTCCGATCGACGCGAGCAGGTCGATTCAAGGAACAGCGCGACCGGCAATCTGTTCAATTGCTCCTGCGAAGCTGGCGGCGACCGTTCGGCCGTAACTGGCGGCACGCGCGTGCTGTCGGATCAGATCAAAATTAAGATCACATCAAATCCGGGTGAAACATTCCTGGATCGCATGATCGCGCTGGTCGGCTCACCGTTTCGGGCAAGGCCGAAGTGCTGCAATATTCCGAGCTGTCCACGTGATACAATGCAGTTGAGGTGGTTACCGCCTTCTCCTCTTTCAGGTTCCCTGAACTAAGTCAGCCCATCTGAAGTTTTCTCTCCTTAGGCTTTCAGGAAAGCAACGTGCCCCATGCCTTCGATTGCAATCCTGCACGAAGCTCAGCAACTCCACGACGTGAGTGACCGTCTTGACGCGCTGGCGGGGCAACATTCCCTGTTCTCAGAAGCACTCATCGGCATCTCAGGAAGCGTTCGCAATACAGCCACTCTGTTGGAGGTGCTGGTCGCGACCAAAACAGCGCCACTGTTGGGATTCGATTCAACAGACGCCTGAAATGCTAAGCGCTGTTTGTAAGTTGGAGTTTGGGATCTCGGCATCGAAGCTAGTCGTGGAGAACGACATTCAGAAGCGAACTGTGAACCTGCAGCCCGCGGCCGCCATAATCAACGAAACCTAACTTTCTGAACCTGTTCATGAAAAAACTGACGCGTGATCGCGTTGTGCCTATCATGTCTGCGAGGGTCTCCTGGCTAATCTTCGGGATTACCGTCTCGGGTGCGTCTTCCTTTCCGAAATGAGCAAGCAACAGCAGAATCCGCGCTAGTCTCTTTTCGCTGGAATTGAAAAGCTGATCAACCAGATCTTCTTCGTATCGGATGTTCCGTGCCAGCAGATACGCTACGAACAGATCGGAGAACGCGTGTTCCCGATGAAGCGCTAGCATCATCGCCTTCTTGTCAATGCGCAGGAGTTCGCAGTCCGTCATTGCGGTGGCAGACCCCATGCGTAAACGCTGTCCAGCCAGGCTGCCTTCTCCGAAAAATTCTTTCTCGTTCAATATGCCCAGAGTTGCCTCTTTACCAATCTTGGATACGACAGTGAGCCTAACCTTGCCTTCCTGGATGTAAAACACTGCATCAGCCGCGTCCCCCTGCGCGAAGATTGTTTGTTTCTTGGGAAAGGCGACGACTTTCCTGCCCTCGCCGATAGTGGCAAGGAACTTCCTTGGATCGAAGTTGCCCGTTTTCTGGCGCGGGACAGTTGATACCATTGATGGCTTCTCCGGGCGCGGAACTACACCCTTAGATATTTTGGCACAATCGTAATCCGCGGCGATGTTCATTTTGCTCAGAATTTGTAAAGCTGTTGCCCGCCTCAATAAACCGTGCTGCGAGGCTAATCTGTTGAAAAATGAGCATTATTGAGCATTTTTCTATCAGTGGACGGTTCATCATGGGGTGGTGAAGAGCAACGAACTTACCCCGAAGCAGATATCTTCAGTCCCTTGCCCTACGTGTGGTGCCGCGATAGGCGACCCGTGTGAACTGCATACCGGTGCCCTGCGCAGCGAGCCACACCGAGATCGAAAACTTTCCGCAGCCGACGCGGTGGAAAGTAAGTCCAGCAAGCGATAAACGTTGCCGGACCCGCATCATTCAATGCGCACTAAACCCAAAACGCGAATTCTGGTGGTGGAAGATGACACTACCGTACGCCTGACAATTTCCAAACTGCTGGGCGACGAAGGCTACGACGTTTCCACCGCAAATGACGGCTTCGATGCTCTGCTGCATTTACAGCAGGCGATTCCGGAGCTAATATTTTCCGACCTGAACATGCCGCAAATGTCCGGATTCGAGTTATTGTCCGTCGTGCGGCGCAGGTTTCCAGAGGTCTTGGTTGTCGCCTCCAGCGGCGCTTACGATTCCAGTGCAGTCCCGACCGGAGTGATAGCTGACGCGTTTTATGCCAAAAGTCAGGAAAGTGCGGCTGAGCTCCTAGAGATTATTGCCCACTTGATCCGCACTGGTCCCACAGGGCGTAAGGGAGAAAGCGCCTCGGTTTGGATTCCCCGAAATGGGAAAGATCACAAGGGCAAACCCTTTGTGGTCCTGACCTGTACGCAATGTTTGCGGTCGTTCCCATTCACCGTCGACCATGAAGCCACCGGGGAAGTTTTGAAAACCCTTTGCATCTACTGTTCCCACGAAGTGACCTACATCATTGATTTTTCCCGTTCTGTGAACTCACCCGAAAAGCGGGCCGCGTGGAAAGCCGCTTTTCTGAAGTCGCAAAAGGAATCCTCCGAAGCCACCCTGTCTCGGGTTACGGCCGAGATGGCAGAGCCGCGCATGACGAAATCTGCCCGTTTGCAAAACATCTTAAACCGAACATGATCGGTGTATACGCTCTGCCGCCACTCCCGGCGTCTAACTCGGCCGACCGCGTGGGTGCCTTCCATACCAGTCTCCAATAAAGGGATAAGCACGCTCAAGTGTGCAATTTTGATCAGACCTCAGGAACTCTGAATGGCAGAATTTACGAACTTTGAACCTCGCGAAAGGTTCGTGTCCACCGCGTGCCTGATCAATGCGGTTCATCCGGGGGGTCCTGTGGGGAGGTTCTATGAACATGTTTCGCATATTGTTGGCTGACGATCATCCAGTTTTTCGTTTAGGTCTGTGTTCGCTGCTTGGATCTCATGAAGGATGGGAGATCTGCGGAGAGGCCATTGACGGACGGGAAGCGGTAGAAAAGTGCCAGCAGATGAAACCAGATCTTCTTATTTTAGACATTTGCATGCCGAGGCTAAATGGCGTGGACGCGGCCCGGCAGATTCTGAGACACAATCCGCTGCAGAGAATACTGGTAGTGACCGACGTGGGCTCCGAGCAAGTCGTTCGGGACTGTTTGGAGGCGGGTGTTCGCGGGTGGGTTTTTAAGTCCGACGCAAGCGCTGACCTAACGACAGCGGTGGAAGCCCTGCAATGGCAGAGATCCACGTTCAGTTCGCGAGTGTCCGATCTGATTTTGAACGGTTACCTGCAACGGTATCCCGTTAATCCAGCCGCAGCCATCCCGCCCCGATTGACGCTTCGCGAGCGAGAGGTCGTGCAGCTCGTTGGTGAGGGCAAGACTTCGAAGGAAGTCGCCACGATGCTAGGCATGACTTTGAAAACGGCAGAAACGCATCGCAGCAATATCATGATCAAACTCAATCTTCATTCCACCGTCGAACTGGTTCTGTACGCGGTGCGGAATGAAATCATCCACGTGGCACTTCCAGCTATTGTGCTTCGACGTCCCCAAAACGGAAATGGCCGAGCAGAAATTGCCCTTTAGGGCCAACTGGGAATTGTGATTGTGCCTCGATTCTCGCGGAAAAATAAGGAGCATGTCTGTCGATTGTTTCAAGGCGTTTGAAAATATCCGCTGTCTCCCAGGATCAAATTGAATCTGCAGGACCTTTCAGCGGGCGGCTTTGCAAAATGCAGAACGAGGAACAGACTGGGCCGCCTGGTGACTGCACCATTGCACCGACCAAATCTTTCCGGAGGGGTTATTGACAGGAACCCCGGGAAGATGACATGCATACCTCGTTCGCGATCCTGATTGATCTGCCTGAATCTCTGGGCTCAAAAGAAGGGAAGAAGCTGGTGCACGAGTTGAAAATGCAAATTGCAGGGGAATCGCCTCTGGTGATTGTGGATCTTTCTCGCGTAAAGAAGATGGACTGTGCGGGACTGGACGGATTGCTGGTCTGTATGCAAGAGGTTGCCAAGCATGATGGTGTCATTCAAGTGCGTGCGATTTCACCCGAAGCAGCCGTCCTTCTAGAAGTTGTTCGAATGGACCGCCTGTTACAAACTTTCGCGTCGTTGCCGGCGCAAGCTGCGGCTTTTGCCGGTGGCGCAGCCTCCATTGCCGAATCAGTGAAACCCGAGGGGGCTGTGCAGTTTGGCGCCGTGGCCGACCTGTTGGGTGTGCAGGTGTCTGCGGTTCATTACCTCTTACGATGGGCTCACAAAATAATGGTAAACATGGTACAGAGTTCTCCTTCGACAGAAATGTGAGCGTTATTGAACAGACCGGTTTATATCCCGAGTTGATAAAGTCGCGCGAGTGAGTGTGTTTATGACTGCGAAAACCACGGTCTGCCTGGTGACTGCATCGTAATCGATATGGCTACCGCGTTGATTGATGTCCGTTCGTGTAATACTAGCGCCCGTGCTTCTTCTCTCATGATCGCGCGCGGGTCACATAAGAGACCGTATGGCGGGCGGAAGAGTTTGCCGGCTATACGGCATCGGAACGGCAACCTGCCCTGAGTAACCTCATCTCGGAGGCTTGCAGTGGAGGGAACGATCAATGCGACATAAACTCGTCCTCTGGTTTGTGTTATTGATTGCTGGATTTCTTGTTGGGTTGATCCTGCAGTATGCCAAATTGCAGCGTTTACAGAACGAACTATCGGCCTCGACGAACCAGTTGGGATCCTGTCAGTCCAGCGAACAACTGTCGCAGCTTCGCGATACAGCTACGATAATTTACTTAGAAGCTGTGCAAAAGAACTACGGAAAGGCCGGGGAGCACTCGAAAGAGTTCTTTGATCAGGCTCAGCGAATTGTGAGCAGCACAGAGGACTCCGTAGTCCGCAACTTGCTTCGGGACACTCTGACAACCCGCGATCAGATCACAGCGGATCTGGCGAAGGGAGACGTCGCCGCACTTTCAGAAATCCAACCAATGTTATTCAAGCTCGAACAGACTGCGAAGCATTGACGTTTACGTATTGCAGCTCACGAGGAGCGACGCTGTTGCCGTTTACCTGCAAAGATAACAAAGAGTATGGCAGCAAGCGTTGCAATCAGCCCCACCACGACGAATAGGCCCCGGATGTCCGTGTTGTGCAATGAAGGTACGGATCGGACGTCCATAACGGGCCGCCATGAATGCCAGAAGTGTGTACCTGATTATTCTTCCCATAGTTAAGGCGAGCAGGAATTTTCTCACCGGATATTGCATGGCGCCGGCGCCAAACAGGAATGGAAGCATGGGCACAGGCGGCGGTAGTAGGGCGGGAATAGCGATTGCGCCCAAACCCCAACGCTCAAATCTCTTGTATACCTTGTCCAAGGTTTTGGATGGGAACCTGCGCGCGAGGGTTTCTTTCCCCCCTTTGCGCGCCAGCCTGTACGTCACAAAGCCCCCTGCCACAGAACCAGCCGTCGCCATCAAGGCGTAGTAAAGCCACAGCTGTTCTTTCCGTGCGGACAAGAAGATCGTCAGCACGTCCATGCTTCCAGGCAACGGGATGATGGGGTTGTCGAGAAGTCCCAGGGGAATAAAACCCACGCCGCCGAGTTGGTAGATCCAGTACTTGACGCTGCGCGCTACCGTGGGCGCCGCGCTTGCAATAGTCTGGTGAATGAACATTTTCGTACAGGGCCTACATCCATTCTTGCATGCGAGACGCGAAAAATGGCCGTCCTCAGGGGGCGGCCACTTCGATTTGCAGTGTTGTTCGGCTGGTTACATTTTGATTGGTGACTGATGAGTCGCAACACACTGCCACTTGCCATTCGGCATCTTCACGCACGTATCGGTCCGATGCCAACAACATTGGTTTGTTACCGCCTCCCATCGAAACATCCAGAGGGTGGTGCAGACAATGGTGGATCGCGCGTGTCCAATCGAAGGAGAGAAACAATGGCAGACAAAGAATGACTGTTAAAAGGCTTAATGGGAAGCCTTGAAGCGGTTTTCACGGCTGTGGATTTTGCGGCTTGGAAAGCGACCGTGGCTATCGCTCCGATAACTCTGCCATCTCTTCGTCCCCTAGATCTTGACGTATTGCGCCTCCCAACGGTTCCGGGACCAATTGGGGCCCGTCTCGTAGCAGACCTTTGAATCTAATGCCGCGGGATAGGCTCGAGAAGTAGCTCGTAGATCAGGGTACTCAATGGATGATCCACTTAGATCTCTGCCGGCCGTGGGAGATGCTTGAATGCTCCCGATGCCCAGAGCTGGAGTTTAGGACCGCACGCGCCGGAGTGCTGTTTCTGAAGCCACATGAGCCGACGGTCGGTTACTGTTAGTGTCCAGGCGGGGATAACTGGATCCATCTTCGATTGTTGAGTGCTCTCTAATCCTGCTGTCATAAGACCTCTGCGCAACCTATTGAGTCAGCTTCCTCTTCTTCTCTTGGCATCATGTACGCTTTGGCTTTCGTTGGGACACCCTTCGTCGCCCATTCGTCAGGAAGCGCCGTCGTTCGGGCGATGAATTGTGGGCTGGTCAGGAACTCGCACGAGATCGCCCGACACAAGAACGGCTGGCGACGATGGAGATGTGACTCTTCTGTCGGAGACCATAGAGCGAACCTTACGGGACTGGTGACACTCATTAAGGCCATCAATCCTGCCCTAAACAATCTGGTCAATAACGCTCACACGCCTGCGCCCGGCCGCGTTCTCCTGCCTAGGCGCCGACCCGTACAGAGACCAACTCCGGGATGCACCGCGAAGTTTGAATGGACTTGATGGCGTCTTCAGCAGTGAATCTGCCCATAAGCAGTGCCAGCTTACGATTGGTTGTCATCTGGATTGGTACCCGATCAATCCGCTGCACATATTCCGGCGAACGAACATCGCCACGACTCAGTTTCACAACAAATTTGATCTTTTTCATAATTTTTCTCTCTCCCGCGGAACTCACAAAACCTAGACTGACAAACATAGGGAGGCGATTTGAACCGCCTTCCATTTCTCTCACTAGCTACTGACGTTAGGCGGCCTTGCTGTGGACCTTGCCTTCGAGAGCTTTCTCGCTGCCAACGTTAACCTTGATCTGCTTGGGCTTGGCTTCCGCCTTCTTGGCCAGGTTAACTTTCAACACGCCCTTGTCGTAATGGGCGCTCACCTGAGTCGGATCCACCGAGCTGGGCAGAGTAAACGAGCGAGTGAAGCTTCCGTACTGGCGCTCGATACGACGGTAGTTCTCTTCTTTTTCGTCCGTCTCCAACTTGCGCTCGCCGTGCACGGTCAGGGTATTGCCTTCGATGCGGACATCGATATCTTTCTCGTCAATCCCCGAGACTTCCATCTTCAAAGTAATGGTGTGCTCGTCTTCGTAGATGTCCACCGGCGGGGCGAAGCTGGTGGTGGTCAATGCCTCTTCAGGACTTTCGGGGCTGAACGACTCACGGAAAAGACGGTTCATGCGATTCATGCGGTCTTGCAGACCGGAAAACTCACGGACGGGTTCCCAACGGGTCATTAGTGTCATAACGCAGTTCCTCCTTGGAGTAATCTAAGAGGGAAAACTTCAGATGGGCTGACTTAGTTCAGAGGACCTGAAAGAGTAAGAAGAAGTACTCGCTCACTTTCAAGCCTAGGCTTGTGCGGTAATGCTGTCAAGCTGCTTGGTTCGTTTGTTCTCGCGGACCTGTTCCGCAGTAAACTCGCCTCCACAAGTACTGCATCGCAGGTAAGTGGACGGGCGTGTTTCGATTCCGGATCCTTGGTTATCGGGACGCCTCGCTAAAACCAACTCGCCGTCGCACTCCGGACATTGTCGTTGAATCATAGCCTGATGCACCCCCAGAAACATTTCTAATCTAATGGCTTTCACTTGTAGCCCGCGACCGTGCTGGTGGAATCTTTCATGGAAGGAGCAGCCGTGGTTTGATAATCCTGGTATTCAATTGTGAGATAGGCTCGCCCGCCCAGACGGAAGCTCGTAGTGCTGCGATTCGAAGCAGGAAACCAGAAGTCGTTCACTTTGGCGTAGGTCTGGTCAATCTTTGTGTCTTTTGTCCAAAAGGAAGGATTTTTCGCCGGTTCTCCCTCCAACCGTACAACCGCAAAGTCCTCTGCATCTACCCAAATTCGACCCCGGTAAAGGAACTTGTTCCTAGTTCGCGGCTCAACTGACAAGACATAGAGCGCACCAGTTGGCTTACTCTCGTACCCGACCTGCGCAAACGTGTAGTTGTCACGATTGAGAGCAGTGTGTCTCGGATTCTCCTCGGCGAGCGCCTCTTTTTCGCTCTGTAAGAGCTTCTTGAATACTCTCTCAATCAGTAGCTTGGAACCAGTTTCAGACAGAATGATGAACTGCTTCGTTTCGGGCGATGTGTACCTCACATCCACAACCATCTCTGCGCTTCTGGGACCCGGGAAACCGCGGTATTCAAGCCGATAAATTCGGGTTCCATGGTAAGCGGCCAGCTCCTGTGCGCGTTCGAGGTTTCTCCGAACCAGGTTGTTCACAACCTGTTCTGGCGTCAGCGCAGTACGGGAGCCAATCGCGATCGTTTTCGATAGTTGCGCTGTTGCCGGCTGGCAGCTGCCAATGTACATCAGGAGCGGCACGCTCAATAAGGCGACATGAGGTTGGATCTTCATCGGCAATCTGCGGAATACCCTGCACGACTCTCTAAGGATGTTCATTTTTCACCAGATCCGATTATTCTCGAAACAGGCATCACGACCGAGAGTGCTCGATAAATCGCGATCACTGACCCTTCTGGATAGAACGAGTCTCCTCTGCTGTGAGTTGAGAAGGATCGCAATACCCATAATCGCGGAGACAAGCGGCGTAATTGCGTTTATGCTCAGCATCCGTAAGCATCTTGGCCTCCGCAGGAGTGAGTTGCGAGTAGTCGCAGGTTGCTTGACCTTCCTTGCAAGCAGAGATGTTGCGTTGTTGTTCCGCGACAGCGATTCGGGCGGCCTCTGACTCAGTGAGTTTGGAATGGTCGCAGTCTGCCCAGCCGCATTTAGGATGGCCCCCATCTGGAAGGAATAGCTGGTCTGAATTGCTCACATCAATTTGGCCTGATTTGCATCGAACTACCGGAGTCTCTTCCCGAACTTTGTCTTTTGTCCGGATCGATCTGACAAACCTAATAGAATTGATATGGGAAGTCGGAGTGTTCGTATGGTCGGATCACTTCCGCTGATTACTTGAACTACTGTGTAATCACCATCCTCAATAGGATCCGAAACCAGCTCAAAACGTTCGCCATACATTTTTATGTGCTTGGCCGATGTATAGCCCAAGTCTCTAATCCTTGCACAGTTTCCGGCGGGCTGGCGACCGCTCGAATGCAGGTCACGAGCAGCTGTCACCGCTGGTGGTGTGGCGCTTCTGAGAGCGTCAACTTCGGGGGAAATCACGGAACCTCCTGATTATTGCAGTTATGAGACGAGGACTCGGGCTGAGCCTGATTTAGCACAGAAATCCTTCCCCTGCAATTATGATCGCCTAAGCACCAGCGAATAGCTGGTCTAAATTGCTCATATTGAGTCTCGTTGTTGATGTAGATTTTTAATCGGCTTCTGGCACCCTAAGCTGCCTGAATTTCAGGCGCGAAGCTGTTCTGAGAACCGCTGGGCCGTCGGGTGACGGGCAATCAGCGCCAAGTGAGAAAGAGTGTAGCGTAGAGTATGGAGCGCAATGTTCGGAGTTTCCGCACTCGCATGCGTAGAAATCTCGCCTTCATCACTGATTCGTTTACGAAGCTGCTTGCGACCCTCAAGCCGGTGGACCCAGACTTCCGATCGCAAAGGATGTGCCCGTTTTGCGGATTGATTACGTCACGGCGCAAGACCTGCTGCCTGGAGTGTGGCAAGTCGCTCAAACCTGCATAAGAGCTGTCTAGTAAATGTGCCCCGAACATTGGGGGCAGTCAATGCGTACAATACACTAGTGAACAGTATGCAGATTGAAGCACACTTCGACGGGGAAACCATCGAACGCTTGGAAGAACAGAGCGGGTTATTGCTAAAAATGTACGAGGCGGATTTTGCTAAGGACCCTACTAGCCCCGCCACCGCGTCCTCCCGCAGCAACATGATTGCTTTGCGCCACAGCATTAACCAAATCTACGGGAAGGCTGCGGCTCTTGAAGTAGCCAATTCCTTGGGCTCTGTCACCGATGCCATTCCTACTGATGAAGGCTGGTTCGCCATCCAGAATTGCGACCCTCGTTGGTCACGACCTGAACACGTTCACCAAGGTTGCGTAACCAAGTAGGAAGTGGCGACCCCAATTTTGTAGGCCCCTAAGAAGGCCCCCTTGCGCGAAATAACCGCGAAGACAGGCTCTATCCAGAATGCCCCGGTTTCTGCCAAGAACGGGGCTTATCTCGCCTGATGCGGTCGGCGACTGAAAGCTGAGCACTTTTGACCAGACGTAAGAGACGGAGCGGACTATCATCCATGCTAATGCTATTGCAGCCTTGAAGGACGCCTATGAGAAGACATTATCTTCACGTCCGCGCGTATTCGTGTGACAAATGCGGAGGGCCGGTTATCTCAGGCTCTACGGGAGTCCGCGAAAATGAAATATCGAAAGAAACGGACATCACAAACGTGGGGGCGATTTGCCTGTCTTGTGGTCATCGGCAAAGCAAAGCGACTGAGCCAGGGGAAACCCGCGATTTTCCGCCAGTTCAATGGGACGCAAGAAGCGCCAGCGAGACCGGGCATCTGGTAAGCGCGTACTTTGAGGCGGTCAATCGTGAAGAACTACATTGAGCAGCGAACTGTGGACCTGCAACCCGCTTTCTAAACCGCCGTTGTAGTGAATGAAGCCCAACTTCCTAAATCGGTTCATGAAAAAGCTGACTCGCGAACGGGTGGTGCCGACCATTTCGGCCAGCGTCTCCTGACTGATTTTTGGCACCACAATTTCTGGTGACCCTTCCTTGCCGAAACGAGCGAGCAACAGGAGAACACGAGCCAGTCGCTTTTCGCTGGAATTGAACAACTGGTCGACCAGGTCCTCTTCGTAACGGATATTCCGCGCCAACAAGTAGGCCACGAACATATCGGAGAACGCGTGTTCGCGATGAAGCGCTGCCATCATCGCCACCTTCTCCACCCGCAAAACCTCACAAGCGGTCATAGCAGCAGCCGATCCCATTCTGCGAACCTGACCAGCCAGGGAGCCTTCACCAAAAAAATTTCCCTCGCTCAGTATGGCGATGGTAGCTTCCTTACCGGTTTTGGATGCTACCGTGAGCCTCACCTTGCCTTTTTGAATATAGAAGACAGCGTCCGCCTCGTCCCCTTGTGCGAAGATGGTTTGCTTTTTCGGAACCGCCACCATCTTCCTGCCCTCGCCAATCGTTGCAAGGAAAATATTGGGATCGAACTCGTCCTTCTTCTTGGTTGCTGCAGCAGGACTCATTACCCATAATCTTAATCCAAAGGGGGCCACGCAACGCATTCTGACGAAGCCAGCCCCGGTAGTCACCGTTTGCGGGGAGGTTTCCGAAGTGAGCGATTCTGCACAGTATTTCAAAGAGAACTAAGCCATTCTATTAATGGCTCAAGAGAGCAGTTCATATCTGCCTAAACCGGGCGGCATACGCGCTTCTTGAAGCAGGGGGGCATGCCCGGATAAGTGGTTTGCGGGCCATTCCCGCTGATGTTCATCAGCCGGAATCCGCAACCGGTTCGCCTTCCAGTGGAGGGCACTTCGTCCGGACCGCCCCCAACGCAGCGGTTCCTGCGGGTTGGGAGAGGCGAAATGCGCAGCGAAGATCTAATGAGCCCTGATCTGCTAAGCGAAATCGTGCTGCTGGGCTTCGGCACGCTGATACTCGCATCACTGTTGGTGTTCGTAATGACTGCACTCACCCGAACTTGACCGAGCAAGCGAATCTTCTAGGAGGAATCATGCCGCCAACCATTCAAGTGGGTACAGTTCTGATCGACGACTCGCCGCTAATAACGCGGTTCTTTGGTCTTGAGAGCGAGGCGTGTTCAGGAACTTGGAGCGTGGTCAAGCTATTGGACGGCTTTGCCCTCGATCGGAGGATCCATGCTGCGGGATGGAACTTCTTTTTTATGGCGGCAGAAGTCAAGGTGATGTTTTTTGGCGCTGTTGGAGCTAAGAAGATCCAGAACGCATTAGTGCGGATTCTAGGGAAGGTAAAGCAGCAACATTTCAATGGCCTTGAAGTGACTGGAATCGTCGCAAAACGTTTTCTGGGTCTGCGCTATGCCACTGTTTCCGCACATTCGCGCCACATCCAACAGGGCTGGCGATTGGATGGCGCTGAGGCACGACGCCTATCCCAGCGTGACACGGAGTGGGCCAGAGGTTGAGCGCGCGCCGCTAATGCCGTTCTGCGCAATGTCAGAACATACAGGAGGCACTTTGACAGACCGGTTCGACTTATATCTCGCAATAATTGTGACGGCGATGTTCCTTGCAGGCTGTGTCCTCGTCATCTTGAATGGACGCGAACGATCTCTGGCACGTAAACGGCGGGATGGATGAAGCCGGCGATTGAGAAGCAGACTGTGTCCTGCAGGGTCACATTCAAGCTACCTCTCCGATCACGGAACAATGCCAGATGGAAAGCGAGAGGCGAATGAAGATGAATCAAAATCAGAATTTTGATCAAATCCTTGAGTCTGCGGTTCTTGCGAACTGGGTTGACCTTATGCGCGGCGCCCGGAGCGGCTTGATTCATGTTGAATATGGCTTTGCCGCAAGCGGTACTTTGGATTATCTGCAAGTCTGGTCGTCCATAACCCGAGGCCATTGGCTTCTGGCTTGCGCGTACCGGATGTCAGCCTCCGGATTTCATGTCAGTGGCGTCCATTTCGACAACGGATACGCATCGGAAGGTCTGGCCCACGTTCTGGAACTTGTGATAGCACACCAGAACGCATTCGCTGCTCCTCGAAACCTCGACCGAGCGGGATTACTTCAGATTGCGACGCCCACGCAGCAGGAGATCTCAGCCGCAACTGCCTCCGTGAGCGAAGCCTTCGATCCCATCAGCTCCGCGTTCGCAGACCCGGTCTGGGACTGAATTCTGGTGCTGCGACGTAGTAACTTGCTTCGGCTTCTCTTGTGCAGAGGAATACGCCTCTACGTGCAGAAAAGATCTACTTGTCGGAAGCCGCCAGGCGCCGATCTCGATGAGGATCCGTTCGCGGTAGCCCGGTGCTAAGCTCGCATTTCTTTCCTGGCTTAGCCCCACACGTGGGGCAGCGAACCGATAAGGTTTGTTTCTCGCTCACTTGCATATTCACATGATGCGCCGCTTACTCAATGTGAAGCTGGTCAATTTTGAACAGTACATTCCGAGAAATTGATTGGGCACCTGCTCCTCTTCACCGAGGAGTCCGAACTCGTAATCATGATCGCAGTTGGAGACCGAAGAGATGCATGGGTCGGACCGAAGTTCTGACCGAGGGGATTACGAGGCGAGCCTTGGTTGGCACGGGAAATTCTCGTGAAGAGCGAAATGGCGCCCTTCTCATGAGTGAGTGCCGCAGTGTGCTCGGAAAGCGCTTGACACCGCCGACATTGTCAGAGAGGCGATTTTTTCGCCAACTAACAACGAGGACTTTCACCCAAAGGCACGACCACTAGTGAGTGTGTCGAATTACCCATCCCGAGGAGCACAACCGCTATTAATCACTACCAGCAAGAAAACCCAGGTCCGTGGACCGATTTTCTTGTCGTGAGCTGACGCCGTGCCAAGCAGGAGATTTTCCGCAACAAGATTTCGGAGCGCGGCCGTTTGATCGAGTGTCAATGCGCGTTTCGGGACGATATTGAAGCACGCGGGGCGACGAATGGAGTAAAAATTGATCCTTCGTCTCGCCAGTGAACCCCCGTACTGTCCAGCAGCATTGTTCTAGGCCCATGTGCCGCGGGTTGTTTCGAGAATTGATTCCGGGTGAGATGGCGATTTTGCGACAGTCAGCCCTTCGTGCATTCGTGGAAAAGCGAGCAGTTCTGTACAGTTTTGAAAAAGCAGATGAGCGACCATGGTGGTGACGGGCAGTTCAACGTCATTGCCCTTTAGGAGCAGTTCTGCAAGGTCCTATGAGCCTTTACATAATAGCGTTCATCGTTCTAATGGTTGCTTGGATTTACGGCTGGATTGGTTTTCACGTGAGTAGTGGGTTGATTCATATTCTTCCTGTCTTTGCCGTGGTGTTGCTCATTTTGCATTTCGTTCGCGGCAGACACAGGGAAGCCGACCTGCGAATCACGAGATGATCCCCTATGTTTCCGAATCTGCCACGTCCCACTTCAAGCATGATCCGCTTGCCCTGCGATTCGATCTCCAGGCATGCACGCCGATTTCCATCGTCCCTCAATCGGATCGAGGGCTTGCCGCATCCTAAGACCGTTCACTTTTGAACAGTTCTCTGCCTTGGTTGTCATCTATCGTGCTTAACACTTGGTTCGCCAGCCTTTGGAGGAAGTCATGGAAAACTTCGGCGAGTTTATTCAGAGGCTACTTGAAATCCAAAGTGGCGGAAGAGAAAGAAGTCCAGAGCTGATAGCGGAAGATGAACGATTGGTAGAGAATCTCCGGGAGAGACATCTGGTAGGAAAGGCCCCCACAAACGTCCAAACTTAGCCAAGATAGCTCAGACCGGACGCGATTCAAGGCTTAATTTTTCCGCCAGCAAATTCTTTTTGCTTTTGCCTGGTTCTGCGGAGGCCGCCCCGCGTTATTACCTTATTGCGCTCGGTGACTGACAGACTCCGAGTAGCCGTTGTCGTCTCGGTCACCGTCATCGTCTTTCGTGCTATCGTCCTCGTCTTCCTCTTCTTCTTCGTCTGGCTCTTGTCGAAGGACAAGATAGGCAGGTACCGACTGATCAGAAGGATCGCCGCACTCTGGATGTATTCTGCCCATGCCCAATGGTACGCCACGTATTCGACCCCTTGTTCGCTTCCACATAGCAGTCCCACCGGCGCATTTTGGCGTTTTCAAGCGCACGCGACAAAATTGGACAATACCTGCTCCGGGTGGGCCGGGACACTCCGCCCCAAGCTGAAGCGCTTCCCGGCCCTTCATTTTTTGTGGTGAAAGACCAGAGTATTAAGCTGTCTATAGAGGCGGCCCGCAAAGTACAGGAACGCTCAAGAGCGTTAGTGCGCGAGTCCTCGATGCTGATCGCGACCGCGATTTCACTAATTCACGATGCCCGTGTCGCAAGCGAACGGAGGAAAGCCAGAAATCTAGCTCCCGAGTTACGGAGGGTAGAGCGGATAACGCTTGTCACTCATTCAGGTCCTCTGAGCTAAGTCAGCCCATCTGAACTTTTCCTTCTTAGATTACCCATCAAACTCATGGAGGTTGACTATGTTTGTACGCAATGTTGCCGTTCACCTGAAAGCTAACGCCCTGGGCGAGTTCACCCGGCTTTTCGACAACGAAGTGCTGCCCATTCTGCGAAAGCAGCCCGGCTTTCGGGATGAAATCACCTTTTCCACTACGCCGACCGGGGTGGATGTGAATGCGATCAGTCTGTGGGACACCCGAGAGCAAGCGGAAGCATACAACGCGACGGGGTACCCCGAGGTACTGAAGAGTCTGAATAAGGTACTGGACGGGGCTCCGAGAGTGCGCGTCTCGGACGTAATTAGCTCGACACTTCACAAGAGCGCCGCCATCGCGGCATGAGCCGGGTGTCAGGTTAATTTGGGACGGCGATAGCCGTCTCGGTTCCCACTCACATCCCATGAGTTTAGTGTCCGGTCGGGCAGTGCAAGCTTCCGCGGAGTGGGCGTGACGCCCACCACAGGCGCACTATTTTTTTGCAGACTGGTAACTTCCCAAAATACGCTTCCCTTGGGATGCTCGGATATGGTCGCATCCATATCCTTGAGCGCGGCCGAGAAATTCCCCAGCGCAGCAATGAACGCCGGAAGGTGAATACGATCTTCAGTGCCTACACGGGAAAAAATCGGTTGCGGCATGTGCGGCCATCGATGATACCTTAGCATTAACCGTTAGGCACACTTCATGCCTACCCCGTAAACGCTATGGCGAATCACCCAAAGCCTTCCGCCAAGAATGACCAGGTTGACTCGCACCCGTTTACACGGGGAGATTTTTTACAGATTGTACGGCGGGCCTCAACAACTCCGGTTGCGAAGCCCGCTCCAAAAGCATCGGGAAAATCAAATTCCCGGAAGCGCGGTGGTTGTACCTAGAGAACGCTCCTTCCCACTTCACGCTGAGGCGGCACCTTTGAGGTTGGCGCGCAGACTCGTGCGCATAACAGCGCGGGGCGCGAGGAATGAAAGACTGCCTCAATGAAAGAAGGTTCCAAAGTTCGCAAGATCGCGTTTGTCGGCGACCACTTGCCGCGCAAGTGCGGCATTGCAACGTTCACGTCTGACCTGCTTGCGGCCGTGGCAGCTGCGCATCCCCAAAGCCAGTGTTTGTCAGTGTCGGTGAATGACATTCAAGATGGCTACGAGTATCCGGAAGTAGTTCGCTTCGAGATTGAAGAGCAGGATTTGTCGTCTTATTTACGCGCTGCGGACTTCCTCAATATCAGCAACGTGGACATCGTCTGCTTGCAGCATGAATTCGGCATTTTCGGCGGGACGGCTGGCGGCCATATCCTGGCATTCCTGCGCGAACTGAGAATGCCTGTTGTCACTACGCTCCATACCATTTTGCGTGAGCCGAAAGCCGATCAACGGCGCGTAATGCAAGAGTTAGTCGCGCTCTCGACCCGGCTCGTGGTCATGGCTGAGCGGGGGCGACAGATGTTGCAGGAGATTTACCAGGCACCGCCGACCAAGATCGATTTCATCCCGCATGGCATTCCCGACGTAGGTTTTGTCGATCCGACCGATTTCAAAGACCAGTTCGGTGTGGAAGGCAGAGTGGTGCTGCTCACGTTCGGGCTGCTTTCGCCGAACAAGGGGATCGAATATGTGCTCAACGCCCTGCCGCCCATTGTAGCGGAGTTTCCCGACGTTGTTTATATTGTGCTGGGCGCCACCCATCCCAACGAACTACGCGAGCATGGCGAAGCCTACCGGCTCAGCCTCGAAATCCTTACCAAAAAGAACAAACTCGAGAAGAACGTCGTCTTCTACAACCGGTTCGTAGAACTTGAAAATCTGAAGGAGTTTATCGGCGCCGCAGACTTTTACATCACGCCTTACCTCAACGAAGCGCAGATCACGTCGGGCACGCTAGCCTATACGTTTGGCGCGGGCAAAGTGGTAATTTCGACACCATACTGGCACGCTGCAGAATTGTTAGCGGAAGACCACGGCGTGCTGGTGCCGTTCGGCGACGCCCCGGCTATAGCCCGCGAGGTGATTGGTTTGCTGCGCGACGACACTCGCCGGCATGCCATTCGCAAGAATGCTTACAAGCTGGGCCGTGAGATGGTGTGGAGCAACGTGGCGCGGCTCTATATGCGCTCGTTCGAGTTGTCACGGATCGAGGGGGCGGCGCGATCTCGAAAATCTCTCGCCACGAAGACGCTCGACCAAAAGCCGCGGGAACTGCCGAAGTTAAAGCTGAGTCATCTCTCGCGGATGACCGATTCGACCGGGATCTTCCAGCATGCCATTTTTACCGTCCCGAATTTTTCCGAAGGCTACTGTACGGATGACAACGCTCGCGCATTCATCCTCGCGGTCCTGCTCAGTGAATTGGGAGAAGAGCCAGAGCGCGTGCGGACGCTGGCCACGACCTATGCGGCGTTCTTGCACCACGCTTTCGATCTTAGAGTGAAGCGCTTCCACAACCACATGAGTTTCGACCGCCGCTGGCTCGACGAACAAGGGTCAGAGGATTGTCATGGGCGAGCGCTCTGGGCGCTGGGCGTGGGCGTGGGGCGTTCGCCCTATCGGAGCTTCCAGATCATGGCTGGACAACTCTTCGCGCTGGCGTTGCCAGCTCTGACGGAGTTCACTTCGCCCCGGGCGTGGGCGCTCGGCCTTATCGGCATTCATGAATACCTACGCCGGCTGAGCGGTGACAGCCTGGTCAACCAAACCCGTGAGGCACTCACTTCCCGGCTCATGGAACTTTTCGAAAGGACCGCCCAGCCGGACTGGTGCTGGTTTGAAGAGGAGTTGACTTATGACAACGCGAAGCTCCCACACGCTTTGATTCTGAGTGGACGTGCAACCGGACAACCCGCGGTGCTTGAGCGAGGCCTGCAGGCTCTGCGCTGGCTAACGGAATTGCAAATCTCCGAGAAGGGTCACTTTCGATCCATCGGCACCAACGGATTTTATCGCCGCGGCGGCGTACGCGCCAACTTTGACCAGCAGCCCATCGAGGCGCAAGCAATGGTCTCAGCCTGTCTTGAGGCTTATCGCGCCACATCGGACCTCTGGTGGTACGAGCAGGCGCAGCGCGCGTTTGACTGGTTCATCGGCTGGAACGATCTCGGATTGGAACTCTGCTCTCCCAAAACAGGCGGCTGTCGCGATGGGCTCCACGTGGATCGGATCAACCGGAACCAGGGAGCAGAATCAACCCTGGCCTTCTTGCTTTCGCTAGGGGAGATGCGCTTGGCGCAAAATATGCTGACGAGTTTTAGGGAACCGATTGCCGTCTAAAAGTAAAATCATCGCTTCCGGTCCTGTTCCTGTGGAATGACCAGTTCATGAGTGACAACTCGATTCACGTCACACGCACGGCCACGGTCCTCAGGCCCGACCAGTCACGTGTTCTCTTGCGGCCGTTCAGTCAGGGGGATCCGCAGCGGGCCGGCAGGATTATCGCCCGGATCATGTCGCTCCCGGAAGACCGGGTCGGCCCTCTCCTGAACGAAGTATCCGTCGAATTCACTCAGCGACACCAGCAGATCCACAAAGCCTTTCTGGAACGATTCGAACAGGTCCGCGACCTCCTGTTGACCGATGAGAAAATTTCCGAACAAAGAAAGTTGTTGATCGGCTCCTATTTCGTCTGCGAATTCTCCTTAGAGTCCGCAGCCCTGTTCAATCCCTCCATCGTCCCGCACCCTGACCAGTCTGACCTGCCTCCCGGCGCTCTGCGTTTTATCCTCAGCTTGCGCGCCACCGGGGAGGGACACATTTCCTCCATCACTTTTCGGACGGGTATCATCCACTCCGACCAGCGGATCGAGGTCCTACCCCCAACAGGCTTCCTCACCGAGCCGCGTCAAATCCCGAACTCCCGCTACGAGAAGGCGCTCTTCGAGCGGAAACTTTTTGAGCTGGGATTGACCAGCGGATTCACACGTCGGGTTATGGACAAGTTTGGGGAGTCGTTTGCATTGGAAGAACTGCGCGCCAATCTCGAAGCCGAAATGAAGCAGTCCCGCGTGTCGGATCGGAACGCCATCCGGGGGATTTTGATGCTGGCCCGGTCCAACTACGAGGTTCAGTTTCAGCCCCAACAGCAGCTGTCTGA